>Ga0105239_10001342_pt1 | contig 33155 bp, 32 predicted proteins | sample KBSC44metaG_FD_92761 | JGI IMG/M metagenome (GOLD analysis project Ga0105239, IMG submission 92761) | Corn rhizosphere microbial communities from Kellogg Biological Station, Michigan, USA - KBS C4-4 metaG | ecosystem: Host-associated > Plants > Roots > Rhizosphere > Soil | place: Michigan, USA...
CTGCCTTGAAGGTATCGAGCGCCGGCACGGCCAGCTTCTCGTCCGCCTTGGTGCGGCGATGCGGCAGGTAGCCGCCCAGCGCCTTGCGGCGCTCGTGCAGGTACTTGGCTTCGGGCGTGTCGTCGGCCGGCTTGATGAACGGGATGTCGGCCAGCTTGTCGTCCGGGATCGGGATGTTGAAGCGGTCGCGGAAGGTCTTCACGTCCTCGTCGATCAGCTTCTTGGTCTGGTGCGCGGTGTTCTTGCCTTCGCCGCTCTTGCCCATGCCGAAGCCCTTGACGGTCTTGATCAGCAGCACCGTCGGCTGGCCGACGGTGTTGGCGGCCTTGTGGAAGGCGGCATAGACCTTCTGCGGATCGTGGCCGCCGCGCTGCAGGCGCCAGATGTCGTCGTCGCTCATCTTCGCGACCATCTCGAGCAGCTTCGGATCGCGGCCGAAGAAGTTCTTGCGCACGAAGGCGCCGTCGTTGGCCTTCATCGCCTGGTAGTCGCCGTCGACGGTGTCCATCATCACCTTGCGCAGCGCGCCGTCCTTGTCGCGCGCCAGCAGCGGATCCCAGTAGCTGCCCCACAGCAGCTTGATCACGTTCCAGCCGGAGCCGCGGAATTCGCTCTCCAGCTCCTGGATGATCTTGCCGTTGCCGCGCACCGGGCCGTCGAGGCGCTGCAGGTTGCAGTTGATGACGAAGATCAGGTTGTCGAGCTTCTCGCGCGCGGCAAGGCCGATCGCGCCGAGCGATTCCGGCTCGTCCATCTCGCCGTCGCCGCAGAAGACCCAGACCTTGCGGTTCGCGGTGTCGGCGATGCCGCGCGCGTGCAGGTACTTCAGGAAACGCGCCTGGTAGATCGCCATCAAGGGGCCGAGGCCCATCGAGACGGTCGGGAACTGCCAGAACTCGGGCATCAGCTTCGGATGCGGATAGCTCGAGATGCCCTTGCCGTCGACTTCCTGGCGGAAATTCAGCAGCTGCTCCTCGCTGATGCGCCCTTCCATGAAGGCGCGGGCGTAGATGCCGGGCGAGGAATGGCCCTGGATATACAGCAGGTCGCCACCGTGGCCTTCGCTCTCGGCGTGCCAGAAGTGGTTGAAGCCGGTGCCGAACATCGTCGCCAGCGACGCGAAGCTCGAGATGTGGCCGCCGAGGTCGCCGCCGTCGGCCGGGTGCAGGCGGTTCGCCTTCACGACCATCGCCATCGCGTTCCAGCGCATGTAGGTGCGCAGGCGCTCCTCGATCTCGACATTGCCCGGCGTGCGCTCTTCCTGGTCGGTGGGGATGGTGTTGACGTAGGCGGTGTTGGCCGAGAACGGCACGTCGATGCCGGCCTGGCGCGCATGGTCGATCAGCTGTTCGAGCAGGAAGTGGGCGCGATCGCCGCCTTCGGAGCCGATCACGGCGGAGAGCGCATCCAGCCACTCACGGGTTTCTTGGGAATCGACGTCGTTGGCCGCGGCTCCGGGGAGCGAATTGGGCATCGCTGACATGGGCTTGTCTCCTGCGTTGGGGGTGAAATTCCGGGCGCGAGTTTCACACAAAATTCTACGAATTTCAAATGGCGCGAGTGGATTTCATATTGTGGGAACTACTAAGCAAGGGGCATGCGATGACACGCGACAAGGGGATCGCCCTCGATAATCCCGGGCATGCAGCCCGGCTTCGATCTCAAACCGCCATCGCGCCCTCTCTCTCGACGATTGCTGAGGCTGGCCGGCGGCTGGTGGCGGCGCCAAACCCCATCGCGTCAGGATCGCTTCGCGACGATGGGCCCCTTGCTCTCGGTATTGCTTTTTCTCGCGGCCATCATTTCGGCTTTCTGGTACCTGCGCAATGAGGAATTCGAGCGGGAGCAGGAATCGGTCAAGCGCGATACCGAGATCGCCCAGCAGCAGGTACGCCTGCGGCTGATCGAAAACCAGGAGCAGCTGGTGCGCATCGCGCGCGAGATCGGCACGCGCGCGCTCGACCCGGAGCAGTTCGTCGCGCAGGCCTCGAGCTTCACGCGCGAGCGCCCGGAGATCACCGGGCTGATGTGGTTCGACGCAAAGCGCCACCGCCGTGCCTACTACTCGGCCACCAGCTTCCACGGCGAGGTCGGCGACAGCGAAGCGGCCGACGGCGGCGCTGGCCTGTCGTCCCCGGTCGAAGGCCGCGGCGCGGCGCCGGAGCAGGCCTTCACGGTGGCGCGCGAACTGCGTCAACCTGTTTATTCGCGTCCCTTCAAAGACACCTACGGCAGCTCGGTCTTCCAGATCCAGGTGCCGCTGATCGACCGCAGCGCCTTCGCCGGCACGCTGGTGGCCGAATATTCGATCGAGAGCCTGATGCGCTATTTCGTGCCCGGCGAAGTCGCGAAGCGCCACGCGATCACGATGCTCGACGGCGGCGACGCCGTGCTCGCCAGCACCGTGATGACGATGCCCGGCCAGCCGGCGCCGCGTCCGTCGATCGTCTATGAAGTGCCGCTGGCGCCGGCCGGCAACGGCGTGATCCTGCGCGGCCAGGGCTATCGCACCTCGATCGGGCTGATCAGCAACACGCTGTTCTGGATGGTCGCGGCGCTCTCGGTGCTGACGGTCTGGATGCTGCTCGGCACCTGGCGCCACGTGCGCCGGCGTACGCAGATCCAGAGCGCGCTGGTCTCGGAGACCAACTTCCGCCGCGCGATGGAAAACTCGATGCTGACCGGCATGCGGGCGATGTCGATGGACGGCAACATCACCTACGTCAACCCGGCCTTCTGCGCGATGACCGGCTTCGCCGAAAGCGAGCTGATCGGCTGCCGCCAGCCCTTTCCCTATTGGCCGCACGACCGCATCGAGGAAAACGTGCGTCTGCTGCAGCAGGAGCTGCAGGGCCGCAGCCCGGCCGGCGGCATCGAGGTCAAGGTGATGCGCAAGGACGGCACCTTGTTCGACTCGCGCATGTATGTCTCGCCGCTGATCGATCCGCAGGGCGTGCAGACCGGCTGGATGACCTCGATGACCAACATCACCGAGGCCAAGCGCATCCGCGACCAGCTTTCCGCCTCGCACGAACGCTTCACCACGGTGCTGGAGGGGCTGGAGGCGGCGGTCTCGGTGCTCTCGGTGCAGCAGGGCGAGCTGCTGTTCGCGAACCGCTCGTACCGGCTCTGGTTCGGTGGCGATGCGGCCGGCCACGCGCTGCTCGCCGGCAGCGAACCCGGCCTGCCCTATCTTCCGGACGGCGACGAAAGTGTCGACAACCTCGGCGGCCTGCCCACCAACGAGCTGACCGAGGCCGGCTCCGACCCGCGCGAAACCTATGTCGAGCCGCTGCAGAAATGGTTCGACGTGCGCGCGCGCTACCTGCAGTGGACCGACGGGCGGCTGGCGCAGATGCTGATCGCGACCGACGTCACCGCGCGCCGCCAGGCCGAATCGCTGGCCGCGCAGCAGGCGGAAAAGGCGCAGGTCACGAGCCGGCTGGTGACGATGGGCGAGATGGCCTCCTCGGTCGCGCACGAGCTGAACCAGCCGCTGACCGCGATCACCAATTACTGCAACGGCATGGTCTCGCGCGTCAAGTCGAAGGCGATCGAGGAAGACCAGCTGATCGAGGCGCTGCAGAAAACCGCCAAGCAGGCACAGCGTGCCGGGCAGATCATCCACCGCATCCGCGCCTTCGTGAAGCGCAGCGAGCCGCAGCGCCAGCCGTCGCAGGCGCGCACCATCGTGGACGATGCGGTGGAGCTGGCCGGCATCGAGCTGCGCCGGCGCAACGTCGCGATCCACACCTACGTCGCGCAGCGGCTGCCGATCCTGATGGTCGACCCGATCCTGATCGAGCAGGTGGTGCTGAACCTGCTGAAAAACGCGGCCGAGGCGATCGATTTGGCCAAGCTGCCGCCGGCGCGCCGCAACATCGAGCTGCGCGTCGTGCCGCGCCACACGCCCGACGAAGGCGGCGTGATCGAGTTCAGCGTCACCGACATGGGCCCCGGACTGAAGGAAGAAATGATCGGCCGGCTCTACGAAGCCTTCTTCTCGACCAAGGTCGACGGACTCGGCATCGGCCTGAGTCTGTGCCGTTCGATCATCGAGTCCCACCGGGGCAGGATCAAGGCGGAGAACTTATACAATGGCGAGTCCGTCACCGGATGCCGTTTCAGCTTCACGCTGCCGACGGAAACGGCTCGGACCGAGGCTCCCGGGGCCCCGAATTCCTCCCCCAACTCTGCGGTCATCTCATGAGTCTCATTCCGAAAAAGGGCACGGTCTATGTTGTCGACGACGATGAAGCGGTGCGAGATTCCTTGCAATGGCTGCTCGAAGGCAAGGACTACCGGGTCAAGTGTTTCGATTCGGCCGAGTCGTTCCTGAGCCGTTTCGATCCGCGCGAGATCGCCTGCCTGATCGCCGACATCCGCATGGACGGCATGAGCGGCCTGGAGCTGCAGGATCGCCTGATGGAGCGCCGCTCGCCCTTGCCCATCGTCTTCATCACCGGTCACGGCGACGTGCCAATGGCGGTGACGACGATGAAAAAGGGAGCAATGGACTTCATCGAGAAGCCGTTCAAGGAAGAAGAGCTGCTGGGCCTGGTCGAGCGCATGCTGGACCAGGCGCGCTCGGCCTTCTCGCAGCACCAGGAAGCGGCGAGCCGCGACGCGCTGCTGTCGCGATTGACGACGCGCGAGGGCCAGGTGCTGGAGCGCATCGTCGCCGGCCGGCTGAACAAGCAGATCGCCGACGATCTCGGCATCAGCATCAAGACGGTGGAGGCACACCGCGCCAACATCATGGAAAAGCTGAACGCCAACACCGTCGCCGACCTGCTGAAGATCGCCCTCGGCGCCCAGGCCAAGGTCTGATCCCCGCTTTCTCCCCAAGGGCCGCTGCTGAAGCGGCCCTTCGTGTTTTGAAGGACACATCGATGAACCTCCCCTCGCACAGGGCCGCGCGGACCGCCGCGCAGGGCCGCCCCGGGTACCCGGCGACCGGGGTGTCCCAATGACCGCACACCTGATCGATGGCCGGGCGCTGTCGAAGCAGCTGCGGTTGGACGTGGCGCGCGATGCCGCCGAGCTGACGGCGCGCGGCTGCCGGCCGGGCCTGGCCGTGATCCTGGTCGGCGAAGACCCGGCGAGCCAGATCTACACCCGCGACAAGGTCAAGGCCTGCCATGACGCCGGCATCCATTCGGTGTTCGAGAAGTACGACGCCTCGTTGCCCGAGTCCGAGCTGCTGGCCCGCGTCGCCGCGCTGAACGCCGACCCGGCGATCCACGGCATCCTGGTGCAGATGCCGCTGCCGGCGCACATCGCCCCGGCCAAGGTGATCGCCGCGATCGACCCGCGCAAGGATGTCGACGGCTACTCGGTGCTGAGCGCCGGCGAACTGCTCGCGGGCCTGCCCGGCCTGCGCCCCTGCACGCCCTACGGCTGCATGAAGCTGATCCAGAGCACCGGCATCGAGCTGCGCGGCAAACACGCGGTGGTCATCGGCCGCAGCAACACCGTCGGCAAGCCGATGGCCCTGCTGCTGTTGCAGGCCAACGCAACTGTCACCATCTGCCATAGCGCGACGGCGGACATCGGCCATCACGCGCGACAGGCCGATGTCGTCGTCGCGGCAGTCGGGCGGGCCAAGCTGCTGACGGCGCAGATGGTCAAGCCCGGCGCGGTCGTGATCGACGTCGGCATGAACCGCGGCGCCGACGGCAAGCTGAGCGGCGACGTCGATTTCGACGCCGTCTCCCAGGTGGCCGGCCACATCACCCCGGTGCCAGGCGGCGTCGGACCGATGACGATCACGATGCTGCTGGTGAACACGATCGAAGCCGCGCGAACCTCGTTGGGAGAAAACGGATGAATGAGCGGATGAACCAGAACCCCTTGCTCGATACCGCCGGCCTGCCGCGCTTCGACGCGATCCGGCCGGAACACGTCGGCCCGGCGATCGACCAGCTGCTGGCCGACGCGAACGCCGCGCTCGAGCGCGCGGTCAGCGACGCGGTGCCAGCCAACTACGACGCGCTCTCGGCCGTGCTTTCGGTCGCGACCGAGCGCCTCGGCTCGGCCTGGGGCAACGTCGGCCACCTGATGGCGGTGGCCAACACGCCCGAGCTGCGCGCCGCCTTCAACGAGGCGCTGCCCAGGGTCACCGAGTTCTATACCCGCCAGAGCGGCGACGAGCGGCTCTATGCCAAATACAAGGCGATTGCCGCCAGCCCGGCCGCGAAGGACCTGAGCGCACCGCGCAAACGGGCCCTCTCGAACTGGCTGCGCGACTTCGTGCTCGCCGGCGCCGATCTGCAAGGCGAGGCCAAGCAGCGCTACAACGCGATCCAGCAGCGCCTGGCCGAGCTGAACCAGGCCTTTTCCGAACACGTGCTCGACGCGACGGACGCCTACGGCTACAACGCCTCCGCTGAAGAGGTGCATGGCGTCCCGCAGGACGTGCTCGACGCCGCGAAGACCACCGACGAAGCCACCGGCGCGACGAGCTACAAGCTGAGCCTGCATTTTCCCAGCTACCTGCCGGTGATGCAGTACGCGACGAACCGCGCGCTGCGCGAGCGCGTGTACACCGCCTACGCCACGCGCGCCAGCGAGTTCGGCCCGCCGGCGCTCGACAACAGCGCGGTGATGCAGGAAATCCTCGCGCTGCGCCAGGAAGAGGCGCAGTTGCTCGGGTACGCGAACTACGCCGAGGCCTCGCTGGTGCCGAAGATGGCGGATTCGCCGGCCGAGGTGATGCATTTCCTGCGCGACCTGGCGCAGCGCGCCCGCCCGCATGCGCAGCAGGATCTCGACGAGGTGCGCGCCTATGCCCGCGACAACCTCGAGCTGCCGGAACTGTCCTCCTGGGACGTGCCCTTTGCCAGCGAACGCCTGAAGGAAGCGCGCTACGCTTTCAGCGACCAGGAGGTGAAGCAGTACTTCACAGAGCCGAAGGTGCTGGAAGGGCTGTTCGGCATCATCGAAACGCTGTTCGAGGTCTCGATCCGCGAGGACCAGGCACCGACCTGGCACCCGAGCGTGCGCTTCTTCCGCATCGAGCGCCGCGGCGCGCTGGCGGACGGCGCACCGCAGCTCGTCGGCCAGTTCTACCTCGACCCCTACGCCCGCCCCGGCAAGCGCCCCGGCGCGTGGATGGACGGGGTGCGCAGCCGCTGGTCGCGCCCGGAAGGCGGCCTGCAGACGCCGATCGCCCATCTCGTCTGCAACTACGCCGCACCCAGCGGCGGCCGGCCCGCGCTGCTGACGCACGACAACGTCACCACCCTGTTCCACGAATTCGGCCACGGCCTGCACCATCTGCTGACCCAGGTCGACGACATCGGCGTCTCCGGCATCTCCGGCGTCGAATGGGATGCGGTCGAGCTGCCGAGCCAGTTCATGGAGAACTTCTGCTGGGAGTGGGACGTGCTGCAGCGCATGACCGCGCATGTCGACAGCGGCGAGCCGCTGCCGCGCGCGCTGTTCGACAAGATGACCGCGGCGAAGAACTTCCAGAGCGGCCTGCAGACCCTGCGCCAGGTGGAATTCGCGCTCTTCGACATGCGCCTGCACGCCGAACCGGGCAATGCCGCGCGCATCCAGCAGGTGCAGGACGAGGTGCGCAGCGAGGTCGCGATCCTGCTGCCGCCGCCTTTCGCGCGGCCGCAGAACACCTTCTCGCACATCTTCTCCGGCGGCTACGCCGCGGGCTACTACAGCTACAAATGGGCCGAGGTGCTGAGCGCCGACGCCTGGAGCGCCTTCGAGGAAGCCGGCGTGCTGGATGCGCCCACCGGGCGGCGCTATCGCGAGACGATCCTCGAAGTCGGCGGCAGCCGGCCGGCGATGGAAAGCTTCAAGGCCTTCCGCGGCCGTGAACCAAGTATCGAAGCGCTGTTGCGGCATCAAGGCATGTCTTGAGCGACCGCACATCCGTGGTTAGATTGCGTTCAAGTCAACCCCCTGGATGTGCGATGAAGCTTTCGAACGCCTTGCCCGCCTGCGTCGCCGCCCTCGCGGCCCTGCTGGCCTCGGCGCCCAGCCATGCGCTGTTCAAGGTGGTGGGGCCGGATGGCAAGGTGACCTACACCGATCGCCCGCCGCCGCCGGAAGCCGGCAGCGCCAAGCCGTTGAACGCACGCGGCACCGCCGCGCCCGAGGTGGCGCTGCCGTTCGAGCTGCGCCAGGTCGTGGCGCGCTACCCGGTGACGCTCTACACGACGGCCAATTGCGCGCCTTGCGAATCCGGCCGGCGCTGGCTGCGCGAGCGCGGCGTGCCCTATGCCGAAAAGACGGTGTCGACGAACGAAGAAGGCCAGACGCTGATGCGCACCGTCGGCGGCAACGACCTGCCGGCGTTGACCATCGGCAGCCAGCCGGTGCGCGGCTATTCGCCCGATCAATGGGGCCAGCTGTTCGACGTGGCCGGCTACCCGAAGACCTCGCAGCTGCCGCGCAGCTACAAGTACGCCTCCGCCGTGCCGCTGATCCCCGCCTCGGCGCCTGCCGAGGCGGCTTCGGCCGCGGCGTCGGCACCCGCCGCGCCGCTGCCGACGCCGCCCGCCATCACGCCGGACAACCCGACCGGCATCAAGTTCTGAGCGGGGCCGAGCAAGGCGTCCGGCGAAGCCGGATCACCCTGAGACTCAGGCCTCGTCGCCCGGCGTATCGCCGGCCAGGGTCTGAGGCAGCAGCGACGCCACCCTCGCCTCCGGCATCGCCTCCACGCCGCGCAGCTCGCGCGCCATCACGCGGGTGCGCCGCTCGGCCAGCTCGATGCTGCTGCTGGCTTCGTCGAGCTTCTTCTTTGTTTTGGCCAGAACGTGGCCGAACTTGCCGAACTCGGTCTTGACCGCGCCGAGCACGTCCCACACCTCGGCCGAGCGCTTCTCCAGCGCCAGCGTGCGAAAGCCCATCTGCAGGCTGGTCAGGGTCGCGAGCAAGGTGGTCGGGCCGGCCAGCACCACCTTGTGTTCGCGCTGCATCGCATCCACCAGCCCGGGGCGGCGCAAGGCCTCGGCGTAGAGGCCCTCGGTGGGCACGAAGAGGATCGCGAAATCGGTGGTGTGCGGTGGCGCGACGTATTTTTCGCGGATGTTGCGCGCCTCCAGCCGAAGCCGCGTCTCGATCGCGCGCGCCGCGGCTTCGCTGGCGATCGGGTCGCCGCGCTCCTGTGCGTCGAGCAGGCGCTCGTAATCCTCGCGCGGGAACTTCGCATCGATCGGCAGCCACAGCGGCAGGCCGTCGCCGCGCTGCCCCGGCAGGCGGACCGCGAACTCGACACGTTCGTTCGAGCCCGGCAAGGTGGCGACGTTGGTGGCGTACTGGTCGGGCGTGAAGACCTGCTCCAGCAGCCCGGCGAGCTGCACCTCGCCGAAGACGCCCCGTATCTTGACGTTGGTCAGCACGCGGTTCAGCGAGCCGACGTCGCGTGCCAGCGTCTGCATCTCGCCGAGGCCCTTGTGCACCTGCTCCAGCCGGTCGGCAACCTGCTTGAAGCTTTCGCCCAGCCGTGTTTCCAGCGTGGCCTGCAGCTTTTCGTCGACCGTCGCGCGCATCTGCTCCAGGCGATGTTCGTTGTCGCGCTGGATCGCGCCGAGTTTCTGCTCGACGGTCTGCCGCACCTCGCCCATGCGCTGGTCGTTGGCCTGCGACAGCGCGCGCAGCTGCTGGACCTGCGTGCGCGCCGCGTCGCCCTGCTGCGCCAGCAAGGTGCGCTGGAAGCTGGCCAGCGTCTGGGCCAATTCCTGGCGCGTCGCGGTGGCGCTGCGGGCGACTTCGTCGCGCAGCTCGCGTTCGAGCCGTTCGTTGCCGGCCGCGAGCAGCTCCCGCAGCGCGGCGTCGTCCTGGCGTCGAAAGGCCAGCCAGAGCGTCAGCAACAGCAACGCCGCCAGCAGCGCCAGCGGCAACCATTCGAGCCAGGGCATCTCAGCGGCGTTGGGCCAAGGCATCGGCATTGACGGGAGTAGGCGGCCGGCCGCCGGTCAGCGCGGCGACCAGGTTGTCGGCGGCCAGGCCGGCCATCGCGCGGCGCGTCGCCACCGTGGCGCTGGCGATGTGCGGCGTCAGCACCACGTTGGACAGCGTCAGCAGCGCCGGATTCACCGAGGGCTCGCCTTCGAAGACGTCCAGGCCGGCCGCAGCGATGCGGCGCTCGCGCAAGGCGTCGGCCAGCGCCGCGTCGTCGACCACGCCGCCGCGCGCGATATTGGTCAAGGTGGCGGTCGGCTTCATCAGCCTCAGCTCGACCGCGCCGATCGCGTGATGCGAGGCCGGCGAATACGGCACCACCAGCACCAGATGATCTGCCTCGCGCAGCAAGGCTTCCTTGCCGACGTAGCGCGCGCCGAAGCGCGCTTCGGTCGCCTCGTCGAGGCGCGAGCGATTGTGATAGATCACCTTCATGCCGAAGCCGAGCGCGCCGCGCTGCGCGATCGCTTGGCCGATGGCCCATGCCGAGGATGCCCAGCGTCGCGCCGTGCACGTCGCTGCCGGTGAACATGTCGTAGGACCATTGGGTCCACTCGCCGCGGCGCAGGAAATGTTCGCTTTCGCTGATGCGCCGGGCGGCGGCCATCATCAGCGCGAAGCCGAAGTCGGCGGTGGTTTCGGTCAGCACGTCGGGCGTGTTGGTGACCAGCACGCCGCGCGCGGTGCAGGCGTCGACGTCGATGTTGTTGTAGCCGACCGCCATGTTGCACAGCGCCTTCAGCTGCGGATTGGCATCGAGCACGATCGCGTCGATGCGCTCGCTGCCGGTGATGAAGGCGCCGTCCTTGCCGCTCAGCGCGCGCGCCAGCTCGTCGCGGTTGAAGATGCGGTCCTGCTGGTTCGACTCGACCTCGAAGGTCTCGGCCAGGCGTGCCAGCAAATCGGGGAAGATCGCGCGGGCGACCAGGATCTGGGGTTTCATGCGGGCCTCCGGAATCAATCAAAAAAGCGGGTGAACGCCGCCACCGGCGCGCCGATGTGCGCGCTGATGATCTTGACGCGCCGGGCCTGGGTGTTGGTGCCGGAGGCGGCGCGTGCCGCGGCGGCGTCCTCGGGCTCGGTCATCGCAATCCTTCCAGGGCTTGCGTCAGCGCCGCAGGCAGCGCACTCGGGCGCTGCGTCGCGCGGTCGACGTAGACATGGACGAAGTGCCCGCAGGCGGCGGCCAGTTCGGCGCCGGGCGCGAACAGGCCGATCTCGTAGCGCACGCTCGATCCGCCGACATGGGTGACCTTCAGGCCGCCGTCGATCACCTGCGGGAAGGCGAGCGGCGCGAAGTAGTTGCAATGCGTTTCGACGACGAAGCCGATCGTCGTGCCGTGGCGGATGTCGAGCGCGCCGGATTCGATCAGGTAGCGGTTCACCACCGTGTCGAACAGGCTGTAGTAGACGACGTTGTTGACGTGTCCGTAGACGTCGTTGTCCATCCAGCGCGTCGGCAAGGCGCTGAAGTGGCGATAGGCGGCGCGGGGCTGGGGTTGCGGGCGGGCGGCGGTCATGCTTCGCATTGTTCCATCGCCGGCCGCCACAGCTGCCAGCTCGCCAGAGCCTCGCGCAGGCTGGCGAGCTGCACGTCGACGGTGACTTCGATGTCGCGGCCGTAGCCGCCGGCCATCGAGACGGCGACCGGGATGCCGCGCCGGCGCAGCGCGTCGAATACCCGGCGGTCGCGCTCGGCCATGCCGGCGGTCGTCACCTTCAGGCGGCCGAGGCGATCGCCTTCGTGCGGGTCGGCGCCGGCGAGATAAAAGGCGAGCCCGGGCCGGGTGTCCCCGTGGCGCGACCAGATCGTCGCGAGCGCGTCGTCGAGCGCCGCGAGATAGGCCGCGTCGCCGCTGCCGTCGGCCAGTTCGATGTCGAGATCGCTGCGCTCCTTGCGGAACGGGAAATTCTTGGCGCCGTGCAGCGAGAACGTGAAGACGGTCGGGTCGTCGGCGAAGATCGCCGCGGTGCCGTTGCCCTGGTGCACGTCGAGGTCGATCACCAGCACGCGCAGCAAGGCGCGGTGGCGGCGATGCCACTCGGCCTGCATCAGCCGCGCGGCCACCGCGACGTCGTTGAACACGCAGTAGCCCGAGCCCTTGTCGGCATAGGCGTGATGCGTGCCGCCGGCGAGGTTGGCGGCCACGCCCTCATCGAGCGCGGTGCGCGCGGCGGCGATCGTCGCGCCGACCGAGCGCCGCGCCCGCTCGACCATGAACGGCGACCACGGAAAGCCGATCTCGCGCTGCTGGGCCGCGCTCAGCAGCCCCTCGCTGACCGCGTCCACATAGCCCGGCGCGTGTGCCAGCGCGAGTTCGCCATCGCTCGCCGGCATCGCCTCGTGCGCCCTGAATTCGCCCGGCTCGACACCCAGGCGCTCACGCAGCCGGCGGTACTTGCCCATCGGGAACCGATGGCCTTCCGGCAGCGGCAGCACGAAATGATCGGCGTAGAAGATCTTCATGATCGGGGTCGAAGGCAGAAGGCGCCACGATAGGCGAATGTCTCTAATTTGGTGCGGCGCAGCAAATTTCGCTTGAAATCATGCCCGGGGCTCGTATACTCGTTTCATGTTGCAGCGCAGCAAAGTTGCATCACGTACCCCCTGACCCTGACCTCACCAACGAAACGGAGCTCACATGTCCACCACTCCCGAACAATTGCTGGCCGCTCAAAAAGCCAACGTCGAAACCCTGTTCGACCTGACCACCAAGGCCTTCGAAGGCGTTGAAAAGCTGGTCGAGCTGAACCTGCAAGTCGCGAAGACCGCGCTGGGCGAAGCCGCCGAAGCCGCCAAGGCCGCCCTGTCGGCCAAGGACGCGCAAGAGCTGCTGGCTCTGCAAGCTGGCTACCTGCAGCCCGCCGCCGAAAAGGCTGCCGCCTACGGCCGCCACGTCTATGACATCGCCGCCGCCACCGGCGCCGAAGTGCAGAAGGCCGCCGAAGCCCAGCTGGCCGAAGCGCAGCAGAAGTTTGCCGCCGCGATCGACACTGCGGTGAAGAACGCCCCGGCCGGCAGCGAAAACGCCGTCGCGCTGGTCAAGTCGGCCGTCGCCGCCGCGAACAACGCCTACGAAAGCGTGAGCAAGGCCGCCAAGCAAGCCGCTGACGTCGCCGAAGCCAACTTCACAGCGCTGAGCAACACCGCCGTGAAGGCCACGACCGCTGCCACGAAGGCCAAGCGCGGCTGAATCGCCGAAGAGAGCGGGAGGGCGCTGAGCGCGCCTCCGGCTTGAACTTCGCGATAAATGCACCATCCTAAGAAGGACCTCGGGTCTTGGCCCGCGTGATCTCCTGACAGGTTGTCTCCTCGGTACCCGTGCGAATTCCGATTCCAGGTACCCTTCGGCCCGGCACTCGCCGGGCCGTTTCTTTTTGGCGAGCCGTCACGCGGTCTGCCCGGCAATGAACTCGAAGCCGATGTCCTCGCGCAGCGGCGGTGCCTGCCCCGCCAGCCTCGCGAGGATGTGGTCCGCCGCCAGCTGGCCGATACGGTGGCGCGGCGACTTGATCGTCGTCAGCCGCAGCGGCACCGCCTCGCCGATTTCCAGCCCGTTGAAGCCCGCCAGCGCGAGCCGCTCCGGCACCGCGATGCCTGCGAACAGGCAGTGCATCAGCCCGCCCACGGCCATGTCGTCGTTGGAGAAGTAGACGGCATCGAGCTCCGGGTGACGCGCCAGCAATTGCGCCAGTCCGGCACGGCCGAGCAGCAGCGACGACGGCTGGTCGGCGCTGAACTGGGCTTGCAACGCCAGGCCGCGCTCCGCGAGGGCCTGCACGAAGCCCTCGTGGCGCTTTGCCGCGCGCAGATCGCGCTCCAGGTTGCCGCCGACGTAGCCGATGCGGCGCCGGCCGCTGGCGGCGAGGAACGTGCCCATCTCCCGGCCGGCCGCGGCGTTCGAGAACCCCACCGCCATGTCGATCGCATCGCCGTCGATGTCCATCACCTCGACCACCGGGCTGCGCGCCTCGCGCAGCATCTGGCGCGCGCGCGGCGTGTGTTCGAGCCCGGCGAGGATCCAGCCCGAAGGCCGCCATGACTGCATCGCCGCGACCAGCTGCTCCTCCTTCGCCAGGTCGTAGTCGGTGACGCCGATCACCGCCTGGTAGCCGGCCGCCTCGAAACGCTCGTTCGCGCCGCGCAGCACCTCCGGGAACACGATGTTGCCGAGCGACGGGATGATCACCACCATCAGCCGCGTCTTCGCGGTGGCGAGGGCGCCCGCGAGGCGGTTCGGAACGTAGCCGAGCGCGCTCACCGCGGCCTGCACCTTTGCGCGCGTCTCCTTCGAGACATTGGCGTGGTCGTGCAGCACGCGCGACACCGTCATGCCGCTCACGCCAGCCAGCCGCGCGACCTCGGAGAGGGTCACGCTGCCGGGAGATGCCTGTTCTTCATCCATCGCTTGCCGGAGTCCTTCTTTCCGGCCGAAGCATAGCGGCGAGCGCTTCGAGCGGATCCGGGTCAGGACTGATCAGGGTTAGCACCATGTTGTTTGCGCTAACAAGCCTTCAGAATCCAATTTGTTAGCGCAAACAATCAGATCCACCCACAGGAGACCCCGTGACCACACTTGCCGCAGCCCCCGAAGAGGGCGCCGTCCTGGCCGACACCGATCGCACCTACGCCAAGGTGTTCTGGCGCATCGTCCCGTTCCTGATGCTCTGCTACGTGGTCGCCTACCTCGACCGCGTCAACGTCGGATTCGCCAAGCTGCAGATGTCGCAGGACCTGGGCTTCAGCGAGACCGTGTTCGGTCTCGGCGCCGGCGTCTTCTTCATCGGCTACTTCCTGTTCGAAGTGCCCAGCAACATCCTGCTGCACCGCATCGGCGCACGCGTCTGGATCGCGCGCATCATGATCACCTGGGGCCTGATGTCGGCCGCCTTCGTGTGGGTCCAGACACCGGCGACGTTCTACGTGATGCGCTTCCTGCTCGGCATTGCGGAAGCGGGCTTCTACCCCGGCGTGATCCTGTACATGACCTACTGGTATCCGGCGCACCGCCGCGCCAAGATCATCGCGATGTTCATGTCGGCGATTCCGGTCGCGGGCATCTTCGGCAACCCGCTGTCGGGCTGGATCATGGACATCTTCCAGGGCGCCCACGGCCTGCACGGCTGGCAATGGATGTTCCTGATCGAGGCGGTGCCGGCGCTGGTGATGGGCCTGGCCGTGCTCGCCTTCCTCGACAACAACATCCGCTCGGCGAAATGGCTCGGCGAACAGGAGAAGCAGTTGCTCGAACGCGAAATCGCCGCCGACCAGAAGGGCACGCAGAGCAAGCACTCGATCGCCGCGATCTTCGGCGACCGGCGCGTCTGGCTGATGTGCCTGATCTACTTCTGCTTCGTGATGGGCCAGTACGGGCTGACCTTCTGGATGCCGACGCTGATCAAGTCGACCGGCGTGACCGGCAACCTGAACATCGGCCTCTTCAGCGCCATTCCCTTCGGCTGCGCGATCGTCGCGATGAACGTCATCGGACGCAGCGCCGATGCCCACCGCGAGCGCCGCTGGCACCTGGTGATCCCCGCCTGCCTGGGCGCGATCGGCTTCGTCGTCGCGGCCTCGTTCGTGCACAACACCGTGGTCTCCGTCGCCGCGCTGTCGCTCGCCGCCGCCGGGGTGCTGACCTGCGCGCCGCTCTTCTGGTCGCTGCCGACCTCGTTCCTGTCGGGCGCTGCCGCGGCGGTCGGCATCGCGGCGATCAATTCGGTGGGCAACCTGGCCGGCTTCGTCAGCCCCTATCTCGTCGGCTACCTGAAGGATGCGACGCACAGCACGCAGAGCGGGATGTACGTGCTGGCGGGCATGCTGATCGTCGGCGCCATCGCGGTGCTGAGAACGCCCGCGCGTCTGGTCAATCGCTAAGGAGAAACAACGTGAGCAACATCGGAGTGATCGGCCTCGGGGCCATGGGGTCGGGGATGGCGAAGTCGCTGCGGCGCGCCGGGCATGCGGTGCATGTCTGCGACGCGCGGCCGGGAGCGGCCGAGGCCTTCGCACAAGAAGGCGGCGTGGCCTGCGCGACGCCGGCCGATGTCGGCAGGTCTTGCCAGGTCGTCGTGTCGGTGGTCGTCAATGCGCAGCAGACCGAGGCCGTGCTGTTCGGCCCGCAGGGCGCCGCCGCCGCGATGGCTGCGGGCAGCGTCTTCGTGATGTGCTCGACCGTCGACCCGAACTGGTCGGTCGCGCTCGAATCCCGCCTCGAAGCCCTCGGCCTGCTGTACCTCGATGCGCCGATCTCGGGCGGCGCGGCCAAGGCCGCCTCGGGCGAGATGACGATGATGACCGCCGGCAAGCCCGCCGCCTTCGAGCGCTGCGAAGGCTTGCTGGAGGCGATGGCGGCCAAGGTCTACAAGCTCGGCGATCGCGCCGGCAACGGCAGCAAGGTGAAGATCATCAACCAGTTGCTCGCCGGCGTGCACATCGCCGCCGCGGCCGAGGCGATGGCGCTCGGCCTGCGCGAAGGCGTCGATGCGGCCGCGCTGTACGAGGTCATCACGCACAGCGCCGGCAACAGCTGGATGTTCGAGAACCGCATGGCGCACGTGCTGAAGGCCGACTACACGCCGCTCTCGGCGGTCGACATCTTCGTCAAGGACCTCGGCCTGGTGCTCGACACCGCGCGCGCCAGCAAATTCCCGCTGCCGCTCGCGAGCACCGCGCACCAGATGTTCATGCAGGCCTCGACCGCCGGCTTCGCGAAGGAAGACGATGCGGCGGTGATCAAGATCTTCCCGGGCATCGAGCTGCCCACCGCGAAAGGAGACGCAGCGTGAGCAAGGAGCAGCCCATGCGAAGCCCCTTGCTCGGCTGCATCGCCGACGACTTCACCGGCGCCACCGACCTCGCCAACAACCTGGTGCGCAGCGGCATGCGCACCGTGCAGACGATCGGCGTGCCCGACGACGCGTCGGCCGCGATCGATGCCGATGCGATCGTGGTCGCGCTCAAGTCGCGCACCATCGAGCCGGCCGACGCGGTGGCCCAGTCGCTCGCCGCGCTGCGCTGGCTGCGGGCCCAGGGCGTGCAGCAGATCTACTTCAAGTACTGCTCGACCTTCGACTCCACGCCCTTGGGCAACATCGGTCCGGTCACCGATGCGCTGCTGGAGGCGCTGTCGGATCTGCCGAACAGCGGCCTGACCATCGCCTGCCCGGCCTTCCCGGAGAACCAGCGCACGGTCTTCAAGGGCCATCTCTTCGTCGGCGACCAGTTGCTCAGCGACAGCGGCATGCGCAGCCATCCGCTGACGCCGATGACCGACGCCAACCTCGTCCGGGTGCTGCAGCCCCAGACGAAACACAAGGTGGGACTGGTCGCCTTCGATGTCGTCAGGCAAGGCGCGCGCGCCATTCGCGAACGGTTTGCCGCACTCGAGGCCGAGGGGGTGCGCATCGCGGTCGTCGATGCCGTCTCGAACGAAGATCTGATGCACATCGGCGCGGCGCTGCAAGGCATGCCGCTGGTGACCGCAGGCTCCGGCGTCGCGATCGGCCTGCCGCAGAACTGGCCGTCGCTCGAGAGCGACGCGGCCGGTGCACGAGCCGACAAGCTGCCGCCGGCGTCGGGCCTGCGGGCCGTCGTGTCGGGGAGCTGTTCGCTGGCGACGAACGCGCAGGTCCTGCACTTCAAGCGCAGCGGCCGGCCGAGCTTCGGCATCGACCCGCTGGCGCTGGCCGCCGGCGACGACGTGGTCGGCCAGGCGCTGGCATGGACGGATCGGCACCTGTCCGACGGACCGGTGCTGCTGTATGCCACCGCGGAATCGGCCGCGGTCAAGGACGTGCAGGCCCAGCTCGGCGTGGCACGGGCGGGCGAGATGATCGAACGGGCGCTGTCGGGCATCGCGCTCGGCCTGGTCGAGCGCGGCGTGCGCCAGCTGGTCGTGGCAGGCGGCGAGACTTCCGGCGCAGTGGTGCGGGAGCTGGGCGTGCGCCAGATGAGCATCGGCCCGCAGATCGACCCGGGCGTGCCGTGGACCGCCGTGCAGTCGCCCGCCTGCCCGGGCGAGACGCTGCATGTCGCGCTGAAGTCGGGCAACTTCGGCACCACGGACTTCTTCATCAAGGCTTTCGACCGGCTGGAGGCAGCATGACAAGCTCGTTGCGCGAAGAAATCTGCCGTGTCGGCGCGTCGCTGTTCGCGCGCCGCTACGTGCATGCCACGGCGGGCAACATCAGCGTACGCACCGAAGGCGGCTTCCTGATCACGCCCACCGACGCCTGCCTCGGCGACCTCGATCCGGCCCGCCTGGCCGAGGTCGATGCCGATGGCGTGCAGACCGGCGGCGACCGGGCCTCCAAGACGCTCGCGCTGCACCGGCGCATCTACGCCGCCGACCCGGAGGCCCGATGCGTGATCCACAGCCATTCCACGCACCTGGTCGCGCTCTCGCTCGCCGGCGTGTGGACGGCCGACGACATCGTTCCGCCGATCACGCCCTACTACGTGATGAAGGTCGGCCACGTGCCGCTGATCGCCTACCACCGGCCCGGCGACCCCGCTGCCGGCGACGCCGTGGCGCAGCGCATCACGGAGATGCGCGACGCGGGCACGCCGATCCGCGCGGTGATGCTGGATCGGCTCGGCCCGAACGTCTGGCACGGCTCGCCCGCGGAAGCCAGCGCCGTGCTCGAGGAGCTGGAGGAAACCGCAAGGCTTTGGCTCACGGCCCGGCCCGAGCCGCTCTCCGCCGAACAGATCGACGAGTTGCGCCGCCACTTCGGCGCGCGCTGGTAACCCCCGACGAAGGAACTGCCGTGCCCCGTTTTGCCGCCAACCTCAGCATGCTCTATCCCGAGCACGACTTTCTCGATCGCTTCGCCGCCGCGGCGCGCGATGGCTTCAAGGCCGTCGAATACCTGTTCCCCTATGCCCATGACAGCACGGCGCTCGCGCAGCGCCTGGCCGAACACGGCCTGCAACAGGTGCTGTTCAACGCCCCGCCGGGCGACTGGGACGCGGGCGAACGCGGCATCGCCTGCCTGCCCGGGCGCGAAGAGGAATTCCGCCGTGCCTTCATGACCGCGCTTCGCTACGCCGAAGCCCTGGCCTGTCCGCGGGTGCACGTGATGGCCGGACTCGCGGCGCCGGGCGTGGATCGCGCGAGGCTGCGCGGCACCTACATCGGCAACCTGGCCTGGGCCGCGCAGCAGGCGGCCGCGCATGGCGTCGACGTGCTGATCGAGCCGATCAACACCCGGGACATCCCCGGCTTCTTCCTGAACCGGCAAGACGAGGCCCATGCCGTCGTGGCCGAGGTCGGTGCGCCGAACCTGAAGGTCCAGATGGACCTCTACCACTGCCAGATCGTCGAAGGCGATGTCTCGATGAAGCTGCGCCAGTACCTGCCGACGGGCAAGGTGGCGCACCTGCAGATCGCGGGGGTGCCGCATCGCAACGAGCCCGACGTCGGCGAGCTCGATCACGGCTACTTGTTCGGCGTGATCGATGAACTCGGCTTCGACGGCTGGATAGGCTGCGAATACCGGCCGAAGGCAGCGACATCGGCCGGCCTGGCGTGGCTGCGGCGCCAGGCCTGACGCAGGGGCCGCCGGCCTCGGGCTCTCAGCGCGTCAGCTCCGCGATGCGCGCCTTCAGCGCCGGCAAGGCGGCCAGCGCCGCGTCGCGGCCGGCCTGGATCGACTGCTTGCGTGACGCGAAATCCGCGCTGCCGACGCCGGGGAGCTTCGGCCGCAGCACCACGTCGGCATCGCGCAGCTCGAAGCCGTTGATGCTGCGGCTCATGATCGCGAAGGTCTGCAGCAGCATGCGCATCGCATCGCCGGTGGCATTGCCGTCGGGCACTGCGCTGATGTCCACCGCGAGCACCAGCTGAGCCCCCATCTGGCGCGCGAAGCTCACCGGCACCGGCGCCACCAGGCCGCCGTCGACGTACTCGTGCGTGCCGATCTTCACCGGCTGGAACACCGCCGGCACCGCGCTCGACGCGCGCACCGCGACGCCCGGATCGCCGCGCTGGAACAGGATCGGATGGCCGTTGTCCAGATCGGTCGCGACGATGCCGAGCGGCAGGCGCATCGCCTCGATCGACTTGCCGTCGGTGTGCTCGCGCACGTAGCGCGCCAGCGCCTCGCCGCGCAGCAGGCCGCGGCCCGGGTAGGCCCAGTCGGCGAACGCGCCCTCGTCCATCGAGCCGGCGAGCGAGGCCAGCTCGGCCCCGCTCTTGCCCGAGGCATACATCGCCGCGACCATGCTGCCGGCCGAGGTGCCGACGACCAGCGAAGGCTTGATGCCGTTCTCCTCCAGCACCTGGATCACGCCGATGTGGGCGAAGCCGCGCGCCGCGCCGCCGCCGAGCGCCAGGCCGATGCGCGGCGGATGCGGCACCGGCCGCGGCAGCGGCTCGACCGGCGGCGCGACGACGACCGGCGGCGGCGCGGCCGGCGGCGGGGTGACGGGTGGGGTCTGGCAGGCGCTCAGCAGCGCGGCGAGCAGGGCAACGAGGGCGGCCGGAAGGCCGCGCCTCGCCCCGGGAAGCGATTGGGACATGCGGTGGATTCTAGAATCCCGGGTTCCGGGCTGGCTCCATATCCTGCCGCGGTATAAACAACGAACAAAAAAGTAGTTCGCATATATATAGAGACTTCCTAAAGTCTCGTCCTCGGGCTGTCTGGCGCATGCTGCCTGCCCGGCCAATCGCTCATCACCACGACGATGTACCAGTACACCACCTTCGATCGACAGTTCGTCCATCAGCGCGCGGCGCAGTTTCGCGATCAGCTCGAACGCAACCAGCGCGGCGAACTGGGGGACGACGAGTTCCGTCCGCTGCGGCTGCAGAACGGCTGGTACATCCAGCGCCACGCGCCGATGCTGCGCATCGCGGTGCCGTACGGTGAGATCGCCAGCCGCCAGCTGCGCCAGCTGGCGCGCATCGCCCGCGAGTACGACCGCGGCTATGCGCACCTGACGACGCGCCAGAACGTGCAGTTCAACTGGATACCGCTGGACAAGAGCGCCGACGTGATGGACCTGCTCGCCGAGGTCGACATGCACGGCATCCAGACCAGCGGCAACTGCATCCGCAACACCACCAGCGATGCGCTGGCCGGCATCGCGCCCGACGAGTTCGTCGACCCGCGGCCGTATTGCGAGCTGCTGCGCCAGTGGAGCACCTTGCATCCCGAGTTCGCCTTCCTGCCGCGCAAGTTCAAGATCGCGGTGAGCGGCGCGGCGGAGGACCGCGCCGCGACGCACTGGCATGACATCGGCCTGCATCTCTATCGCGACGACGACGGCCACGTCGGCTTTCGCGTGCTGGTCGGCGGCGGCATGGGCCGCACGCCGATGATCGGCACCGTGATCCGCGAATTCCTGCGCTGGGACCACATCCTCGTCTACATCGAAGCCATCGTGCGCGTCTACAACCGCTACGGCCGGCGCGACAACATGTACAAGGCGCGCATCAAGATCCTGGTGAAGGCCGAGGGCCAGCGCTTCATCGACGCGGTCAACGACGAATACCTGGCGATCCTGTCGCGCGATGCCGAGGGCGAGGCGCAAGTCATCCCGCAAGCCGAGCTCGATCGTGTTGCCGCCTGCTTCGTGACCCCGGCCGGCGTCGAGGCCCGGCCGGTGGCCGGCACTGGCGCCCCCGCAGACGCGCCCCCCGCCTTCGCACGCTGGCTGGAGCGCAACGTGCACGGCCACAAGCTCTCCGGCTACAGCGCGGTGACCTTGTCGCTGAAGCGTGTCGGCCAGGCGCCCGGCGATGCGACCGACGCCCAGCTCGATGCCGCCGCCGATCTCGCCGACCGCTTTTCGAGCGGCGAAGCGCGTGTCACGCACGACCAGAACTTCATGCTGCCCTGGGTCAGGACCGAAGAGCTGTACGCGCTCTGGCAGGCGGCCAAGGCGGCCAGCTACGCGACGCCCAACGTCGGCCTGCTGACCGACATGATCGCCTGCCCCGGCGGCGACTTCTGCGCGCTGGCCAACGCGCGCTCGATCCCGATCGCCAACGCGCTGATCGAGCGCTACGACGATCTCGACGAGCTCTATGACATCGGCGACATCGATCTGCACATCAGCGGCTGCATCAATTCCTGCGGCCACCACCACAGCGGCAACATCGGCATCCTCGGCGTCGACAAGGACGGCATGGAGTGGTACCAGGTCTCGCTCGGCGGCTCGGACGGCTCGACCCTGAGCGGCGACAGCGTGCCCGGCAAGGTGATCGGCCCGTCGTTCGCGGCCGACGAAGTGGCCGACGTGATGGAAGCGGTGATCGATACCTACCGCGCCCAGCGCACGGCGCAGAGCGAGCGCTTCATCGACACGGTGCGCCGCGTCGGGCTCGATCCGTTCAAGACCGCCGCCAACGCGGTGCGCCGCAGCACCGCCCAGCATTCGAAAGTGCCCGCATGAAGTTCATCGATCCTGCCCGCGACACCTGGCGCCTCGTCGGCGGCGAGGACGGCCCGATGCCGAGCCCCTCGCCGGCGCGCGACCGGCTGCTGACCCTGGCGCAATGGCATGCCGTGCGCGAGACCTGGCCCGAAGGCCTGAACACCGGCGTGGTGGTGCCGAACGACACCGACATCGAGACGCTCGAAGCCGATCTGCCGAAGCTCGCGCTGGTGGTGCTGCAGTTCCCGAAGTGGGTCGACGGCCGGGCCTATTCGCAAGCGCGCCTGCTGCGCGGCCGCTATCGCTTCAAGGGCCATGTCCGCGCCACCGGCGAGGTGCTGGTCGACATGGTGCTGCTGCTCGACCGCACCGGCTTCGACCAGGCGCAGCTGCGCGGCGACCAGGTGCTGGCCTCGGCCGAGCGCGCGCTGAGCTTCTTCCCCGGCTACTACCAGAGCGACGTGGCGCATCCGCAGAAGTGGCCGGCCGCGGCCCAGGCGGAGGCCAAGGTATGAGCCCGCACGGCCGCCCGAAGGGCGAATACTCCCTCTCGGAGGGACAGCGCGCAGCGCCTGGGGAGCTTCAATGACAGCCATCGCTCTCTACGCGCGACCGAGCAAGGACTTCGACGCCAAGCTGGCCGAGACCGTGCAGCTGCTGCGCGACGCCGCGGCCCAGCACCCCGGCGCGATCGTGCAGGCGACGAGCCTCGGCGCCGAAGACATGGTGATCACCGACCTGATCGCGCGCCATGCGCTGCCGATCGCGATCGGCACGCTGGAGACCGGCATGCTGCACGCCGAGACGGTGCAGCTGATCTCGCGCATCGAGTCGACCTATGGCCTGAAGGTCGAGGTCTACAAGCCGAAGAACGAAGCCGTGATCGAGTTCGTCTCGAAGAACGGCGAGAAGGCGATGTACCAGAGCATCGAGCTGCGCAAGAGCTGCTGCGGCATGCGCAAGCTCGAGCCGCTGTCGCGCATGCTGGCCGAGCGCAGCGCCTGGGTCACCGGCCTGCGCCGCGAACAGTCCGACGCGCGCGGCGAAGTGCCGTTCCACGACAGCGACGACAAGGGCCGCCTGAAGCTGAACGCCCTCGCCGCCTGGACCTGGGGCGACGTGTGGCACTACATCGCGACGAACAGCGTGCCCTACAACCCCTTGCACGACGAGTTCATGCCAAGCATCGGCTGCGCGCCCTGCACCCGCGCCATTGCGGTCGGAGAGCCCTTCCGGGCCGGCCGCTGGTGGTGGGAAGACGAAGCCGCGAAGGAATGCGGCCTGCACGTCAAGCACGAAGAACTCGCACCGCTCGGCCCGGATGCGGTCGACGAACCCGAGCCAGCCGTTTCCGTGCTTCCCTCATTTGGAGCCCATCGATGAATGCCCCTGCGAGCCTCGACAGGCTCCTGCCCTCGCTCGACCATCGCCACCTCGACTGGCTCGAGGAAGAAGCGATCTTCATCCTGCGCGAGACCGCTGCCGCCTTCGAGCGCCCGGCCCTGCTGTTCTCGAGCGGCAAGGATTCCTGCGTGGTGCTGCATCTGGCCGAGAAGGCCTTCAAGTCGCGCCAGGCCGACGGCAGCTTCAAAGGCCGCCTGCCCTTCCCGCTGCTGCATGTCGACACCGGCCACAACTTCCCGGAAGTGATCGAGTTCCGCGACCGCCGCATCGAGGAGATCGGCGAGCGCCTGATCGTCGGGCATCTCGAAGACTCGATCGCGCGCGGCACGGTGCGGCTCTCGCACCCGCTCGAATCGCGCAACGGCCACCAGACCGTGGCCCTGCTCGAAGCGATCGAAGAACACCGCTTCGATGCCTTGATCGGCGGCGCGCGCCGCGACGAAGAAAAGGCTCGCGCGAAGGAGCGCATCTTCAGCCACCGCGACAGCTTCGGCCAATGGCAGCCGAAGGAGCAGCGCCCCGAGCTGTGGACCTTGTTCAACACCCGCATCAAGCCGGGCGAGCACATGCGCGCCTTCCCGATCAGCAACTGGACCGAGCTGGATGTCTGGCTCTACATCGCGCGCGAGAACATCCCGCTGCCGAGCCTCTACTTCGCGCACCAGCGCGAGGTGATCCGCCGCCGCGGCCTGCTGGTGCCGCTGACCGAGGTCACGCCGCTGGAAGACGGCGAAACCGTCGAGACCGCCGAGGTGCGCTTCCGCACCGTGGGCGACATGACCTGCACCTGCCCGGTCGAAAGCCCGGCGCGCAACTCGGCCGAGATCGTCGCCGAGACCTTGCAGGTCACCGTCAGCGAGCGCGGCGCGACACGCATGGACGACCGCACCTCGGATGCCTCGATGGAGCGGCGCAAGAAGGAAGGTTATTTCTGATGAGCGCCCTGAAAGAAGACGACACGGGCCGAGCGCCGGGCCGCTCCCAAGCCGGCCCGCATCCCCTCGGGGGATCGGCCGACGTACCCGTCGGACGAGAGGCTCCAAGTCGCGCGCTGCGCTTCCTGACCGCAGGAAGCGTCGACGACGGCAAGAGCACCTTGATCGGCCGCCTGCTGTACGACAGCCAGGCGATCCTCGCCGACCAGCTCGATACGCTGGAAAAGCGCGCCGCCGGAGCGCCGATCGATTTGTCGCTGTTGACCGACGGCCTCGAAGCCGAGCGCGAACAAGGCATCACGATCGACGTCGCGTACCGCTACTTCGCGACGCCGCGACGCAAGTTCATCATCGCCGACGCGCCCGGCCATGAGCAGTACACGCGCAACATGGTGACCGCCGCGGCGGGCAGCGATGCGGCAGTGGTGCTGGTCGACATCACCAAGCTCGACGTGACGCAGAAGCCCTTGGTGCTGCTGCCGCAGACGCGCCGCCACGCGCTGCTGGCGCATCTGCTGCGCGTGCCGAGCATCGTCTTCGCGGTGAACAAGCTGGATGCCGTGGCCGATCCCGCGCCCGCCTATGTCGCGGTGCGCGAGGCCTTGCTGGCCTTCGCGAAGCAAGCCGGCATCGAGGTCGCCGAGGTGATCCCGGTCTCCGCGCTGCGCGGCGACAACGTGACCGCGCCGCTCGAAGCCGACTGGTACCAGGGCCCGTCGCTGCTGCAGCTGCTGGAGCGCCTGCCCGCCGCGCAGGAGCGCAAGGACGGCGATCTGCTGGTGCCGGTGCAATACGTGGTGCGCGATGCGGTGCAGGAGCTCGACGGCACCGGCCACCAGTGGCGCGCGCTGTGGGGCCGCATCGCGCATGGCCGCGTCAAGGCCGGCGACGCGGTGCAGATCTTCCCCAGCGGCGAGACCGCGACGGTGGCCGAAGTGCGCCTCGCCGGCTCGGTGGTGCCGGTGGTCGAGGCCGGCCAGTCCGTGGGCGTCGTGCTCGATCGGCAAGTGGATGTCTCGCGCGGCGACTGGATCGTCACGCCCGGCTCGGTCCAGCCCAGCCAGCGCTTCTCGGCCACGCTCGCGTGGCTCGATACCGAGCCCGCGCAGGTCGGCCGCAAGTACTGGGTGCGCCACGGCAACCGCTGGGTGCAGGCGCGCATCACCGCGATCGACAGCCGGCTCGACGTCAACACCCTGCAGGTGATCGACACGCACCAGCTCGCGGTCAACGACATCGGCCACGTGACGATCGAGACGCAGCAGCCCTTGCCGGTCGAAGCCTATGAAGCCAACCGCACCGGCGGCGCGCTGATCATCGTCGACCCGGCCACCAACCGCACCAGCGGCGCCTTGCTGGTGAAGGCAGCCTTGGAATGACGATGGCCGCGCCAGGCAAGGTGGTCTTCATCGGCGCCGGCCCCGGCGCGGCCGATCTGATCACCGTGCGCGGCGCACGCTGGCTGGCGCGTGCCGATGTCGTGCTGTTCGATGCCCTGACCGATCCGGCATTGCGCGAGCTGGCGCCGAAGGCGCGCTGGATCAACGTCGGCAAGCGCGGCTTCGCGGACAGCACCGGCCAGTCGACGATCAATGCGCTGCTGATCAAGCATGCCCAGGAACACGCTGTCGTCGTGCGCCTGAAGGGCGGCGACCCGAGCATCTTCGGCCGGCTCGAGGAAGAGCTGCTGGCCCTCGCGGAAGCCGGCGTCGACAGCGAAGTCGTGCCCGGCGTGACGGCGGCGATCGCCGCCGCCGCCGGCACGCAGCGCCCCCTGACCCGCCGCGGCAGCGGCCGCAGCGTCAGCCTCACCACCGCGATGACGGCCGATGGCCTGCAGGCCGCACGCAGCGCCGACACCGAGGTCTTCTACATGGCCGGTAAGCAGCTCGCCGCCTTGTCGCGGCGGCTCATTGCCGCGGGCTGGCCGGCCGACACGCCGGCCTGCGTGGTCTCGCGCGCCGGCTGGCCGGACCAGCTCGCCAGCGATCATGTCGCCGCGAGCTTGTCGCAGGCCAGCGTGCTGCACTCGGGCCGGCCCACGGTGGTGACCGTCGGCGCCGGCGCGCGCCGGGTGGCACCGGAAACCCCATCCGCGACAGACCGTAAAATCGATCCCCTTGCCGAAGCCCTTCGGCCTGCCGCAGAGCCGGTTCACCGCGGCTCGCGAGGCACAGACACAGAACCCCTACGAGCCCACACATGACTCACGTCGTCACCGAATCCTGCATCCGCTGCAAGTACACCGACTGTGTCGATGTCTGCCCGGTCGACTGCTTCCGCGAAGGCCCGAACTTCCTGACCATCGACCCGGACGAATGCATCGACTGCGCGGTCTGCATTCCCGAGTGCCCGGTGAACGCGATCCTGCCTGAAGAGGACGTGCCGGCCGACCAGCTGCACTTCATCAAGCTGAACGCCGATCTGGCGAAGAATTGGCCCAGCATCACGAAGCGCAAGCCGGCGCTGCCCGATGCGGACGACTGGAAGGACAAGAAGGACAAGCTCTCCGAACTCGTGCGGTGATCGAGACCGACGCCGTCGTCATCGGCGCCGGCCCGGTCGGCCTGTTCCAGGTCTTCGAGCTCGGCCTGCAGGAGATCGGCGCGCAGGTCGTCGATTCATTGTCCTTCGTCGGCGGCCAGTGCGCCGAGCTGTATCCGGACAAGCCGATCTACGACATCCCGGCCGTCGCGGTCTGCACCGGCCGGGAGCTGGCGGATCGATTGATGCAGCAGCTCGCGCCGTTCAAGCCGGCCTTCCATCTGGGCCAGCAGGTCAGCGGACTGATGCGCCGCGATGACGGCCGCTTCGAGCTCGAGACGAACCGTGGCACGCGCTTCCTCACGAGGCTGGTGCTGATCGCGGCCGGCGCGGGCGCCTTCCTGCCGCGCAAGCTCAAGCTCGACGGACTGGCTCGTTTCGAGGGCTCGCAGCTGCATTACCACGTGGCTGATGTCGAAGCCTTGGCCGGCCAGCAGGTGATCGTCGTCGGCGGCGACGAGCGCGCCGTCGACACCGCCGTGCGCATCGCCACCGGCAACGCCGCCGCAGCGCAGGTCACGTTGGTGCACCGGCGCGATCACTTCGACGGGCCGGAGGCCTTGCTCGCCCGATTGCGCGGCCTTCGGCAATCGGGGGCGGTGAAGGTCATCGCCGGCCAGCCCACCGCTTTCGATGAGGCCGACGGTCGCCTTGCATCGGTCACGATCACCGACAACGACGACGTCGCCCACACCGTCCCGGCGGATGCCCTGCTCGTCTGCCTCGACCTGTCGCCCAAGCTCGGGCCGATCTCGGACTGGGGCCTTGCGATCGAACGCAAGCAGCTGGTCGTCGACACCGCGAGCTTCCAGACCAGCGTGCCGGGGCTCTTCGCGGTCGGCGACATCAACACCTATCCGGGCAAGCGCAAGCTGATCGTCTCGGGCTTCCACGAGGCCACGCTCGCAGCCTTCGCCGCCGCCGCGCATCTGCGGCCCGAGAAGCCGGTGCAGCTGCAGTACACGACCACCAGCCCGCGGCTGCACGCCCTGCTCGGCGTGCCGACCCCTGTCAAAGCGTAGGCATCGGTCCAGCGCCCGGCCGCCCCAAGCGGACCGAGGCCCGCCGCGAGACGCGTCGGGCGTTTAAGCCGTCCAAGCCGGCACCGGCCGGCTTGGAGCCGCGGCTTTCACTCCCTCGGGGGGCGACGCCGACAGGCGTCTTGGGGCCGACATTACTGTTCGGCGAAGGCCCGCTCGATCACGAAGTGGCCGGGCTTCGAGGTATTGCCCTCGGTGAACTGGCGCTTCTCGAGGATGTGCTTCAGGTCGCGCAGCATGCCCGGGCTGCCGCAGATCATCACGCGGTCTTCCGCGGGGTTGATCTCGGGCACGCCCAGGTCGCTGAACAGCTTGCCGTTCTCGATCAGCTCGGTCACGCGGCCCATGTTCTTGTAGTTCTCGCGCGTCACGGTCGGGTAGTAGCGCAGCTTGCTCGAGACCAGCTCGCCCAGGAACTCATGGTTCGGCAAGTGCTCGACCAGCAGGTCGTGATAGGCGAGCTCCTCGACCTGGCGCACGCCGTGCACCAGGATGACGTGCTCGAACTTCTCGTAGGTCTCCGGGTCGCGGATGATGCTCATGAAGGGCGCCAGGCCGGTGCCGGTGGAGAGCATGTAGAGCCGCTTGCCCGGCAGCAGGTAGTCGACCACCAGCGTGCCGGTGGGCTTCTTGCCGACGACGATGGTGTCGTCGACCTTGATGTGCTGCAGGCGCGAGGTCAGCGGGCCGTCCGGCACCTTGATGCTGAGGAACTCGAGGTGATCTTCGTAGTTCGCGCTGACGATGCTGTAGGCGCGCAGCAGCGGCTTGCCGTTGACCTTCAGCCCGATCATCGTGAAATGGCCGTTGGAGAAGCGCAGCGCCGGATCGCGCGTGGTCGTGAAGGTGAAGAGCTTGTCGGTCCAGTGGTGAACGCTGAGGACACGTTCTTCGTTGAATGCGCTCATGGCGGGAGATCCTGCGAAAGTGATCGATGGGCACGGCCGTCGCGCCGGCCGCTGACGACAACCCCCGATTTTGCCGCGTCGCACAAGTCCCGCGTATCGCGGGGCCAACATAAGCTCATGCGGATCGCGCGCCGCCGCCTTGTCACGTTTCGATTCGGCGCGCCCGGCGGAGCGGCCGATAATGCCGGCCGTCGCAGTCCCTCAAGCAGTGCCGACCATGCCGCGCCCTTCGACCCTGCAACAGTTCATCGATGACGAGCTTGAACGCGCGCCTCTGCTGCTGCGCGAAGTCATCGCCGCGACGCTCGACGAGCTGCGGGGCGGCGAAGGGCCGTCGCTGCAGCAGCGGCGTCAGCAGTTCGAACTGCAGCGGCCGCTGGCGCAGCACGCGCCGCTGCTGGTCACGAGCTTCGTGCAGGCGCTGCGCGAACAGGTCGTGACGAAGGCGCCGCAGGGCAGCGGATCGGCTGCGCAGGCGCTCGACAGCCTGGCACTCGTCGAAGAGGTCGACGTCGCGGCAGATGTCGAAGTCGCGCGCGCGATCGAAGCCATCAAGGCGCTTGCCGAAGCGGAGTTGCGCGATCTGCGCCGCTACACGGCCGCGCTGGCCGGCGATGTCGACGTGGCGCGCGACAGCAACCCGTTCAACCCGGAGGTGATCGCACGCTGCCTGTGGACGGCGATGCAGACGCTGCCGCTGCCGCGCGGCAGCCAGATCGCGCTGCTGCACCATGCGGCCATGCCGCTGGCGCAGACGCTGCGGGCCGGCTACGCCGCGGCCAGCCAGCGGCTGGAGCGGCAGGGCGTGGAGCCGGCGGCCTACCGCACCGTGATCCTGCCGCCCGGCAGCCGCCGCTACCGCCCGAACGCCGATCGCCACGAGCTGTCGAGCGATATGAACCGGCTGCGCGAAACCATGCCGGCGCCGTTCCTCGATGTCGATCTGGCGATTCCCGAGCCGGACCCGGTCGAGTCCCGGCCTGCCCCGGCCGCGTCACCGGTGACCACCGTCGCGCAAGCGCAGCTGAAGGCCCTGGTGCAGCGGCTCTTCGAAGCGATGCTGGCCGACCCGGCACTGCCCCTGGGTTTGCACGGCCTGATCTCCGGCCTGCAGCCGCCAATCCTGCAGCTCGCGCTGCGCGAGCCCGGCGTGATCGACAACGAATCGCATGCCGCCTGGCGTTTCGTCGATCGCCTGGCGTTCGCTGCAGAAGTGCCTTTGTTCGAACCGGAGGGCCTGGGCCGCATGCTGCGCGTCGCGCAAGGCCTGGTCGAGCACATCGCCCGCGCGCCGCTGCATGACGAAGCGCTGTTTCGCTGGGGCGAAGATCGACTGGCGGCATTGGAGCAGCACACGCTGCAGCAGCGCCGCAGCCAGGCAGCGCTGGCGATCGGCTCGCTGCAGCAGCTCGAAGCGACGCTCGACGGCGACGCCGATGCGCGGCGGCCGATCGGCGCCCAGGCGCTCGACGCCGGTTCGCTCGATACCGTGCCGGCCAGCCTGCTCGATCTCGCGAGCATCGACGCGGCGGCGAAGAGCGGCCGCGCGACGCAGTGGCTCGAGGCGCGCCGCGCCGGGGATGTCTTGCGCATCTTCATGCAAGGCCACTGGACCGGCGCACAGGTCATCTGGCAATCCGATCTGGGCGGCGTGTGGCTGATCAACGCGCTGCCGGGCGGGCCGTCGTGGGCGCTGCGCCGAAGCGCCCTGGACCGGCTGTGGACCGAAGGACTGGTCGACGTGATGAGCCCGCGCTCGCTGGTGCATGACGCGGCCGAGACGGTGCTGAAGGAACTCGACCGCCCGCTGCAAGGGTCCGGCGGGAGCCTCTGATGAGCATTCAACTCGACCACGCGATCGTTCCCGTGCGTGACCGCAAGGCCGCGGCCGAACTGCTGGCGACCCTGCTCGATGTCCCATGGGCCGAGTCCGGCGTCGGGCCCTTCTGCCCGGTCTACGTGAACGAGGGGCTGACACTCGACTTCGACCAGGCCGAGGGCGAGTTCCCGGTCCTGCACTACTGCTTCCGTGTCGGCGAGTCCGAGTTCGACGGTATCGTCCGCCGGCTCGAGGCGCAGGGCATCGCGTATCGCAGCACGCCGCACGGCCCGGTCGACAGGACGGTCAATACGCAGCATGGCGGACGCATCGTCTACTGGGACGAACCGGCCGGGCATGTGTGGGAGGCGTTGACGGTCAGCTATGCGCGGCAGCCGATGCCGGGCTGAGCCTTGCAGACGCCTTCAGCTGCACAACGCGCGAATATCCTCCGGCACCGGAATCGCACGCAATCGACCGCCGTTCTCCGCTTCGCGGATCACGAAGGCGCGCACCTCGCGGCCTTCGCAGATCAGATCCGGCCCGCGGCTCACGCGGTGCGTCTGCACGAAGGCCTTGTTGCGCCACTCCTCGACCCGTGTCTCGATCAGCAGGCGCTCGCCGTAGGTGGCGGCCTTCATGAAGCGCGTGTTGATCTCCAGCAACGGCGTGCCGATGATGCCGCGCGTGAGCACCAGCTCGCGCCACGGCGGCACGCCGCATTGCATGAAGAACGCGAGCGACGCGGCATCCATCCAGCGCGAGAAATTCGGGAAGAAGACGATGCCGGCCGGATCGCAATCGCCGAACTGCACGTCGACGACGTGGGTGGTGCTGCGCGTCATGCCGCCTCCGGCCGCAACAGCACGAGCCGGCGGATCGTGTCGAGATTGAACTCGAGGCGCCTGGCCAGCGCCTCCTTGGTCATGAACGAGAAGCCGAACAGCGCGCCGCTGGTGTAGCGGTTGTTCAGGTAGTAGAAGCCGATCGCGGCGATCGTGATGCAGAGCTGCGCCGCATCGATGCCGGGGCGGAACACGCCGGCCTCTTCGCCGCGCTTCAGGATCGCGGCGACGTTGTCGACATAGGCCTTCTGCAGCTTGCGCAGCAGCTTGTTGCCGACGATGTGGCGCGCCTGGTGCAGGTTCTCGCTGTTCACCAGGGTGATGAATTCGGGCACCTCGAGGTAGTAGTCCCAGGTGAAGCGCACCAGCCGCTCGATCGCTTCGAGCGGCTCCAGTTCGTCCAGGTGCAGCTGCTGCTCGCGGCCGCGGATCGCGGCGTAGGCGTCTTCGACGACGGCGGTGAACAGGTTCTCCTTGCCGTCGAAGTAGTGATAGATCATCCGCTTGTTGGCGCCCGACTGCTCGGCAATCTTGTCGACGCGGGCGCCGGCCAGCCCGGCCTTGGCGAACTCGGTGCGCGCCGAGGCCAGGATGTCCGCCTTGGTGGCCTCCGGGTCGCGGGGGCGAAACGCCATCTTTTGGCCCATGATCTTTCGACGGTAGTTTTTTTGGAGCGTAGCAGAGAAAACTGCTCAAGCAACCAGACGGTGAGTTGCCCGGCAGCGGGTTACCCGGCCTTGACCATCAAGGTATTGATGCCTTGCTGGACCATTGTTTCGTCCTGGTTCCAGACCTCCAAGCGCAGGCGCACGATGCCGCGGCCCGGCCGGCGCGTCAGCCGCTTGTCGAGCACGCTGATGCGGCCTTCGAGCCGGTCGCCGAAGAACACCGGCTGCAGGAAGCGGCAGGCCCATTCGAGCGAGGCGATCGCGGCGAAGCGGGTCGTCGCGCGGTTCTTCAGGCCATCGGCCAGCGCGAGGCAGAGCAGGCCATGTGCGACCCGGCCCGGGAAGCCGACGCTCTGCGCGAAGCTGTCGTCCATGTGCACTTCGAAGAAGTCGCCGCAAAGGCCGGCGAACTGCACGACGTGGCTCTCGGTGACGACGATGCCCGGCGTGGTGAAGGCCAGGCCGGGCTCGATCTCCTCGAAGCGCAGAGGCTCGCTCACGGCAGGCTGTCGGCCAGCTCCGGCACGGCGACGAACAGATCCGCCTCGAGGCCGTAGTCGGCGACGCTGAAGATCGGCGCTTCCGGGTCCTTGTTGATCGCGACGATCACCTTGCTGTCCTTCATGCCGGCCAGGTGCTGGATCGCGCCGCTGATGCCGGCAGCGATGTAGAGCTGC
>Ga0105239_10001343_pt1 | contig 33149 bp, 38 predicted proteins | sample KBSC44metaG_FD_92761 | JGI IMG/M metagenome (GOLD analysis project Ga0105239, IMG submission 92761) | Corn rhizosphere microbial communities from Kellogg Biological Station, Michigan, USA - KBS C4-4 metaG | ecosystem: Host-associated > Plants > Roots > Rhizosphere > Soil | place: Michigan, USA...
GTCTTGGATTTCCCATACCGCCTGTTACTAAAGTCCCGAATCCCTACCTGGCGCATTTAGCGCGCATTTAGCGCCTTGGCAGAAAACGCCTCGGTCACAACTTTTGATGCACACCTCCGTACACCGTACAGCCCTCGTAGCCCCCCCCCCAGTTGCCCCCCTCCAGGCCCAAGGCCCGCCTATCCCTCCTTTCCCCCCCCCAAATCCATCCGTCACACCTCGCCTGCCCCTGGGCCCGGGCGCCATCCACAGGAACAGACCCTTTCAGTTCGTCGTCCTAATAACTAACACGTCCTACTCAGGCTACGGCTCTTAGAGGGGCCGATCGCTCTTTCCCTAATCCACTAGCTTGCGGCTGATAAGTTCTCATAAATAGAAATCCATAAATTGTGTCCTCACAACATTGGACTTCCCCCTCCGTACACAAAAACATCGTCCCCTACCCAGATCTTTTTTTTTTTCTCCCCATCATCATCCCTCTCTCCAGGTCTCTCTTAGGAGTTTGTCTCGCTTCCCTGTCGTATCTCATCGCATCTATTATCTGATCTCTTGGAATATCCATCCAAGCCTCACTCACTCACTCTCACCCACCTCACCGCAATCATGTCGAAGCGAAACTCCACCAGACTGGCAAATGGCCCTGCCACTGGAACTGATGCTGTCCCCAGCTATCTTCTCACTGGCAAAGTTGCCATCGTGACTGGCTCAGGTACGTCCATCTCATATCAACCGTGCTCCAAGGCGAAGAGTGTAGCAAGAATTGCCTGTCATCTTGTGTTGGGCCACCCCTGAACACCCCGCCCTCACCGCCTCGACCAAACCCGAAAATCTTCACGAGCGCTCGGCACCCGCACTTGTACCCTGCACGGGCATTTGACTAATCATGTTCTGCTGATAGGACGAGGAATGGGTCGTGAGACCGCCCTCGAACTCGCTCGTCGTGGTGCTGACGTCGTCGTCAACTATGCCAACTCCTCCAAAGCCGCCGATGAGCTCGTCCAAGAGATCAAGGCCCTCGGCCGGGACGCCATTGCTGTCCAGGGCAACGTCAGCGACGTTGACCAGATCATCAACCTCTTCGCCGAGGCCAAGAAACACTTTGGAAAGATTGACATTGTCGTCTCAAACTCCGGTGTCGTCTCCTTCGGTCACTTGAAGGATGTCGAACCAGAGGAGTTCGACCGCGTCTTCAACATCAACACCCGTGGACAATTCTTCGTCGCAAGAGAAGCATACAAGAACCTCGAGGTGGGTGGCCGTATCATCCTGATGGGTTCCATCACTGGCCAGGCCAAGGGCGTCCCCAAACACACCGTCTACTCCGGCAGCAAGGGCGCCATTGAGACCTTTGTCCGATGCATGGCCATCGACTGTGGAGACAAGAAGATCACCGTCAACGCCGTTGCCCCCGGTGGTATCAAGACCGACATGTACCACGCTGTCTGCAAAGAGTACATCCCCAACGGCGCCAACTTGAACGACGAGCAGGTCGACGAGTACGCCGCCACCTGGTCCCCCATGAACCGTGTCGGTATGCCCATTGATGTTGCCCGTGTCACCGCCTTCTTGGCCTCTCAAGACGGCGAGTGGGTCAACGGCAAGGTCATTGGTATCGATGGCGCTGCTTGCATGTAATCGATGGCGCTGCTTAGCTCGCCTCACTTTCTTCTCTCCCCCATATATTTTATTTGGAGAAAGTCAATATGCTCAAGGTTGGGAAGATAAATCATGATGGGACTGTTCAGGGGATTGGATGAAACGAGAAACAGTACTTGGGCAAGCGATAGAGCCGGACAATATTTATTTGCAACTGCTTACTTTTTTTTGAGTGATCAAGGATGGATACGACTGGACTGGACCGAGTGAGGACAAAAGCAAAGCATCCGCAAGACTGACTGTGAGGGAACATGCTAGTTTTTGTTTATCTTTGTGTGGGAAACGACATGAGATTAGAAGCAAGCGTGGAGCCTGTCGCGTGTTGGGATGTTTTGTGTGCTCGTTTGCATTCTTGGAAGCGACCCAAAACATCCACCACACCCACGCATTTCCGTACTTCCTGTATCTTTTGTGGTTGCGGAAAGAGAAAAGCGCCTTGGAACAGATACAGTACATATGCCTACATCTTATCTACCTTTGCCCACTCCGACTCATACGAGCCCTTGTGCCAGCCCTGTCTCTCGACGTTTAAAGTTAGACTCGGGAACTTGAATCCCAAGAACATCCCCATGCATTTAATTTCCTCGAGGTCCTGGTTTAGCCTGCCTGGCTGGAAGTGATCAAGTGCCTCACGCATGTGCACAGATGAGGAGTCAACTACCCCGTATTCAAGGGTTTTTACGTTGATATAAATAACGTGCCAGCATTTTAAGTAAGTAGGTGGTATGCACGCGCACTCTTTGGGTTTCCAAATGTAGCAGAGCTGCTTGTCGCCCTCGACTTATGCCGTCAGTTAGCCAAGTGACCAAGTGTATCGAGTTGTTTCGATGGACTCTAGCAAGTCGGGCGTTCGCTGCAAGAGCTTTGTAATCATTTGGCATTCAACGTCAGTCCAATATTCCTTGCGGAGATTGCAAAACGTATTCGATGTCCTGAAGACATTATCAGTGTAAAGGAACAGCGTCGGAAGAATTAGGAAGAATTCAAGTTGCTGAAGGATGATCTGATTCATATTCTAATTAGGTAGCATGAAGACACAGAAGAAGGGTAATTAACAAATAATAAAATCAGCTCGCATCCAGCTCGACCTCAAGTAGATATAATTTAATATTGAGTGGGGACGCATCACCGAAGTTGTCCAGTGTCCACAGACGGACAGCCTTCTTTTTCTTATAATATCTCGTTGAAACTAAGCCTTCAACATATGATTATTTATATTTCGAGCACCCATAGGCCGGTATCAACTCGGCATTCAACTGACAAGACAAACTCAGCGCAAGAATAAAATTGCTGTCCAAATAGTCCATTCACCAGTTATTCGGTACCTGGAATAGTTGTTGACCACTCAGTTCCCTACTCTGGCCAAAATTGGTGCCGCCGCTTCTTTGAAGTTCTACATCACTGCCTCGTAAAGAGCCATATTTCTCTCCTTAGACCCAGACAGACCTCCCGGCTTTACCTCCCAAACTTGCCGCAAGCGCATCTCGGTATGCCAAATCGTGATCCTGGTAAAGGAGCTTCAGGAGATCCACGACCGATTCGTCCCAGTTGAGTTTTATTCCAAAGTTATCCGCTCTCCTTTTCAGGATTTGGTCATGGTATATTGAAATCCTTCTTTCGTTGGTCCCGGATCACAGCGTCTTTGACAACGATATTTCCCGATCCGATCGTCGTACCAAAATGGACTCGAGACAAGGTGTCGGACCGAGGCTTTCCTTTCGCGGTATGAGCTCCATCTCTCTCATAAGGCAGTTTGAACATGTTGCGCCACCTTGATGCTCATCTGTTGCCTTGAATAAACGGTCCTGATCCGACCCTGGAGATGCAAATTTTGAAATCTATGTCTGAGCGATCTCCAACCATATCGTTCAAATGATTGGACATTCTGCTCCCGAAGCTGCTGCTCGCCTGGCGAACGGAGCATAGCGGAGTGTGCGGTAAGGATTCTCGGTGGCTTATTCAATATGCCCGATTCTTTTGAATCCTCCGTCGTGAAGCCATTTGCCCGGGTCATATTGCACAACATCACCGAAATTACAATCCGGGATGCTCACTAATTACCACATCACCAAGCCGGATGTCGCTTTCTTTTTTTCACCGGGACCACCGCCACCGATGCCCACAAGAAAGCAGAACTTGATACTTGGGAAGTCATTCACCAATTGCGTGGTCACCACTGCCGCAGTGGTATTGCCGCATTGAGTCGTTCGTGCAATCACAATTCTGTGTTCCCCAATTGTGCCGAACGCGTAAGCATTCTGGCTTTCATTGAAAAGCAATGGGCGTCCTTTGTGGACTTCGTCAAGCATCCCAGTGATGGCGTCTAGTTCGATTGGCAGAACACTGATGCAAGCAACTTGATATTCGTGCACAGAGCCCATTGTAGATGGAGACATATCTCCAGTTGATGATAATTAGAGACGAAGGAGTTCCAAATGGCTCAAAGGGACTTTCTCCACGTCAGGCTTCTAACGAGGACGGAGCCATTCTATCGACTACATAGCTGGAGAAATAGCTTATTAGTATGTATCTCGAGGACTCAGCCTAATGAGCAGCCATCACTTTTCCAATGGCCAAGGGACAAGAAACCCACAGTACAAATGGGGGCGTTGAAATGCCCTGCAGAAGGATGATGTGGCAGAAGCCGCCGAATCAGTCTTCTCGGCCAAACCGCCAGTTATTCCTAGGCCTTGTGAAAGGACGAACGGTGAAATGGCTGCATAGATACCAATCATCTTCTAGCATGTCGACGCCGAAGAGGTGTGTCGTGGTGAGAAGCAGGGTGAGTCGCGACTCGAGAGCTCGGTGGTTTTAAAAAGCGGCACGGCTGGGTGAGTTGAAGATGCTGGCTGGGCACACCCCCCGGCCAGTTGTCCTTGAAAGCATGTGATGGAACTACTTACAATGCTACCATTGTATCGCTGTTCCTCACTCACATGGCGCAAACCCGTCTTCTACAAGCCACAATGCGTGTCTTGCAATATGATATTTCAGGACTCTCACTCTATGTAGCCTCCTCTCAACTAACTACTGGTATTAGTAACTACAGCGCCCAACTCTTCAACTGCCAGCCCCTTTCGCCAAGCTGACCAACTTCTCACCCAGCCCATACGGTTCGCCGTCCTCTCCAAACACGACATCGTCCTGCAGATACACGAGCACGCCGCGAGACCGCCGCTCCGCGTCCTGCAGCCGGTACAGCACGCGCCCAAACGCGTCCGACCGGTGGCTCGAGTGCAGCAGCAGGTCGTGCTCGCTGCACCACTCCTCCACCAGCGTCTTGAACGACATCTCGTCGTCCGGTGCAGCGTGGGCCGTAGTCGCCGTCGTGGCAGTGGATGTGAACGTCGCGGACGAGTACGACGGCGCCGCCTTCGCCCGCTGCGAGCCGAGGAGCGGCTTCCACGTCGGCCAGCTCTCGCTGTCGACTTTCGTCTTGACAAGCGAGCGCAGCTCCGGGAAGCGCTCGAGATCGAGGTCTGCGGAGGAGAGGAGTGTCCACCAGTCAAACAGCCAGGTGTGCAAAGCCGGTGCCTTCTTCGACCGACTTCTTGGCGTGGCGCTTGACGAGATTGAGAGTGTTGTTGACTCGACCGCCTTGGGGAAACGCTTCACCCCTTCAATGAGCCGCGGAAGCACGAGCTCATGCAGGATCTTGTAGAGCAGCCACGGCGCCAGCAGCGGCGTCCACGCCGTGATCAGCATGTATGCGGCGTCGGGATCGTACATGTCCCATTCCCTCACCAGCGCCGTGCGCATGCGCGGATACCAGTGCAGGAGGAGCATGGATTCGAAGCATGTGGTGCGCTTGCGCGGTTTCGGCGCCGTGGACTTGGGCAGTTCCAGCAGCTCAGATATCGACTGCAGCGACGAGATCAGATGCTTCGTTTCGCTGAGCGGCTCCCAGTCGGCCATCTCGCGTCGGAACGGTGCTTCGAGGCACGACACCGTAAGCCCCGTCAGCGACAGGTCTTGAATGTAGCTTGAATAGGTGGCCTGGATGGTCTGTAGCCGCGATATCGATGAATTCCAGTCCCGGCTCTCCATCGAGTCGTCGACCGTGACTTTCTCAAATGCCGAGATGATGTCGTTGTATCGCTGGATCTCCTCATTGTGCAGGGTCAGGGATGCGCCGAGGTGTGTGTCTTCCGTATCCAAGTGGGTTTCCTGCTCTTTCGTCGAGTCCCATGCATCGGCGAACGCTTGTAGTTGGAGTTTAATGCGCCCAGTGGCTTTGGCAGCCTCGAGCGCAGGCGAAGGGGATGCTTCTCGAGTTCGAGTCGGGGTGGAGAAGCCTGACAAGGATGTCACCGTTTTAGTCTCTGCGCCAGTCGCATCCACGATGATCTGTTTCATGGCATCGGGCACATGCAAACCCCGTGATTCAATTGCATTGACTGCATATTTGGCCTTTGGGGGCGCCTGGATCCGCGGTGTGCTTGCTCCTCCCGGCGTGGAGGCCTTGGACGATGGCTTGTCTCCTCTTCTCTCTGTCTTGCGCCTGGGAGGATCTGCTTTCCCACCTCCCTGGCCTAGACCGGCTCGACTGGATAGCACGGTAGCCTGAATCGGGGCAGTGATACCCTGCCCTGATTTCCCCAGACCCTGGCCGGCGGAATACCCCATCTTTGCCATCATGCGCGCCGCAAATGAGTTCTGTTGGATCTTGCCTCCTGTCCCAAACGCCGATGGACCTGTGCCGCTGGCCTTCTCAGGCTGCCTTTGCGGAGACATGTCTCGTCGAGAAGCTGGGCTTTCCACCGCGTCGACATCTTCGTTGTATTCGCCTATATTGAAGGAGTCGCGCAAGCCCGCACCCATTCCCAGGCCTGAAGTAGAGGACATACCAGACGCCATTCCCATTCCAAATCCCATGCCCAAACCCATGGTTGGTCTTTCGTCGTCAAAATCATCCTCGTCCTCATCCTCATCGGGCGCATCTTCTTGGCCGGTAGATTTGACGAAAGCAGTGCCATGACTTCGGAGGGTCTTCATGGTCCTCCTGCGCTTGTTGGGTCGCTCGTCATCGTCGCTATCATCCTCTCTGTAATCGCGCAGGTTGAAAGGCTGGTCATCGTCCGAGGAGTCGCTCATCTTGCGGCGAGACTAATTGTGAAGGTTTGCTGCTGCGGGCTGCAGGGATAGGATCGATTGGCTGAGGGTAGGTGCATGAAGGTAGTCGCATCAAGTATCGGAACAGGAGAGAGAAATGGGATGGTGTGGGTTGTGAATGCCGACATGCGAACATTGATGGTGTCTCTGGGAAGACTTGATTGACTTGAACAAATATGTAAACATTTATTGATCATTTGTCCCGCCTCCGCAGGCAGAAAGCCGAAGCGGAGAAACAGAAATCTACGCGGGCAACACGTGATACTCGGCTAAGCTACCTTAATGGGGGACCATAGATATGTACGGAGTACAGCCTTGGGAGTGCAGCCTTGGGAGTACTCGTCCAAGCAAAGGGATACATCGAATTCATGGGCTTAGACCTCACCCAGGCTTTCCTCCGAGGATCAATAGTGATATTCTTCCTCCCAAAAGCCCGCATAGGTGTCATGCAGTCGTTTCTCGTTCTAGCCTCATAATTTCACACCTCATAACCGTGCGTGCAGCTTGTCATTTGCCACAGCTTGCGAGCTCTTGTTTGCGCCATTTGGTGCCCATACATCCTTGAACCCTTCCTCAAGTTCACTGTACGACGAGGACAGTCTCTCATTTGTTGTCTTGAACATGATTGGCAAACCAGTCTGCTCATAACTGAGGTTGTCCGTGACCATGGCCGCAAGGCCCTTGCTTGCTAGCAAGATCTGAGGCATGCCATGTCCAGAGAAACCCGCAAGGATATATTGGGATGGTGCACCGGGGATCTCTCCAATGTGAGGCATCAGGTCGGATGTGTAGCCCATGACTATTGAGTTGCAACAGATTAGTACCAACGACTTTCATAAATGCCGACACAATGATTCCCGAAGAGACCAAGACTTACTTCCAGTCCAAACTCGCTCTGCCTTTGCACCACTGTCTTCCCAGCCTCGGAAGTGTCTCTGCATATATCCATCAAAATATCGTTCCGATGCGCTCAGCGGTCTGTCATTGTCCTTTACAGAGTCATACCACGACTCCTTGTCGTGCAGGAACGTCTGCCTAGCACCACCCACAACAATACTTCCGTCTGGTCGTGGGATAAGGTAGTCATAGTTGGCTCCACCAAACCGGAGACTGTATGTGTTCGGTAGATGTGGCGAACTGGCGCCTTTTGGTGTTGTGATGTGACTGCATACACCGCGTACAGGGACTATCTTGCTTGTGTACTGTGGCAACACTGACGCGGTGTAGCCATTCGTGCAGAAAATGATCTTGCGAGCCTTGATGTGGCCTCGCTTTGTCGTCACCGTCCAGAAGCCCATCGAGTCTTGCTGACGCGACACTCTGAGAACCGGAGTGTGTGCGTAGGCTTGGAGGGCCTTCCGTTCAAGCAGCTTGCTCAATAGCTGCTGCACCATCTTCCTGGGCCATAAGTGTGCGGCCGTAAAGCTGAAACAGCACTGGGCTCCCTTCACACCCGAAATCTGTGGATTTTTTCATCAGCAGGGGTCTTTATTCTGAACGTGGTTGGGGATCTTCACTCGTTCAGCCGCACTTTTCGAGGTATACTCGACGTCCTCCATATCGACCTGTCCACGCTTCAACAACCGCTTATATGCCGCAATAGTGTCGGCCGCATGTTGAGGATCCATGTAGACATCCACTGCTCGGGTCAGATGGAAATCACATTCCAAACCCTCCTTCTCAACCAGCTGCTTGGTGGCATAAACCCCAGAACTCTCGAACTTAGCCAGCTCCGCGGCTTGTTGCGTCCCGTATATTCTTTCATACTTGGACACGTTGTAGTACGTATCCGGCTTAACGTGGCCGCCGTTTCTAGCCGTGGCACCCGAGGTATGTTTCCGTGCGTCTAGCAGGACTACCGAAGGACCCGATGGCTTGTCCTTTAGGATATGATAAGCTGTCGCAACCCCCGCGAAACCCGAACCAACAATGAGTATATCGCAAGATTCTGGGAGGTTTGGCGTCGACTGGTAGTCATCCACTGGGTGTGGAGGCACTGTCCACACGCTAGGGATTGGATCTGCCACAGGAAGGCGTGAGGACATCTTGGGGACCAGTGTATACAGCTTTCAAACGAACCACACTGAGACTTGTCGTAGAGCATAATGTTTCACAAGGCGACTCGTTATTTTGTAAAGATGCAGAAACCACTGCCTGCGCGATCGCCATCTTTTTCCAGCTCGGCGAATTCCCTATCTACAGGTTGAGTCTGCCGGTGTCTTGGAACGTGATTGTCGCTTTCGACCAATCTGGAACGGTTAATGCTCCAACTTTGCCTTTGCCCCCGGCCGGCCCGGCGCTTGATTGCAGGTGTGGGTCATGCAAGGGCCGCAACGTAACACGGAGATAGTCAGAACAGTTTCTGGGAATGGTTGAGGTGCAATCCCGGCTTATCATATGATGTACTTCGTACTCGTACATACAATTTAGTTGCTATCTCAATAGTCGCGAAAGATGGATGTGAGCAAGACGAGACCATCAAACATCACTATCAACCTAGGGTTTACGGAGTACAGTTCTCCATAGGATGTAGCAAAACATAATCCAATAAGCACAAATTTGGCCTATCTTCCATCAACCCAAGGCCTCTACCCCAGTCCACGAACAGATCATTACTGCCTCGCTAATATAGATAGTGGATTTTTCAGGCGTCCTCCCATATGCGATTGCTGTTCTTTTTCGTCTGAGCCCTGATTAACTCCTTGAAGCCTTGACAATCCCCTCTGCCATCTCTGGCAGAGAATCCGCCATGACTTTCATCTCTTCTTCAAAGATCTCTGAGCAGGGTTCCTTTTCGTAGACTGTGCAATAGGCACCCGTGAATCCTGCCTTTACGGCTGCCGACACGTCCCACATATGTGCCGCGGCGAACCACTTCTCATCTCCCTGCGCGAACTGGTCCAACACCGACTTGTACGCTGCTAGTGCCGGCTTCGCTACCCCTTTCGTATCACAGGTGACGAAGTTCTCCAAAGGCATGTCCACGCCGGCTCGCTCGAAGTAGCCCCTCACACGCTTGATATCGCCGGTCGTAAAGCACCAGACGGTGAACCCCGCATCTCTGAGCTTCTGGAAGCAATCGAAACAGCCAGGGCGAAGCTGCAGGCTCGAGTAGCCCTGGATGCATTTTTCGCGCTCGTCGTCTGTCGCAAAAGCGCGTGGATCCGAGATTCCTGCAAGCCACAGTGATCGGTAAAACATGGATCGCAGAACCTCATTGTATTGCTTGTATCGCCCTGAGATGGATAGGAAAGTGAATTCCAACTCAGCGGCTGTCTGCCACGTGAAACCAAAGTGCTTGGGAGTGATGGTCTGCTGGCGTAGCTTGTCGCCGATCACAGCATCGATGCGCTCGTAATAGGCGTCAAACGACACACAAGTGCCGACCACGTCAAAAACGACGTGTTTCTTGCTCGTTGCCATGGTCGTTGGGTATGCTTGTCGTATTTTCGCCTGACTTTGTGCTTAGGTGCTGTATTCTCCTACTGATATGGTTGCGTGATGAAACCCTTGGCGATCGACAACCTGAACGAGATTGCCCTTCTTTACTAAATATATTGCCACCAGTCGCAACGTATTTACGCGCCTTTGGACATGCTCCTTGTAACGATTCTTACCATTGTCCGGCCACACGTGATGTGCGACTTACCTCTTGCGCACCGTGAAGTGAAAGAGAAGCTCTGGGTGGAAAAGCCGGCCCGGCAGAGGTCGCTTTTCTATATCGTAGTGCCCTGAGTGCCCGGTAGCTCCTCACCAGTAGGGTTAAAATGTGCCGGAGAGCTGGGTTGAAGGCCGCGAGATCTGTGGCTGGCTAGCGGGAGGGGAGGTGGACGATCGAACCCAGAGACGGCTAAGCGTGGAAAGGGGCCCACAGCCTTGCACGCAACGATTATTGGACCAAACCCAGTGGTTCTGGAACATCACGTGATGGCCGTCCGCCTTTCTGCGGGGCAGCTCCACTCAGCGGGGCGTCGCAATGGTGGCAAACCGGGCCGGCAAAGCCAGCCATAGCAGACCACAACTTCCACGGCGACAACGTAACCCGTTGCGAGGTTCGGAGCCATGGCAAAGGGCAGCTCTGGACGAAGACATCGGATAAATTGCACACACGATGAGATTGATAGGATAAGAGCCAACGTACATACGAGGATCACTGTACCAGGACGAAAACAAGCACGACAAGAAGGGCAGTAGGAAGAATCGCGGGTTTTGAATTACATGGCACCAAGTCGGAGCAAAATCCTACCTGTCCAAAATGGACTAAAATCGTTCTGGTTGACCCAGCCCCATGAGCTCAACGATCATCGAACGACTCCAGCCATCCCAGAGGAAAGTGATATTGTCATCATTGGAGGTGGGTATGCAGGTGCTGCAACAGCATATCATCTCCTCAAGGAGAGTGTTGGTGCTGGGAATCTCAACATAACCATTCTTGAGGCTCGAGGAGCTTGTTCAGGAGCAACCGGACGCAATGGCGGACACCTCCGCCCAGACATGTATGGCCACATTCCCAAGTACATTGCTCGAGCAGGCGTGAGGGCTGGAGCTGAGATCGCCGAGTTTGAGATTGAGAATATGTGGGCCATCAAAAAGGCCATCGAGGACGAGAAAATCGACTGCGAGTTCACGATGGCGAGGTCAGTCGACGTCTGGTGCCAAGCGAAGGCTGCCCAACAGGTCAAGGCTGACATCGACATGTTGGTGGGACTTGGGCTCGACTACATGAAGGATGTTTTCTTTACGGACGACCCTGTGCAAGCTGAGAATGCAAGTGAACCTCGATCTATTTTGTCTTTACTCTGAAGGGCAACAATACTTACTTTTGCTGTAGTACTCAGGCGTCAAAGGGGCATTGGCAGCCGCGTCTTTTACTGCCGGCACAATGTGGCCATATAAATTTATTCTCGGGCTTCTGAAAAAACTGCTATCGACCGGCAGAGTGAATATGCAGACCTACACCCCAGTGCTTTCAGTCAAACCTGACGAGAAGCATGGTTTTGCCATTGAAACTGAGCGCGGTACGGTTTATGCGAAGCAAGTTGTGCACGCCTCGAACGGCTATGTCTCGGGCTTGCTTCCTGAGTACCAACGCAACATCATCCCTTGCAAGGGCATTTGCTCCCACATCGAAATGCCTGAGCAAAATCGCAGAACGGCTCCTTTGTTCATCAACTCATATTGCAACCGCACTGATGACAATACCAATTCCTACCTCATTCCCCGCCTGGACGGCAGCATCATTGTAGGTGGAGCAGCCCAGACATTCCGCCCGTTCCGCGACCAATGGTACAATAACGTGGACGACAGCGTATTGATAGATGCTGCGAAAGACTACTATGGAGACTACATGCAGCGGACATATCGCGGTTGGGAGGACACTGGTGCTGAGGTAGCCCATCTCTGGACAGGAGTAATGGGCTACTCATTCGATTCCAACCCCCATATTGGCGCAGTGCCTTCCAAGCCAGGCCAATTCATCGTTGCAGGCTTCAATGGCCATGGCATGCCGGTGATATGGCTTGGGGCCAAAGGTCTGGCGAAGATGATACTTGCCGACCGCGTGGGAGAGAAGCTGCCCTTCAGCGCTACGGGCATCCCAAGGCTATTCCAGACTTCACAATTCCGTCTAGACAGAGCCTGGAGCAACAGCGAGGAAGATGGCGATATCTTGGGCACTGGTGAGATATTCTTACCAGCGCTGCCCATAGCTGAGAAGCGTGGCTTCACAAGCAAACTGTAGAGTACATTATTGCCTCATTAGATAGACTTCCTCAAGCTATGGCCGAGTTTCGGAACATTCGGCTTGATATCCTGAGATTCTTGTAGATAGAGAGATGGATAGATAAACATGGTACTTTGTTCCACTTTGTTATCTTTGCCTGGTGATCACACTAGATCAAGTTGGCCGGATCGTGATGAGTCTTTATCGCCCAAGAGGCATTGTAATGCTGGGATTAAGCAGACCACAATCCGGCATGACGATGTAGGAGATAGAGAGCAAGCACTGATTCGCAATCATGCCAACAAAAGGGTATGAAACCAGGTGTTTCTTGCCACCAGACAGCCGCGTGCCCTCTACCCGTCCGGATGCTGAGACCATTCTCCTTGCGAAAGCGTAATCTCTGGCCCGAATACTTATCTTTCGCCAATGCACCTAAACATAAAGTCAATCTCGAGGGATGAGTGTATCTACCGAGGAGCTGCCTCTGCGAAAACCTGCCGGGCCGACTCTGGTATTCATATCTCTCCACAGGAACTTGCGGGGCATGCTCCGAGAAAAGTGCTAGCGCCGCCGGTTGCATCTTATCTGTCTGTTTCATATACATGGGGGAAGGTAGTGCCAAGAGCACGAGTCCGTTGTATTTCCCAGGGGAGTGGGTTGTAGACGCGTGGAGGGACAGGGGAAGATGCGAGCCGCTGTTCACAAAGCTGGGGTAATGCCTCTAGCCATGTGGATATTCCCCCAAGCGGAAATAAGCTTGCCGTTGATTCTGTCGCTTTGTCTTAGTATTATCTTGATTGTTATTGGAGTCGATCAAGCTTTGGCGCAATACGAAGCCGGCCCGGTTTATCACACACCCTCCACAACTTATCTCGCTACCGCGACGAGGCTAGCGCCGATAAGCACATGGACGTCTCTCCATCTTCTAGGTCCTGTCTTTAACGCCATCACACCTAGTATGACACCGAGGAAGATATATACATTCCCCCAGCCGTCGAGAATGCGTGTCTCGATGTTTGCTTCATTCCCCATCTCCTGAATATCTTCGTTTCTCAGACTACCATCCACCACAATGGCTGCTGTTCCGGACAGTGACAAAGCAACCGCGGGCGATGTTAAGCTCGCCGAGGTTGACACCACACTCGAACCATCTGTGACAATGCAGTGGGGGCAGGTTGTTGAGATTGACGAGTCATACCTGCGTGCCTCGCTGGGAACCAAGATCTGGCGGAGCGTCTTGTTCCAGATGGTTCTTTTCGGAGCGTAAGAGTTACTCCCTTGTCCCACAATTCGTAAGGCATGGCTCACAACGACGCAGACTCTCATTCGTTGGCCCGGCCATGTCAGATGCTATATCCAACTTGGGTGGTGGTGGTCTCTCTACACCCTTCCTGGCCAATCTCGCGACCTCCCTGAACTACGGAGCTGGATTTTTCGTGACTCTTTTCGGAGGGCCGTTGATCAACAAAATCGGTATCAAATGGTCTTGTTTCCTTGCCGCACTGACCATGCCTCTTGCTGGCTCGGGGTATTATGTGAATGCACGATACGACATTGATTGGTACCTCTTGTTCTCCAGGGTATGTGTGGCTTGCCTTGATTTGCGGTGACTTCGCCTATTCTGATCGGTCATATCTAACATACTTCCAGATATTGGGAGGCATTTTCAATGGCTTCCTTTACGTCGGGGAGACCACTGCAATGCTTTCATACCCGGACCAAAACGATCGAGGTCTTTTCCTGGGTACGCCGCCACCGCATTATGGGTGTAAAAACGTTCTGACTCGTGCTCACTAGGAATCTGGTCTGCAATGAGAAACTCTGGCAGTATCGTAGGAGGTGCGATCAACTTCTCAACGAATTATGCGACCTCCTCCGCTGGAGGTATTGCTTGGTCAACATATCTTATTTTCGTCGGCTTTGGTAAGCCCCAGATATCAAGTTGCATTAGATGTACACTGACGGGAGAATACAGAGTGCACGGGCGTCATTTGGGCCCTGATGCTTTCGCCAACTCGAAAAGTCCGACGTCGCGACGGATCCAAGGTCCCCAGCTCTGAAGATATCAGCTGGGCACAGGAATTCAAGGCCTTGTGGATTCACATTCAGCGCAAGAAGGTAAGCGAATCCACCCCAGGGCTTGGTTCACAACTAATCTTTCTTCTCAGACTTGGTTGATCTTCCTCCCAGCCTTCTACTCCTTCTTCTACGGCGGAACCATGGGAACCTATCTCTCTCTGCATTTCAGCGTCCGCGCCCGCGCACTTTCATCTCTGATCACTCGTAAGTCCGGGTGCATGAATAGAGATGCCTCTTGAGCCCATCCTCTAACGTGACCCAGCAAGCATTACCATCCCAATGGTCCTCGGATATGGGAGACTCTTGGACCAGTCGCGTTGGTCTCAGAAATTCCGTGCGTGGATGGGTTTCTCAATCTGGCTCATTCCCCAAGCCGGTTGTTTCATCTGGTTGGGCATCGAATACCACAAGTATGGCCGCCAAAAAGTCGCTCTTGACTACGGCCTGTAAGGACATCCCTACGAAGCCCTAAAACATGAGCCACAAGCTAACTCTCGGCCCCTAGTCACCGGAACGCCTGGGCAGAAGCCTACCTCCCCTACCTCATCATCTTCAGCTCTGGCTACCTCTGCCAGCTATCCCTATACTGGATCCTCGGAACCTTCTCGACCGACGTCAAGTCGTCTTCGCGTACCGGTGGTATCTTCCGCGCCTTTGAAACCCTCGGTCAAACCGTCTCGTACTCCCTCAACACCAACAAATCCGCCGATCCCCGCATTGCTTTCTACATCAACTGTGCCTTGCTGGCCGTCACCATCCCCTGCATGGTAGCGCTCATTAAGCTGGTTCCAGATGCTCCTGCGAGCCACGACATCGACGTGGAAGGCCCTCGTAACGACGCAACCACCGAAGTCGAGGACAAGTCCCGGAACGTCTAAGCAGGCCGACGTCACGTGAGTGATAGTGAGCATATCTTTGGTGGGAAGGAGGAGATTTTTGGGGCGTTGGATGTCTACCCTCGGCCATCTTATGAACGTGTGCTTCATAGACCGGAATTCTAAATGGATATTTTTGAGGCTAGAATCCCCCATTTCTCTCCGAGCGAGCAATTTTACAATGTAATATGAATTATCTAGCAATATGCTTATGCGCCAACCTCGCTGATTCTCCGAAACAGACTTCCGCCTTACCATCTCACCTCCTTCACTGACTAGATCTTTAGAGAGCACCCAGCTGGCACATTAATTTCAACCTATCCACATTCAAGGAGTCCAGCGAGAAACATGCTCCGTGCGAGAAATACAAGATCTGCTAACCTACATTGCCATCATTTCTCAAGGATATGATTTTTGATGGGGAAAGAAACTCTCGCTGCCAATCAAGGCAACGATAATGACTTTTCCATTGAGACATTCAAAAAAAAGCTGTGATGGTGCATTTCTGTTCGTGTCAGAGGGAAGACGTGGTAAGGGGACGTCATGGCACGCGTAACTGTTATCTTCGTTCAATATGGTGGTTTGCGATCATCGCATTCGTCCACATCCGGATAGATGACGACCGGAGAGGACTCAGAGCAGGTATAGATACAGCACGGACTCTAGCCTATCGAAAGAGAAAGCGATAATTTCAGGCAATAGCTCATCAGTATCCCGGACAGCGAACGAGACTCTGATTGCTGCCCGCATTCCCCATCCCACGCAGTTGCCACAGCAACCAATGCAGGAGCTTGATGCCGCACGATTCAACCGGGTAACTGCATTATTGAGAACTTCAAAACCGGTCTTCCTACGCGGCACGAGTTCTCGGTGTGAGAGAGGTGCAGGGTGAGGAAGAGAGAGCTAAGCGGCTGGTTGCCGGGAGCTGGCACGACGAGGGATTGATAAGGCTTTAGATTAACCACATGACCAAAGGATATCGGCGCATAGAGGTGGCAATTAACCCCTATCTAGGAATCTCTGTCAATAATCCGGCCCGCCACTGGTGCGACTTACACCACAACAGCGCACAACAATGAGGCTGGTGCAAGATCCCGTAGATACACATCTGTGTGACCAAATCTTCCCGGTGCGGTATATCTTTGCTGCTTCTTAACCTGGCAGCTAAGTGCATGCCCCGCCGGCTAGAGCAATATTTGGATACACAATCTCGAAAGGTATAATAGATAGTCCGGCCCGGCAAGGCATCTGGGAAATGATGACTTCGACGGCTGTAGTCAATGTTGCTGGTAGCCTCGTCGGAGGGTGTGAGGAGGCTACGATAGGGTCTGTGGTATTCGTTAAGGGGAATACATATAGTTTCGAAGCTTCCAAAGATGGCGGAAGGGGGGTCGTTAGCTAAGAGCAAAGTGACGGGCTCAGAGAACCTGGAGAATCGAATTTGTCAAGAGGCCAGAAGATAGATCATAGCAGCATGCAGACCACAACAACAACTCAGGTGCTGGCTGAGCAGCCAAGCAGCCTGCCCTTCAATGTAGGATGAACCCCTTCCTCTGATCCTCGAAGCAGACTGTTTCCATTCTGACTATCGTCAAGCTGAACGATCCCTCCCTTCTTCGCCAACATGCGTTTGTGGGTGGGAAATGGATCGAGGCGAAGTCCGGTGAACGATTTGATGTCAAAGGTCCGTCGATCATCGCATAGAAACAACACAATTCCAGTCGTTCCGAACATTGATGCAAACACTTGCTGACCTGGAGAACCAGATCCTGGGACCGGCAAGGTCTATGCCAGCTGTCCCATCATAGCGGCAGCCGATGTCGACGCATGCGTTGAGTCTTCGCAGGCTGCGTTTGTGAAATATCGCGATGTCAACCCAAGAGACCGGGCGAAAATGCTGTTGGCCTGGCACAACCTGATTACCGATGCCCGTGAGGATATTGCCAAAATCGTTGTGCACGAGACGGGCAAACCCATGGCAGAGGCTTTGGGCGAGGTCGACTATGCTCTTGGATTCACATGGTGGTTCGCGGGTGAGGCTGAACGGATACGGGGAACTACAGCGATACCCTCCATTTCCAATAGAAGAGTATTCGTGGTTAAACAGCCCATTGGTGTGTGCGTTGCCCTTGTGCCCTGGAACTTTCCTGTGGCTATGATATTGAGAAAGGTCGCTGCTGCATTAGCTGCTGGGTGTACGATGATTATCAAACCGTCGCCAGAGACGCCCTTGAGTGTACTGGCTCTTGCAGAGCTCGCCACCAGGGCTGGGATTGCGGAAGGCGTTATCAACGTTTTAACAACCAACATGGCCAAGACACCTGAGGTGAGCGAAAGACTGTGCAAGCACCCCCTTGTAAGGAAGGTCACATTCACCGGCAGCACCGCAGTGGGTCGACTCATCGCTCGGCACTGCAGTGATGGCTTGAAAAAGCTCACACTGGAGCTGGGCGGTAACTGCCCGTTCATTGTTTTTGATGATGGCGACCTGGAGGGAGCACTGGCCGCCTTAATGATTTTGAAGTGGAGAACTGCTGGACAGGCATGTACACACGCCAACAGAGTGTATGTACAAAGAGGTGTTTTCAAGAAGTTTGAAGGTATGCTGGTCGACGCGGTGAAAAAGATGCGGGTAGGACATGGTGCAGCGCCTGGGACGACGATGGGTGCACTGACGACCGATCGCGCGATCGAGAAGCTCGAGAAGCATGTTGCCGATGCGAAAAGTAAGGGCGCCACCATTGTGACAGGCGGGAAGAGACCAGAAAATATCGAAGGAAACTTCTTTGAGCCTACAATTATGTCAAACATGACATCGGATATGCTCTCGTGCCAGGAGGAGATCTTCGGGCCATTGCTTGGCCTGTACGTCTTCGATACTGAGGATGAGGTTGTTCGACTTGCCAATGACACAAGCATGGGCTTGGCATCATACTTCTTCACAAGTGACGTGGATAGGACATGGAGGCTACTGGAGACCCTCGAGGCTGGCATGATTGGCATGAATTCCGGTAAGTTTCATCGTCCCAATACTAGTGCTCCAACCTTTCCTGACCCGTTATTCTCAGGAAATTCTTCGTGTGCCGAGTCTCCTTTTGGTGGAATTAAAGAGTCAGGGTATGGCAAGGAGGCCGGAAAAGACGTCGCAATAGAGGAGTACCTGATCTCAAAGACAGGAACCCTGACGCTGAAGCTGAACGCGAACCTTTAGGGCCCTAAATGCAGTTTTAATCATAGAGTCATTTAGCATAGCGCAGTTTATTGATCACTACCACCCGTGTGAAGTGCTGGTTCTTCCAAGGCAGGGCCTAACCAAATTGTTGACCACCGTTGAATCCTTGAGAAAAGGGAAATTGATACTCTGGCACAGCTAAGAAACTCTCCATGAGTTGCCGCTCCGGGTGCGTGAAGAGATCTGAGGCCGGGTTCATATTTTCTAGACCGAAGAAGGCAGAGCCGGCGGCTGACTGCAAGTGTCCGAGTCCTGTAGAGTCTGCATCAAGGAAATCCAAGCCTGGGCCGGTACCGGTGTTAGCGCTCATCGATCGCGCCGTCCATTCTGGCTGTCCTTCGTCTATGTGCCAATTCATCTCCGACGATTCCACTTGTCCATCAAGGCTTGCTGACCTTTGCTGAATCGGATTGCTCCGGCTACCTGCCGCAACGTTGGTCTTCCAGGATGAGCTCCACTGTTTGAAGCTATCATAGCCTGTTGTGGATTCTTGACCGACGACCTCCTGTGGCTGTTGCTCTCCACTGAAGAAATGCAAGCGTTTGATGGCGTGCTCCAAAGTCTCGATAAGTAGAACCTCATACCTCGCCGAGTCACCGGTTGCCGACATTTCCCGAATGATTTCCAAACCCCTTTCCAAAGCTTGATAGTGCTCGTCTGTTTGATTCTGAATGCAGTAAGCTATGAGGACCAGTAACGATGCTCTGCAAGAGCTGTATTCGATATAAGACGACTTGGCAACTCCTATGCCCATGTCTCGTAGGGAACGGCCAATCTCGATAACTTCGAGAGCGCCTTGTACACAGTCGTCTACCAAAGACGACTTTCGCGAAGGGCGCGTGTTGCTTTCCGAAGCAGACTTGTTACCTGGGGTAGTATTGGATTTTTCTGCACCAGTGCCACCCTCGGAGGCTGCGCTAGGCGTAATACCCGCCCCTGCGCGGCTGAAAAGGAATGGTCGACCGACGAACATCCGTACAAGGCAGTACTCGAGTCGCAGGTGCAGGGATGGACGAGTTGCTGATACTATCGATAGACTGTCCCACCACTTCTTCATCTCGCCCTTCAAATCTAGCACACGGGATAGTATGCCGGGTAGCTCAGTTTTCTGACATTTGCGGAGCAGTAACCTAGAATGCATAGTGAGCGCGATACAAGGAAGCATTGGGGGCCATCACTGACAGTTCGTTCATGAAATCCTCAAGGTATTTTGTCAGTTTAATTGAAACTAATAGATTCGACGGGTAGGGATGGTCTTCCTGGCTATGGAGGCTGACTTGATCAGAAGGCATATCGGTGTCGATGCTCGAGGCTGGGATTGATGTCGGACGTCCATGGAAAATCCCAATCTTCCTGTAGCAAAGTCAGTGCGGGGCTCAAACCAGGGGGTTAGTCTTGCCTCTCAGTGCAGTATGCAGTCCACCAAACTCGGTTACGGGTTTCAATTGTACTCGGAGGAAATGTGTGACTTGGCAGACGCCGATGCATCCCGTTTTGGATTGCGAGTTTGACAGCTATATTTAGGTAGATGTAGGCTAGTCCGGACGCATCAATTGGCAGCGCATAGAGGCCGAAGAGCAAACAGGCCTGAACACTCTCTAGAGAGGCGAGATGTATCACTTCAGGCAATAATTTTGTTGCCTGGCGGTAGAACATGGTACCGATCTCATTTTCCCATTCGCTATTTGGACTGGGGTTTTCGTTGGCGTTAGCAATCGACTCGAGATGAACATACTGAGTTCCAATGGCAAAGATGTTCAGCATTATGGCGAGAACACCTGCGTCTTTGGCGGTTAGCCCCGAAGGAGTTTCATAGACATGATTCAGCTTTTCAGTTAGCCAGAGACGCTCAACGTAGAAGTAGTTAATCGCGGCATGCTTGAAGAAGACATGCACCAGAAACCCAGCTACCTGCCGAGGAGGGAAGCTTGCACGGGCTTCGCTGATTTCCGTGGAATTCGTATGCAGCTCTTCAACGCGCCAGTATTCCGGCACATGGTTGGGATCATCAGAGTCCTATTAGATATCAACCGATGTCAAGCTCAGGGATAATGACGAAAGACATACAGTAGTATGCGACGACATCATCCAGTCTCTCACGTGTTGTTTGATTCGCATAGAAAAGTTCCAATAAGAGAACTCGCCCGAGTAATCTGGGATGGATGTCAGCAGGACGTGTCGCCACCGAATCTCCAACCTACGAGCAATGGTGTCATCCACTGCATTGATAGTACAGTTTTCGTCGTCGATGTTGAGATCTCCCTCGATATCAGAATCGGTGCCTTCGGCAAATCTCTGATTCGGAGCTTCTGCCTCCGTCAGCGATTCGGCTTTAGAACGAAGGCTGTCAATATCGAATTCGAGCTCTGGAAAGGTGTGTCGCAGTATACGGCCCATATAACTTAGGCGTGCCCTCATGTCTTCGACTTCATGATCGGAGACCGCACGGCTGTGGAAATTTGAGTTAGAGGAACCCACACACAGAAATGTCTTGTATGGACGACGAACCCGTTACCCCGACTATTGGCAGTTGATCGCTTTGTAGCCGATCGCTTGAACTCACATGGCCGCTGAAAATGGGAGCATCGGTTACAAGGAACTCCTCCTTCACACTTTTCCTTGACGCGTCGACATTCATCACAACTGACTGGATTTAGGACGGTGGAAACCTTTAAAACCGAATCTCAGGAAATACTAACGCACGCACAGCCCGTTCTCTCTCCTCCCCGGCAAGTCTGCGCTTTTTGAGCCATCTGACAGACGACGCTGCGGCCGTAGCAGTTTGTTGCGCTCCATGGTGCGGTGATTGCTCGGCCACATCGGACATGATGTGAACCCTGCCCAGATAGGACCCAAGCGATTCTAGGAGCTATGTTCGTTCGTGAATCAAGACAGAGTGTGATGATATCTCTTTTTGAAGAAATAGATTGTGAGCATAGAAGAAGGAAGGCTGATGATAGCCTATCTCTGAGACGAGGGGACTGAGATTAAACTTCTGGGCTTCGAATACGAGCACACGTGACTTCCCCGCCATTACGAGATGGCAATTTCCTGATCACCATCATGATAGTAAGATAATTAGTAATCGGAATAGGTCTTGGTCAATTAAGAGGGCAACAATCATGAATGGGTTGAAAAACAAGAGGTTGTTGAAATCAAAGGGGTAGTACATAGATTAACCTAGGAATCTACCAAGCCGAGGAGGGATGCCGCGAGGCCTCAATGAAAGAACGCATGCAACGGGATGCTAAGCATAAGTATAAGCATCCAGGAAACGCGGAGAGACGGAACAAATCTTGGTCAAATATGCCGCATAAGCATTGACTTTATTGTCAGGCATACCAAGCTGTGCACGATAGCAGAACCTTCGAGGTCGACACTGTAACAAGCAACACTGCAAATGAATGAGACTTTTGAGTGACCAATTAGCATGAGAGAGCCATAGCATCTCGCAAAATGGCGGGAGAATAAGAAGTGAAAGGGGATATGGGCATAAGCAAAGCCCCTTGCCATCGTCATGCGTGCTTAGTTCATTTCAGTATTGCTCGAGACAGGGCAGGATCCTTCATACCGCCTGCGCCTGTTTTCAAGTTGTTCAGATGCGTTCTTCAGAAGGAAAGACAGACTTCGTCTTGTCGATAAAGCTCCAGGCCATGTACAGCTGAGGGATGGCAGCACATTGCACTGCTGAGAGCGGATGTCCTCACCGCCACAGTTGACGAGGGGAACTATGCAAGCAACAAGTGGCTTCTGTGGCGGGTACCCGCGTGGGGGACACTTACATCTTGAATATACATACCGAATTTGGTCATATGAAATATGTGGAAGGATGTTCGCTCTCAAGTCGACCCTCACTGACCCCGAGGGGATGCTTGCGAGAAAGATAGGAAACAGGAGTGCGATCCAGCTGATTGACTTTCGCCACCACTGTTCCCCTTGGTTCATGGTGGAATCGTTTCCGGGGTGGCATGCTCCATTCAACCGTTGCACCTGTTGTTTGTCCTTCTCGTTCATCACCCGGTTGCAGCTAAGGGAAGTGTATTTTCTAGATTGCCTGATATCACCACTTCCCTCGATTTTGTGTAGTTCATTTCCAGGTAAGGCCGTCCATCTCTCAGGGGCTCTCCACTACTATAGGATAGCGATGTCGCTGGGATTAGTGGTGATCTGCCTGAGGCTTGCGGAGGCGTGGTCAGGGTGATAGCAATCAGGTAAGAGATGAGGTATCGACGGGGTTCCTAGGTTTAGCCTGTTCATTTGATGGAACTAGTAATGCTCGCCTGACCTCAATAGAAGCTCGTCTGGTGTCATAGAGACAAGTTAGACCGGGTTGGTGGATATGGAGTGTGCTACGCTCGAGTAGGCGGCCAAGGAGCCGTGGACAATTTGTGGCTGGTCGCGGTTGTCTCAGTCATCAGACTGTTACGGGCCACTTTGCGCCAACAGGGAGGAGTGCTGGGGGAATAGCTCGTATAGTCTCAATTGGATATCTACGTCTTTAAGTACAAGAAGTACCTTGACGTATTTGCTGTCGCAAGCTCAACCCAGGCGGATCTCAGGAGTCTCGCATGAGGAGCTGCTGATGTTGCAGGCGCTTGGCGTCCTGCTAGCCTTGGCAGCCCAACGATGACAGCGCCAGAACCCTGGAGCGATATTGACAGTCAGTCCTCCTATTGTCAGCGAGCCTTTGGAAGATTGTTGACGAAAATATAAATACACCAAGGCCCGAAAAAGCGCTAGAGTTCTGCTAGGATTTCTCTTTTGCTTGGCCGCAGCAGTTATGAGCCCGCCGTGGCCTGCAACACAAGACCTCAACGAGTGTCACTCTGCCTTTGCGATATCCGAGCACGTCGCAAGGCCACGAAAGAGACTGCACCAGAATGAGCTACCTCCAGAGCCGCGCCACTGGAGAGAGATGCAAAATCATCGTTTTCACGCCCAATTTACTGAGGCGGCGCATAGAATGGAAGGTCCTACAAGAAAAGAGAACCTTCGTCGACGAAGACTTGTCGAGAGAAAACTGAGTGGCACTGCCACTTACCTGGGTATTTAAATACAAATTCGATACAGACGGCTTTCTCGACAAATTCAAGGCCAGGGTCTGTGTCCGAGGAGACCTACAGACCACTGAAGTAGACAAATACGCGGCGACACTTGCCGCAAGCAGCTTTTGCGCCTTAAGATGCCATCTCCGCAAGGCAGCACATATTTTCTCGCAAGGTAATTCCCGTTGGATCCAAACCTTGATTAATTAATTGAATCTCGAGACTACCGTAAAGTCTCAGGTCCGCCGCTGCAGGTCATCATCCTGGAGAGGTGAGCGTCGATTTCATTGGGCTTAAATCAATCAGAGAAAGCCCAGGAACATACCGGAGAATCGGCCGTGGAAGGGTAATCTGCAATTCCTGGTTGTCCACTTGCAAGGAGACGAGAATAAGTATAGTTTGAAAACCAACCTAAGGAACGACATAGAGGCAGGTCACCAGGATTCCGTGATAGAAAATCGTGGCAGAGAAGCGTCCAAAAGGAGAGGGTCGGATCAAGCAAGCGGATCGAGAAGACCGGGATTAACCGACTAGGCCAAGGAGTCAATGGCACTGGATCTTACTCAGCATCTGTTTCGTTCTGGGCTGGGAGCTGCATGGTAGCAGGAAGGTCGTGGAAGAGCCGGGCACATGTGAGGTTTCTCTGTGTTGAGGATATCATGGAAATCTCGGCCTTGAAGACTGCCGGAGAAGCTTATGTGTAAGGAAGATCTACAAGGAGAATTACTATTCCCGACATGAGGAAGCAGCACCAGTTGAATGCCCCTTATAAGCGTATCGGTTGGCTCTCGGCATCTCGATTGAGGAGAAATGGTCTCGATGTATTCCCAAATGCCTTCCATACGCATACCGGCAATCTAATTGCGTCCGGGCATCTTGCGCCCAACAAACCCCCAACCAACCTGACGCGCTTGCTCGATCTTGACACCCAGTTCATCGGCCCAAGCCCAGACGGTTCCTGGATTCTTCAAGAAAGCGCGTCCCGCGAAAACAACGTCCAACCCATGTTCCAACAACAATTCATTCGCCAACTTCCCTTCCTTGATCAAGCCCACAGTCGAAACAAGCAGAGAATCGCCAACTTCCTGTTTGACCATGGCCGCGAAGGGCGCCTGAAATCCCGGACGGGAATGAACATGTTGCAGGACGTGATTCCCGCCGGACGAAACATCGAGCAAATCGACGCCCAGATCTGCGAGTGCCACCGCCAGTTTAACCGTATGGTCCGGCGTCCACGACTCTGTAATTGAAGGGATCTCCTCGAGCCAATCTGTGGCGCTGACACGCACGAAAAGCGGCATGGACGCAGGCATGCTTTTGCGAGTTAGCTGCACGATCTCCCGCGTCAGTCGCGTCCGATTGTCGAAACTGCCTCCGTACTCGTCACTGCGCGTGTTGACGGCCGGAGAATGGAACGACGAGAGCAAATATCCATGCGCAGCGTGTACTTCGATCACGTCGAACCCGGCATCCACTGCGCGACGTACGGCGGCGGCCCAAGCCTTCTTCAGCTCGTCGATCTCGACTTTGCCAATAGCGACGGGGGTGGACATTGTATGTGTGAAGGCTTCTGCCGAAGGGCCCCAGACGTTCGCGGGCCAGCCTCCGACGGATTCTGTCGCGAGGGACGCGCCAGCTAGCCAGGGCGCCACAGTGCTGGCTTTGCGTCCGGCATGGGAGAGTTGGATGCCGATCTTTTGACCCTGCGAATGGGCGAATTCGACGATCGTACGTAACGGACCCATCTGCGAATCCTTCCACAGTCCAGAGTCTTGGGGTGTTATGCGGCCATTGGCAAGAACGGCTGTCGCTTCGATCATTGTCAGCCCCGGGCCTCGCAGGAGCATTCCCCCGAGATGTGACAGGTGCCAGTGCGTAAGGTGGCCGTCATGCGCCGAGTATTGGCACATCGGTGAGACCTGGAGAGCGAGAAGAACATCAGTCATGATGGCCGTTTTGCAGGAAGTTCAAAAAGACCAAGCCATCAGGACGGGGATATCGACATACAAAAATTCGGTTTTGAAATTCGATATCTCGGATCTGAAGCGATTTGAACAATTTAGCCACCGATGTCCCATCAGCTTGAGGGTCAGAAGAGCTTCCTGAGACCGGGTCCTGAGCTGGTGTGAAGTAAGAGACCCCTTCAGCCCCTTTGTTGGGAATATCTGGGAAAGGGATTGCTGCAGTCATGTCGGCACTACGAATGTCACCGCGTGCGCACTTTTCATCTTCGGCTTGATCTCACACCTTATATGCTTCACCATCCCGAGCGGTTTCTCAAGACTCGGCGCCCGGATTTCCAGATCAGCAAACACTTGCACGTTGAAACGCCTCCTGGGACAAATCACTGCAAGCTGACAAAGGGCATCGATATTGCATGATAGATACGCTGTGTCGATCGTGAGGCACCGGTACCACAACGTCCAGACAAGAGTAGGGCTCCAACATGCCCAGTTCTTGCTGTTGGCCTGTATAGGCAACAGCTCGCAGCAGCTAGCCTGATTTGAAGTGGGCGCTTTGAATCAGCGGAGCCGTCATCCGGGACTGGGACCTGCTTAAGATCACCCGTATACTAACCATGATCTGGCCAGCTGACTAACCCATACCTAATTGCTTGACAGAATCTTGTTTCATCAAGTCTGGCAAAGCGTCACCACTGTGATTCGGAGTCTGCAAGCGGCGGCTGGAAGAAGGATGCTTATGGTCCATACATTCCTGTTGGCTGCCATGATGTCTTACAACGTCTTTCTCCCCGGCATTGTTTCAGGCCACCCTCCAGCAATGCACTCATAATCCTTTACGGTAATATCGCTGGTTCGTCGATAATCTTAAGCGACCATGTCGATCCTCTGTCTCCACCGAGAGTTTCCGTTAGACGTCGCTTGCAATCGGATCCCGGTTCAGGCGACCAGTCCAGCATCCTCTATCCGATGTTAATCCACCTCTCAACAAACTGGTGGTAAGCATATCGCTTTGATGACTGTAGAGTTGCGGCAATTAGTTATGTGATCAACGCCGAGAAGACAGGAAGATCGCTCGACCTCAGTAGGATGTTCAGGGATGCTCTTCACAGGACGCGATACCTCGCTCTGAAGATAGATGTGAGTGCGCTACTCCAAAAGACAGCGAGCAACGCGATATGGGACAATACTTATCGTCTTCCACTCCTCTCTGCTCTCGACAAGAGTACCCTGACACGATTTTGACCCACAAATCAGACAATGAACAAACACAGTGGTCCAGAGTCGCCCGCCCTCGAGCATTACCATGGCCCGTATCTATTCATTAACACCGATGCTCAAAAGCAAAGACCGACTCGAGCCGAGAGCTACATGATATCCTCTCATGTTTCAAAGGTGCATCGAAATTGGCTCAGAGGCAAGAGATTGGAGCAGCTGAAAGTCTCTCCCAGCAACGCACTGGGCCAGAGTTCGATTCTTCCCGCGCGTTCCGCGGTGACTTGGGCGCGTTGTTCTCAGTACAGGATATTCAGAATCGGCGCTGCACGCCATGTCAGCACCAATCATGAAAGAGATGGTCGGCCACAAAATAGACGCTCAGGCTCCCCACATGTCCATCTTCGAGCGTCAAATCCCTCCCTCGTCGCATGGTTGGGCAATTCGGACCCATTTGGGGCTGCTGCTCTACCTTTGACACCTCAACTCTACGAGATCATTGGCCTCGCTCAGCGGTTTCTGGTATTTAGTCCCTGGCCCAACAAAGCAGGTTTTCTCTATAGAGTCCCCAATGAGGACACGGCAAATTCCCAGATCTCTTTACAAGCAATCATGTCATCTGACGCCGAGATCCATGCCATCCTTGCAGGCGGATATCAAGTGGCAGCAGACATTGCAGCCAACTCGGAAGCACTTACAAGATGGTCTTGCCACAAGGCCCAAGCTGTGGCACTTCTACGACAGAGACTTTCAGAGGAGGGATTGTCACACAGCCTGGCAACTCTGATTCGTCTCCTCATCGCCCTTGACTTCCAGGCCGGAGACCACAGCGCGGCGTTGGTTCATTTGCGAGGCCTGTGGAACGTTTCACAACAGACACCAGCCATGCAAGCTAGCGTGCTCCCACTGCTTCTTATCAGCGACATGTGGATCGCCTTGTCACTTCTGAGGAAGCCCGAGATACCGGCTCAGGTCTATGACCCGGGAGGGAGACGCTTTCAGCCATTTGAAAGGGCTCTGAACCGGCTTGAAAGCGAAATATCCTGTGGCGAGTCTGCAGGCTTGGGAACCTTGAATCTCGACGTGATACTTGAACCCCAAACATCTTCCATGCTTAATGCTGCTCGCGAAAATGTGGACACAAAGTCTATCTTGGGCCACATTGAAGACGCCCACCTACGACTGGGAGTAGTCGAGTGGATGCAAGGACGCGGATTAGTTGTTGCTGCTGTTCTCCTGGGTGTCTACACCGAGGCGATCGAGGCCGCAGGCTCGCGCGACTTGGACGCCCCAGTCGTCATCAAAAAGTACATGAATGCCGCCTGTGCCTTGTGTATTATCTTATTCATGCACTTGAGATTCCTGGACTCTAGCAGCTGTTTCGACTTTAGCAAAACATTTCAGGCCCTCGAACCGGCGTTGGTACACATTGCGGATTTGATATCGAGCGCTCCGACGCCAGAACTGGACAAAATCTACTTATGGACGTTGTTTATGTGTGCCTTGGGTAACGACTTCCACGCAGCCAAAGGTGCCATTCTGTACTCTTCATGGCCGGTGCGGGAATTTCATTCCGTCTGTAAGAGACTGAATATATGGGACAAGGGCGCTCTTGTGGACGTTCTGCGCCAATTTCAATACTGTCCTCAGATGGATGACTTTGCTAGCGAGTTGCTACTCATGCCGAGCAAGGCGCCAGTCAGAAACATCATTCCCTGGTCTCGGTGGCGCGTGGTACTCGACTACCATATCCCATGACCCACGTCCAGCAAATCTTTCCGTCGCAGGCTAACTGAAGTACGGTGGCCACGATGTCATTGCTACAGAACTTCGAAGCCCGCGAACTCGAGCGATGGCAGCAACTGCAGCTCAGCAGGCCCCAATTTGCAGCTAGAGAGAGCCCATTCCGCTCATTAACCCCAGCTTATATACCTATGTACCGTACCCACTAACATGTAACTTATCACCCGGACCCGGACCCTGGCCGTGCTCTCTCCATACAGCGGTTGCCCCACGGGGCTCCTGTCACCCCCCTTAAACCCTCCTAAGTACTCTCTTCCGTCTCGAATGGGTTACGGCCTCTCCTCTTGCCCTTGCTCATGGCCGCCAAACTTTATAGACACCCACCGAATACAAAGCCCTGACTACATGGGGTTGGAACAAGCACCTTTGGGATGTTCCGCCCGATCGAGCCACATATATTCGACTTGCAGCCTGGTTAATTGAATTCTTCTTCTTCTTCTTGGAACTGCTTGCACGAAAATTTCTATCCTCCTCGTGTATCGGGTGAACAGACGCGTGAGACTCCAGCTACGCAGGGACTAGGCCAGCCCAGTCCATCGGCGAAAGATGTTTCTGGTTCAATGACGGCAACTGCCACAGATTGCATAGAGCGAAACGGCGCCGAGGTTAAATCGGTCACTGCCGTCGCGTCCTCGGCTATAATGCATCCTCCCTCCCTATTCCCTCTGCATTCACAGCTTTCAATATCCTAGCATTGACCTCATCTCTTCTCTCCATCCACTTTTGATCCACCAGTCCATAGTTCTCTTCACAGCGACTATACACCTTCTGTTCCCATTGTCCCTTTCCAAACCTTACTTCTCCCAAATCATCCCACACTTTCTGCACTGTCCCTCCGACATTCTTCATCAGCCCTTCGAAGCCCGCTGCTCCTCCACCAGCATGAAAGCTTTTAAACGGCCCTTGGTAAGCCCATCTAATACCCATACTTCCTTCTATCGCTTTGTCGACGTCTGTAACATCCACCACCCCGTTATCTACCAGAGAAATCGCCTCCCTCAGCAAAGCCCAGGCCAGTCGTCCCGCAACAAAGCCGGGGATCTCCTTCTTGATCACAATAGGATCTCTCCCCGGAATCATTTCACACCACCACGATAGCGTCCGTTTGACCGCTTCCGGATCTGTTTCAGGGGACGGCACCAACTCGATCAGCGGCAGGATATGCGGAGGATTGAAGCAGTGTACCACGATCAATCTCCTCTTATCATACATACCAGAATTCTGTTTTGACGCAGGTATTCCCGTTGTGGCGGACCAGAACAGGCAGTTTCTGGGAGCATGCCGTTCTACTTCGGGCCAAAGAGTCGATTTGAATTCCAGGCTTTCGGGTCCGGCTTCGTAGACGATGTCCGCCTTGTTGACCGCGTCCGCTATTGCAGTGGAGATAGTGAGGTTGTCGGAGATGCGACTGTGGTATGATGCAGGGAGCACTCTGGCAAGGTAGGTGGTGATGACATCGGCTATCTCAGGCTTGGGGTCGAGTACGGTGAGGTGGGAGGTTGGGGGTAATTCGCGTAGGAAGAGTGCGCTGAGGGAGAGGCCTATAGTGCCACCGGCCCCAATGATGGTAATATTTTGCTTCGACATGCCAAAGTGATCGTGTCGCCTTTGACGTGGGGTGGAAGAATGAGTATCGGAGAGGAGTTGAGATAGTTGCTCGAGTACATGTGGATAACAGAGGGTTCCTAGTTGTTTATAAATGACGAGGGCATAACGTCAAGCGTCGACATATTACGGGTAGGTTAGGAGCACACAAAAGAAGTTACACGCGACGTATTCGCATTTGGTCTTCGAATCCGAGACAACATTCAGAAAGATCGGCGAGGCTAAAAGGTAAAAGAGTTGGTGGGCTAGAGTTAGGACGACTTTCAACGTGCCCTGATACGACCTGAGGCAACAAAATATTTTGCAATGTTATCCTGTAGCGCTGTACTGTACATAAATTACATTATTTGCCGCCGCGGCAGCGCGAATACTCGTATATTAGTATATTAATATATGAGAGGTAATATAATAATATAATAATATAACTAACTTAGTATTATATATATACGCTCCTTACCTGAAATTGGGGCCTTAGAGTGTTGCGGCGTGCTGGAGTCTTGGATGAAGCTCTTAAGAGAGGAGAGGAAGGCAAAAAATTAATCTGGAGGGAGCTCAGTGGAAAGAAGGTACGGGTGTCCTCTCCACCAACATATGGGTGAACAGTTCTCATCAAAGATATGGTGGCAGATCACTGAAGTCGATTTTACCAGTGACCCAGCGGTCGTTGACCGGTCACTCATCTTGCCCGTCCATCTTCTGGCCGGCTTGTTGTATGAAGAACTTAGCAAACTGGACAACGCCAAAGTCCACTGGGGCTGCAAATTCGTTGGCCACGCTCAAGATGATAGTCATGTACTGGTCGAAGCTGAACGCAATGGTAAGACGGAGACGTTCGACGTGGACTTCGTGGTTGGGTATGACGGTGGTCGCAGCGGCGTCCGGAGAGCATTATTCAACGACTCGTTCCGAGGCAAGACTTGGGATGTGCAAATTGTGGCCATGAATGTAGGTTGACTTTTCCTTGTCTTTGGAAACCACTCTTTATAACATTGATAACAGATCCGCTACGATGGTTTCGACAAGGCTGGGTGGTCAGATACGCAATGCATTGTTGATCCCCAGCACTGGGGTATGGCTTGCAAGATTGACGATCCGGGATTATGGCGATTTGGCTATGCCGAGCGTGTTGCACTCGATGAAAAGGACCTCAAAGCGGGCCTCGCTGCGAAACTCGAAGTCCTCTTGCCGGGTGCACCAAAAGAAGGAGAGCATGAAGTGCTCAGGTGGAGTCCTTTCGTGATGAACAATCGAGTTGTGGAGAAGATGCATGTTGGGCGTGTTCTTCTTGCTGGAGACGCGGCCCATCTGTGCAATCCAATGTAAGTCGATGACGTATTCTCTTATACACACGCATTAGGATTAACCCATGTCGATCAAGGGCGGCCTTGGTCTGACTGGAGGTATTTCGGACGTTGGGAGCCTCGTCGATGATCTACGAATTTCGTCGCTATGATTATTCGTCAGAGAGTCGTTTGGCGAGCTCGAATCCCCATGCTTCTGTAACCTTGTCACCTGTGCCTCGGGCAAGTGGTGGACTGAGATGATTATGGCCCGGAAGCTCCCAGTATTCCGCTTGTCCGCCAACCTCCTTCCACTCCGTCGCCAATTGCTTCTCCGTCTCTATGAGCAAGACAGGATCATACTCAGTGGCGACGAGTAGTAGCTTTGGACGGCGTAAGGTTGTCTCGTTGAGCTCGTGAACAGCTCATCCAAGAGCCACGCAGCTAGATGCGAACCACCAGCCGAGTTGCCCATGACGAACAAGTCCTGCTGTTTCTCACTTTTAGTGCAGAGATTTCCTCAATCCATCTGCTCGCGAGGTCGAGATCTTGTCCGCCGCTTTTTGAACACGGCACCGTGCTGTAGAAGCCGATAGTTCATGATGACGGCGTCGTACCCCCATGTCTTGTGTCAGGAAATATGCAAGACCTTTGTACACCACTTCGCCGGGGATATCGGGCGCAATGCTTCCACCACTGACATTTGCGCCCCCGTGGAGAAAAACAAAAATTGGCCTGACTTGACCAGGGCTTGAAGAAGAGCGATAGAAATCGAGGGTTTGACGCTCATGATCGCCATAGCGGTGCACCTCTCTTGGGATTCTGTTTAGCAATGCCAAACGTTCGGGTCGTCGCAGGAGATCACCAAATGCCTGGAAGGTCACTGGTGCTGAACCAACTACATCACGACCCAACGCTGGTAATTTGTCCATGTTGCTTGCAATCTGAAAAGCGGTATGCCAGCAAGAATATTTCTATTGCTAGAATAGGAGAAAGAGAGATTCATGGCAACAAGACAATACCACCCGTGGACAGGGTCGGGGGTTTAAAAAGGAGCATCTTCTCAAGCGGTGGCTGCCCGGAACGGGCGAACCTCAGCACCACTCGGAACCGTTCGAGAAGGAGTTGAAAACATCGATATACTCATCAAGCTGGAGTGAAGGGACTGAAACCGGTCCGCAGAGTGATAGGTCGATTTCCCAAAATACCGAAACCAGTTCCCCGGCTTCAAGTTCGACGAAACGCGCTGACTCTGGAGGTGGGCAGCTTCTTAGAGGGGGACACCGCAGACCAGGTGAGGGTCGTTGTCAACTCCGAGTCGGCGTGAAGTCGCCTCACATGAGCTACCATCACCACCACACAATCCAGTCCATGGTTTCCCCGCCTCGGCTAGCAATTCTGTTGCTTTCTTTACTTGCATTAATCCATGCTGCCCATGACCCTCGCTGGTCTGTGTTGGATCGTACGAGATCACTAAAGAAGTCAACGAACATGTTTACCGGCATTTCCGCGGTCCTTAATAGGCTCAATAGCGTTGAAAGTTCCAGGCACGGTCCCAAATCTA
>Ga0105239_10001344_pt1 | contig 33141 bp, 29 predicted proteins | sample KBSC44metaG_FD_92761 | JGI IMG/M metagenome (GOLD analysis project Ga0105239, IMG submission 92761) | Corn rhizosphere microbial communities from Kellogg Biological Station, Michigan, USA - KBS C4-4 metaG | ecosystem: Host-associated > Plants > Roots > Rhizosphere > Soil | place: Michigan, USA...
CGTTTTCGACGCGTCAATCGTGATAATGGCCTAAGATAACGTAGGTTTACTAGGAAAATTACAAAAAGTTACGCGTTTCAAAAATTTGATCTGAGCTGGGGGTGGTGTTTTTTTTTCGGAGATCTATTACTATACTCGAATTATTGCTTTCACCTATTGTGAAGCGATTGGCATCTGTGGAAAGTCAGATAGAGAGGAAGAAATTGTAGCATTGCCGCTAGTCAGAACATTAAAGGTAGTAATAACTAGCTCTATGCCTCTCCAACCATGGGCAATATCATTCCTGAATGTGGTCTTGGTCTCGGCATCACGGCGGACATGAGGACGGATGGCAATCTATCTTTCCGGCGGCACTCACACTCCATGAGTTGATGTGATAGATGAGGGCATCTTTGATCGATCCAAGTACCAAGGGAAACGCTATATTATAATGCTGTACAAGAGCATGATTCTGTCGGAATTGCCAAAATCCGCTATTTTGTGCCTGTTCTCCATCAACCACGTCGCCTCATGAGAGCTTATTCAGGCATCTTAATGGTATGAAAAAGGGGCCCAAGGGCTTGTTAAAACTCTCACAGTTGGCTCGACAGAAAATCAAGGTACTGTATGTACAGTGACACATGTTGTGAATTTAGAGTCACGTTAGCCGCGGAGCCGGAAGCCGAGGGTTCCTAGTCTTCCGATCCAATTTGGCTAAGCCCACCTCTGCATCCGAGTTCTATAGAAGCACGGCCTTGATGCTCTACGTCTCAGAGACGAGGATTATCGACCGCCTCCTTTCTCGGCGAGAAGAAGGACCCGAGACCCCGGATTCAGGAAGAGGCAGATAGATATCCGTCTACAGAGCTTGAGGTAGAGCTTGGGCGCTACAAGAATCAAATGCATCTATCTATATAAGCTTGAATACCCCTGCATGAATTTTGAACGTTTTAACATTTCAACAGCGGTCCTGGCCCTCCACCTTTGTTTATGTAGGTGATGATGGCATCGGCTGAAGATCTTGTGGTCCTGATCGCCGCAGCTGGTCACCAATGCACATTCATTATTCCCCATCTGTACGAAAAGGTGCGACTCCGGCTCGTCGCCCACTCCGATAAGTCTGTGGAGCGCCTGTCGTCCCAGTGGCCCAAGGCAGAAGTGGTCAAGGCAGATTTAGTTGAACTATCACATTGTTCTAGAGTACTAGAAGGAGCAAGCACAGTCTACCATGTTGGGCCCTCTATCCATCCGCACGAGAAGGAGATTGGCCTATATATGGTTACCGCCGCCAAAAAAGAAATGAGGAAGCCTGGGTCCCGCTTCAAGCATTTCGTTCTTGCTAGCGTTCTCGATACACAGATCCGGAAGATGTACAATCATGATGACAAGAGATATGTTGAGGAAGCTCTCATACTCTCAGAGCTAGATTATACCATCCTTCAACCAGGCGACTTCTTTGATATGGCCTTCCCGGTACAGGTGTGGGCAAAGATGGAAAACCCGGTTCGTCATGCGGTCACACATCAGCGAGCACGGTCGGCTTTTGTCGTCCTTAAAGATCTGGGAGAGGCTGCCGCCAAGGTGATTCTAGAGAGGGAACGTCACTATCAGGCGCAATATCCCCTTGTCTCGATCGGGTCAATCACTTACGGAGAAGCCACGACGCAAGTTGGTCAGGCTCTTGGAAAAGAGATCACGGTCAAAGAATACACCATCGAAGAGGGTGCTGGCATGGTGCTAGATTCGATTTTTGGCGATCGGAATACTGTGGAGCCAGAAACCAGGGATAAGATGGAGATCATGATCTACTTCTATGCGCGGAGAGGTATTCTGGGTAATCCAAACGTCCTTGAATGGTTACTCGGGAGGAAGCCTACATCACTGCTCGACTATGTCGCAGAAGAAAGGGAAGGAACGAATAAGCCAGAGCATTTCACCAACCAATTCAAAGTCTGATGGCCATGAAGTGAAACCATAGTTGGTTGAAGACCACATATATCTTGCTCTATACAACACATATCTTGATGAAAGATCTTAAGTAGATGGCTACTTTTCCGAAAATGCAAGAATGATGGCAATAATAGATTCGCCCTCCATCTATTAATTTGCAGGAAGCCAAGCAGTTGGAGCAACCCTAAACTTGCCACTTATGCAGACTACTGACAGGCCATTCCTGAAGATTAATTTCTTGGTGTATCATTCACAGACCTCTGCATATATGTCGATGACTGCGGCCCATGATAAGTCATGAGCAAAGCCAATCTCCACTTCCACCAATGGAGCAGACCGTTAGCGAGAACGAATCTTCCTCAGCCCTACATCAGAGAAGAAGGAAGGCCTTAAGTCTAAGACTGTCAGTGACGAGGACCTCCTTTTGGGGGTGACGACCCATTCAGTCTCGCATTTGACGAGGGCAGGCTTCTTGATGGTGCTCTGGACCCTGGTATAGTACTAGCCGATTAGGATACTGATTAAAGGTTTATCACCCCCCCCCCTACTCGATGAATTTATAGGAGACACGACCTGTTTGGCCTTCCCTGATCGTTAGTACGGTCGCACAATATCTTCGGGCACAGTCGCCCATTTACCTATGGCCTGGATGCGGTCGATCTAGACACCAAGCTCGTATACGATATATTGAATCATCTGGAACTAGAAGTGCTTCTAATACTAAATAGTTGAACTACTCTCGGTAGCTCGATTTGTAATGTTCATGGCCTGAATCGAGTCAAGCTTCTACGAGTGTATGGGGTTGTGGTTGTGATCGCTATATGCAAGTTCTATATATGTGTGACAGTCCGGAAGAATTAGCCTCTCGGCGTCCGGGAATTGTTTTGGCCCGGATTTTCAACTTGTTACAGTTAACTCCACGCCCGTAATGCTCGACCTGGCTAGAGTCATCCAGAGAGCAGTTGGTGTCGGAGCTTCTAAGTGGCGTTCTGGTCCGCGGAGCGCCTGGATCCCGTGAAACAACACATTCCCAACTATGCGATGCCCCAGTCTGCTGACTAAGTACTGTCACGCCCCCAGGGTCAACAAAAACGGAGCACTTTGCATTTGAGATGCTCGTAATACTCTGAGCTTTTCGCCATCAAGAGAGAAAATGGGTGGTGGTATATATTCATGGCAGTTCATCCGTGAACTTATCCCTCCTGCACCTACATTCACAGAAAAAGACCTCCCTAACCTCTCAAATAAGGTAAGTCGCACATGATACTATCAGAATGTTCCAAAGAAAGTCCTTACCTGACATCCAATATCCTGGGAAAGGTCTTCTTGATCACGGGAGGAGCTGTCGGCGTCGGCTTCGAAACTGCAGGACTATTATATTCCAAAGATGGGATTGTTTTCATTGCTGGACGCAGCAAATCGAATGGAGAAGCTGCCATTGCGAAGATTAGACAGTTGTACCCTGCGTCGAAAGGCCAACTGAACTTTCTGAGCCTCGATCTTGGAGATCTTACGACCATCAAACCAGCCGTCCTGGACTTTAAAGCCCAGGTAAAAAGGCTGGATGTTTTGTGGAACAACGCAGGTGTCATGGTTCCGCCAGCAGGGAGCAAAACCGCCCAGGTAAGGTACCACATGATCAATACTTGAAATTCTTGATAGAGTTCACACGAGTGTTGACACTCCTCCCCGCTCCAAGGGCTACGAACAACAGCTAGGTGTCAATTGCATAGGGCATTTCTTATTGACCAAGCTGCTGACCCCCCTCCTTCGGCAAACGGCAGCTGCGGAAGCTCCAGGAATCGTCCGCGTTGTTTGGGTTTCGTCCTCCGCGGTTCACACTGGGCCTCCCGGAGGTATCTACTGGGATGACATTAACAACCATTGCGCGAAGGCTACACAACTTGATATGTACTCCCAATCTAAAGTCGGTGGTTTGTTTCTGGCAGCAGAATTTGCACGTCGCAATAAGGACAGCAAGATCATTTCGGTTGCTATCAACCCTGGACATTTGAAAACGGAGCTGATGCGACATATGTCGTCTTTCATGAAGCGGTTCTTGTACCGTTTCATGCTGTATGATCCAATATACGGGGCTTACACGGAAATATTTGCTGGGTTAAGCCAGGAAGTGAGGTTGGAGAATGCAGATCGCTACATAATGCCTTGGGGTCGATTTGGTCTTGTCAAGGACGACATAAATGCAGCGGTGAAAGCTGAGGCAGAAGGAGGTACTGGGGGAGCTGAGCGGTTCTGGAACTTTTGCGACAGCGCCTCAGAGCCTTTCCTCTAGACGTGACCGGGCCGAGCAAACAAGCTCAAGTATTGCTTCACTGAGACAAATTTTAAGTCAGCGAGAATCTTGTCGGTGAAAAGTTTCAATTATAGTGCCGTGACAACACGTTGGATAGAACACTTCTCGAGAAACACGAAGGGCGTTGGATTCATAATACTTCTCCTTCATCAGGGATAGGGTAATGGAGATGCCCACTAGACCTAGAATTTACTAGATCCCTTGGCCCTTTACATGTTGGTATCAATGCATTAAAGTTTATTGGTGTAAGCTAGTATAGAATTTAACCTGAGCACTAAAGATCTTATTTCATTACTTACATACTCCGTATTTTGAGATGTCAGACTAGCTCTATCGCCAGTATCAAATTTGGTACATAGAGGTATCCATACTCTCGGTAAGCGTACTACCCCTGTCAATATTTTGGCTGCTCCTAGCATTCTCTTGAGTGAGCCAGATTTTATTTGTTCCTCTCAGAGAGCGAATAATAGATGCTCGATTACGAGGGTGGCGGTTGTAAAATCGCCTCATAGCTTTATCCGTCCGCGGGTGTTCCAAGCTCGATCGTTACGGACCCCAGTGGGGTTTGTGTGCATCCATATCTCCGCCGCACCCGCATGCAGCCAGTCACCCCCCGTCAACATGACTGTTTTGTCTTCTTTCAGAGAGTTATGCATTGCGTAATTGTTTAAAACACCGAGGACATTCGCCATATGCCGATGTGTGGAGGAAGCTAGTGCAAGACAGAACGCACGTAAAGGAAATGCAGAATGTAAGGGTTCTAGGGCTGAGACACAACGTCGCCAAGGACGGCAGGCCTTAAAAGGCCTGCCACGGAACTAGACCAGGGATGAAAACTCGCAAAGAAGACTCGAATGTGACTAGCTCCTGCTAAGCAGCGGAGAGACGGCAGACAATACGAAACCATCGGTATAGTCCAGGGTGGACCTGCCACTGCTTGCTAAGCCTTACGCATAAATTGACTTGTAGGTATTCCATCTACGTTCGCAATCAGCTTGTTTAGTTCGCATATAGAGCGAGATAGCTAGATTTGATACCTTGAACAACTTGCCAACGTGCGCGATTCAACGAAGTATACAAACACCATCCGAGCGTACCCGTTGACATTGATATATGCCTGTGATCTCTCGGGAGCTCCCTTTAGGACGAGGATCTTACACCGGTCTAAGGCCACCCGCAATATTTGACCCCTTGAGTTCCTTGCGGGGCTCGCAAACCTTCGTTTTAAATCAATGTTGCCTAAGGTCAGATCACGTTGTACTACGTACCTGTAAGACCATTACGCCTACTCCTAGTCAACAGCAGTAGTGAGCCCAAGCTTACTCGTCTCAACTACGTAGACCCTGTCGGATAAAATGCGATCAGCAGAAGCATGAGTGTCAGCGCCGCATTCACTCCACATGGAGATGTGAGGATTCTCCCAGACAATTGGACCGACCCGGCAAAGTCGACCAACGGCTTCTCCATTACTATTGTTCTCAGGCCGCATTGAACTTATCCAGCTACGCAGATCCTCCGTTATGGATTAGCATAGTTTTATCTCGCAGCTGATCTCATCGGAATCCACCATTGTGGGCACTGTCAAGATTGAGCCCAATAAAGGGGTGGTATCCCCAACCCCCACCCAGAAGAGTTCTATATGAGTGGCATTTCTTGCCTATTCTTTTGCAATCCTCATACAATTTTTCTTCCCCTAAAATAGATATTTAAGAAAATTTCAAACATGAGGCCTACCCGAGAAAGCTTCAACATCAAGTAAATACTCCAAAAAGGAACCTCAGGTTGTTTGCGCGAGGTCAATCTGCTACGTGGCATCGACTTTCTCAAGATTGACCTTGCACGTCTAGACCTCGACACACTCAAAAGACAATCCAGGCTCAAGCCTTAGATCCACGACTACAGTGTCCTGCAGCTCTTACTGCATATTTTTGCCGGTAGTTGGAATACATATCTCTTGCACTCAGACGCACGAATATTATAGGAATCAACAATCCTACCCGCACCTGATCAAATTATTTGCCGTTACATTATCATACCTGCAACGCTGGTGACCGATCAAGATTCGGCTTCGGGCCTCTTTTCACTCAATCGCAAGCGCTTTCTTCTCGACTTGCACCAATTCTCAACAATGTGTACTTCTGCACACTCTCGGACATCACCTCCAGCATGGAAGCAAGTGCACGCCTTTTCAAATTCAGATCGCCAAAATTCCTCTCATATAAGCGACACAGGATCTTGGGCATTCCACAACTTCCTAACCCTCATCCTGCTTGCGATCACTGTCGTCGGGATATATCAAACATCCTGGAATGCTGAAGACTACACCACAAGCATATTCTATAGCGGGTTGATAATACTGTTATTAGGGCTTGTACTGGTAGGGTTACAGGTCCTATTGGCAAATCGTGGTGTACTCGAAAGTGAAGATGACCACTTTCTTAATGTGGGCTTGGCTGTCACACTGGTTGGCATCGTGTTGATACTAGGTTCGCTCTTTGTAGTTTTGTTTACGATTTGATGTGTGGGACCATACTAACGTGTGTGCATTTTTGATAATGCTACGAACTATGGTAGTGGAACTATATACGGAGTACTGGTTCTTGTTAATGGCATAGGGGAAAGCTTAAGAGAGGTCGTGTACTGCACTTCTAGGCACCGTAATTCTAAAAGCTCGCTTCTTTCTCGTTATGACAACGAGTAAAATATCCAACTTTAAGTTTAAGCAGCTTGGCGAGCATGGCGTACTATCTGCAGCAGGAGTCGGTGAAAGATTCGTGGCAGCACCCTCACTGCTGATAATGACAGTTGGTATTTCTGCAAGGTCTCCTATCTCTGCCTACTCTCGAATTGTGCTTTCCACATCTTCTTGCTGAATTGACTGCTGAAGCCTATCGTCGTGGTGGATTCCAATGCCAGACCCTCCCACTGTGGCGAATGCGATCCTGGCGCCGTCAAAGCTATATTACTCAAACATCAAGATAAAAGGCATATCGTCTTCGAAAGCAGACCTATCCTTGACCCATAATTCCGAACAGAAACCGGGGGATGGGTCAACATTACTCCATATTGTGATAGACGCGACCACATGAAATACTGAAGGGTTTTGTCGGATTCTTTAGTACGAAAGATGGTCGTTGGAGGCCGTAGTAGAAATAGTGATCGATATACAGTGCTGGGCGTTAAACCGTTAAATGTCTTACCAGTTTATATAGACGCTGGTTACAGTCGTTGCCTCCGCAGTGACAGTTAGAGGGATTGGTCACTTGTTGGAAGTCGACAGCTTGTGGAACGATCCCAATGGATTGAACTCTCTCACGGTCCTGGTCGCGGGCTCTCTATATGTGATTAACCATATAAACGAGCCCTCTGAGTCATTTAAGGAGCTCAGCGGGCGAAAAAAGAGCCCGAGGTCGTCTGTGAGGCTAAGAGCGACTCAGGTTCTGACCCTGGCTAGCCGAAAAGAAACAGCGGTTGCGAGCTCACCGGGCTGCGAGCCTATATTCACTATGCTTGTAAACCCATCGGCCATGAAATTCCTATCTGGCGGCCCCGGTACGAATGTCCCCATCGTCACATCTTCTCTCTTCTCCACCTTATCGTCACAAAAACAAATCCCCCTTCGCGATGTTATTTATAGACCCGTGAGGAAAAGCTATAAGGTCAGGCCGGCTGAGGTACACTCCCTCAGCGGGCCTAAATCTTGCTAGTGAGAACTTATCGAGTTGACGAACTTGATGTATAATACTCCTCAATCCACTCCTATAGTTCTCTAGAGGACAATATATTCCAGTCTGTCACTAGCAACGCGTATAATAGTGTTCCGAACAACTCTCATCTGAGCCGGCTTCAAGGATAACGGGCTGATGTTCGTACAGTCGTTTCTGTTCTTCAAATCGAATTTAGGATAAATTCCACTGCCGAGAATGCCTCTCCCATCCCGGTCAAGGCCACCCTCTGAAGGGACGCCTCGGCCATTCCTCTAAATATTCCAAATAAAGACACAACAGAGCGATCTATGTGAAACAACACTCAACACCATACCCTGGGTTACACTAAGGCGAGATTTTATGAGTTTTAAGAGCATCAGCCCAGTTTTATATCCTCCTGCAAGCAGATTTATAGCAAGTGTAAAATATTACACCTGAGAGCTATTGTTCTGGATAGCCATCTTCTATCATCATCACAATACTCCAGACTAAAGTGCCTTAGTCAGGATGTTCGACTCAAATGAGATAAAATACTGGAAACAGTATCGAAAGCTATTGAAAACGACCGATTCATACCGTATTCTCTACGATGCGATCGCGGAGATAGTTAGACGGCGGTTTGCAGAGCGCCAGTCGAATCCGTTGAAGACCTGTGTTATAATCAACCCAGGACAACTCATCCTCGGACAGGGTTTCAAAGGAATGATGTCCATTCAGAGCATGGTAAACTTATTTCACCTCGCCGCTTTCACCTGTATTCGCGAAGCTATCGGTGCGGATGATCCATTTTCGCTGAAAAGTGAGGAAAAGCTGAACTGTGATTAGATGCTGAGCAGCGCGCTTTTACCTTGGAAAAGGTCCAAGCATTTACATATTTGGGGAATTCTGATCCACCAGGAACCCAGGGTATCTTCAAAAGCACAGACATCAACATCCTCCCTAATCTCGACACCGCCTACAACATCAATGACTCCTTTGTATACATCAAAGAAGCATTGCCGGCAGAAATTGTCAAGATACTGCACATGCAGCCGGCAGCAATCCTATGGGAGAAGATTGCTATGCAGGAACACTGGGCTCAAGGTCAGCAGGAAATTGTTGACAAATTCTTCCAAGGAAGCCAAGTCCCGGTTGCAATCCCACTCATGGCAGGTGCCAGGCCCTCAAATTCCGGACAAGGCGTTCAGTTCACCAAGCAGGCCTATCTTCAATGGCGGTTACCGGGCAACCCAGAATACAATACAAACCCAACTTCTGGGTTTCAGCCTGACTCGAAGACGAACAACGGCGACTATGATCTCAAGCCTCCAGCATCCGAGACTTTTCTAAGCCAGCTTCCACCTCGGCCTCCAAACTCTCGAAGACCCCAGTTACCGCGTCCAACAACAATTCGGAATTTTCTTTCCAGGGGCAGAACTCAAGACGCGAGGGATACAAGCTTAAGTGAAAAACCATATGGCTAATGGCGTGAGGGGGAAGAGGAGGGTAAGTTGCGAGCGGCACGTTCTGGGTGAGCCGCACGCGAGCTCGCTGCAGTTTTCCTTCCTTCTTGCCAAGTCAGCCACCTTATCCTCATGTCTATCCATTACAGCTGTTGGCTTTCCTGGGCTTAAGAGGGCCGCCGTTCGGCTGCCGTAAAGTTGGTCTTCTACAACTGGTGATATGGCCGATTGTCTGACAACGTGAAAATTGAGATCAAAGCACTGTGGCATATGATATTACTGGAGTGAAAGTGCCATGTCAGCAATGCGATCCGACGCTCGAGGCGAATTTAAGATTGCAACTATTTAATGGCAAGGCATCCCACGAAGCTTTACTGTTCCAGTCGGCCCTGTATCCAATCGATATTGATTTGTATTTCAAGATTTTGAGGTCCGTGTCAATCTTGGTGAAGGTGGAAAGGCGTGGTCGGGTCGCAAGCCTTCCAACCAGGGGCTTCACATGTTTGCTGTAACTTCTGCCATCTGCGATTTTCTCCGCAAGGGTAGGAACGGTTGATTGATTGTGCGCTGTCTTCTTTCTGAAGAGCCGTCGAATCTAAGTCTTTACATCATCTGTAAGAATCGAACCCTGATATCTGTAAAGCGAAAGGTGCACGCCTTGAGCTTCGCCTTGCGCTCTTCAGTACTGATCACCTCGTTAAAGAAGAGTAAATAGGGTCCGACAACTTCCCTCTGGTACTAGATGGAATAGTTCAAGGTGGCCTTGCCACTTCCGGTTTGAGTAATTGATCATGTTGCTATCGTGTACTTTCGCCGTATCATGAAGACGCCCATTTCTCAAGGGGTCATTTCCCGCTCGTGCCTGGGGCTTGCTCATCCGCCTTCTTCAAATGGAAGCCAACGACGTCGAAATAGTTTGAATGGCTAGTGGGGACGGTGTGCGTCTGATTATTCCAAAGTCCAACGTCACAGTGGACTCGAGAGTGCTCTCGTCGTGGACCATCCTCCCAAGACTGAGACATACAGCCACCGAATAGCTTTGCTTAACAGTCAAAACTTTTAGCTTCAAGGCCACAGGTGTCAATGTAGCAGAACCGGACATGCTGTCATTTACAGAACTCTAACATTTTTCCACCCAACGCTGAAAGTACCCAGTCCTAAACAACGGACGTCGTCTCAATTGCTAGCTCACACTGGCGGCTGAGTAGATGCTAAGCTAGGGAATCGGCAAAGGCCAACTGGATGACCATAGATGGCTGTCGGATGTCTGTAGAGATGGGAGAGAGATGCTTTTCCCGTCATATCCTCCGTTGCGGTCAGACTGAACTACCTATTGCTTAAGGAAAGCCAGGAGGACCTCAAGGCAGTTTTCATGTGTGAATATCAACTGCTACTTGACCTGGCTCCATTGTGTCGCTCCTGTCGGTTTTCTCATATACATCCAAGATATTTTCCCGTCCTCTCGAGATCTGGCCTTGAATCTCAATAAGGATGTTGTTAGCCTTTCGCTGTTAATCTCGTAATATGCGCCATGCTGTTCTAGAATCCTAATTATCCTCCTATTACCTCTGACTTGTGCTATCTGAATCGAAGTGCCAAAGTCTCCTGGCACGCCATTCACGTCGACTCCGCTCGCTATCATTTGCATAACTATCTCTGGAGATGATAGATCGGTAGCCATTTGCAAAGCATCTCGATAATCTGATCCCCTGATAACTCCTGCTCCGGCATCCAATAGTAATTGGACAATACCCTCATGCCCGGCGATCGCCGCTGCCTCCAACGGACTCCAAATCCCCCCCGGGAGCGACATAAGAGGGCCATGTACCAGGTACCAATATTCCCAACTCTCAAGTCCTTTCAGTGATTCATCCAAAAACTTGCTTGAACCAAAGATTCCTCTGGCGTTAATGTTATCAACTGCCTGAAGCAATGTTTCTACCACTTTGGCTTTTCCCATGTAACAAGAGCGAGCAAGTAAACGCAAGACATATTCTTGTTGCGAAACCTTTAGACCCGGCTGTGTGTCAAGCATGATTTGGAGAACTTGGTGATGGCCACATACTGTAGCTGCAAGCGCTTGGGTTAATGGGGAAGGGAGATAATATGTCCCAAATCTCGCGCAGAAATCATGAAACCAACATTGGAATCGGTTGCTATCTACGACATAAAGTAGCATGACATCTGTCATTATTGGGTCGATCGCCGCAATCTGAGAGTCCTCAAAATGGCTTGCCCAGTACTCTGCTGCATATCGTATTCCTTGCTGCTCCTCTGTGTCCGGGTGTTGAGATTGGTGTGGATGGGAGTCGAAGAATCGTTGAACTTGTTCGTCATCGAGCATGAGAATGTTGACGCAGATGCGTGCCATTTTTGCTTCAAGGTTGTAAATATTAAAGGAGTGCTTCCACTTCCCAAGGGAAGGTTCATCTTTGGTCTTGGAAATTAGGAAGTCTTTCGCCGTTTGGTGAATCAGGTAGACGTACGAGTCTCGTACGAACACGAAAAGCCCACACCACTCCGGAATATTCTTCTCCAGCCGGTTTGAGTCGAGTTTCATCTTAGCAAGAGTCGTAAGCTCCTTCGATAGATAAACTCCCATGGTGACAGCAATTTCTCCAATGGACAAAGGTCTTCGTGCCCCAGCAACAATTTGTAGCACGTGATTCATTGTCTCCTTGTTGGCGCCTTTCACCTTGGCCAGTATTTTCTCGTATGCATCGTCAACGGAGGAGGGCAGCAGGTCAATTGACACATCTTCTGGTCGAGGGCTGCCTTTAAAGGCTTCATAAATGGAACTCATTGCCAAATACAGCCACAAATAAGTCCGGTTTTCCATGCTCAGTAGATTTTGCTCAAGTCTGCTCTTGACATCATGAGGGAGATCACACTCAGCGGCCAACTTTTCAACTTGTACAGGTATTACCAAATTAACCTCGCGTTGAATTTGGTCGTTTTCGTACTCTCCTCGTAATCTGATTGTTGGCAAGTTAGGCCCAATACTAGAGAACTCATTCGCTATATCCTGGTATGGTCGACTTGTAACCAAAATTTTGAAACGGGTTTGACGATTGGCTTGGAATCGAATCGAAACATAGAACGTAGTAAGCATGTCTATCAATCGTCTTCGATCATCTTCCTCGCACTCATCAAGCGCATCAAAAATGCAGGTCACGTCCTTACTCTCAGGATCTTGTGCCGCTGCGAGAAAAATTTTCCACATTAGATTAACTTCGTAGTGTATTTTAGTACCATTTTCCTCCCAAGCTTTCATGGCGAGTTTGGGGAACTTCGGCTGCTGCGCGAAAAGCTGGTGGAGAATGGAGCACAAGGCTGTTGCAAGGCCACTCTGCTCAATGTTGTCCTTGAAAAAGAAATAACATACGGAGTGAGTTTCTGAGCTGCGAAGCTCATGCTGAATGAGAGATTTGGCGAGCACTGACTTCCCACAACCTGGGTCGGCCGATATCCAAAGCAAGTCATCCGTATTCTTGCCGTACCATTCCCGGTAGAGAGGGTGCTGTAAAACCCATTGACATGTACCAGGTAGTCGGTCGGGATTGAAGTCCTTGAATTGTTCATAAGTGCACGTTTTAAATGATTGATGGCATCTCTTTTCCTCGTTCTGAACGTCGATATCACGAAGGGTCTTTTGTTGCGTGGCCTCTGCTGGAGCAATGAAATGAAGCAATTCCTTGGCATAGGCAGAAGCTGTTAACGCAGCGTATGAATGCCAGACATCATCTTTGTGCTTGTCCGCGTAGTCGCATATTCCTCTAATTGCGAGACAGGGAAACTCGTTCATAAGCGCAGCGGCTTCCATTTCCACACAAAGAGCGCCATACTGGTCCTTCAGCTTGTCACGGAGCTCCGCATCCTTTACAACCTGATTCCCTGATGCGATGATACCGTAGTGAATTTCAGGGGCACTGCTTTTGCGTTCCTTCCGTAAAGCGTGACCCTCCTGGCATGGCTTTTGATACTCTCGACACTCATGTCGCATTTGCTGCAGTACAATATATCTGGCTTATCAGGGAGGGTGTACCCCTTTTCGACAATCTTTGGGTGTTTTTCTTGCGCCTGCTTTAGGTACGTAGAAACCAGGCTATCGGTCATATCATGAGATGCTGCGAGAGCTGCAATGGCATTTAGTAATAAGTTCGGGGGTTGGCTGAGCTGGCCTTTGGGGACGAATATTCCACCGTCCTCAGCCTTGCCTTTGTCGTATTGCACGACTCCTCCCCATGTTCCTTCTGGTGTACCCACCACAATGTCGCCGAGCCGTATATCGATCTTCGGTAGGTTTGGAATACCACCTCCAATACCAACCATCAACATCATTCTCAGGGCTGGGAACGACCTAGCCATATCTTTTGCAACAATGGCTGCAGCAGTGGTGCCATCTACCCCTTTAGGCAACACGGCAATCACAACATTGTGGTCGTGGATGCGGCCGTATTCATATGCGTTGCTATCTCCTGCACGCACACTTTCTGCTCTTCCGTGTATTACATCGAGCATGACCTTCGCCGCAGTCATTTCCTTCGACAATGCACATATCCATCCTACATGATAGTCCTTCACCGTGAGGCTTGCCATAACTGACAGTCTTCCGGGGGATAGTTGATGAGATCAGGCTGAGTTTCAGGGGGGTGAAAGGATATTAATTATTCACCGTCGTCGAGGGGTGAAAGTCAACAAGCCCCACGGTGAGCCCTGAAGCGTTTTGATGCCAATTTGAAGCGCATTTACTTGTTAATTGGTATGTCAGAGTGAAGACAAGGCTGGAGCTGAACTTTTGGATGAAGTGATTGAGATGGAATTGCTTTGCATGCTCAACCCCGAGACTTGAACCAATTGGATGGTTTATGTAATTACATTGTACATTACCGCCGCTTTTGTCTTGGATCAAGCTGGTTAACTAAACCTCCCACTCATCGTTGTTGGGCGGGAGCGTCGTGGGTCAGCATTATTCTTACCGATCATGACTTCCTAGGCTTGTTTGTGCGTCTGTGAAGAGGAAGAAAATGATTTTGAGCGGTGCCTTGCTTGTCTTATGTGGCAATTACCTGTAGACTAGCGCTGTCTGCCCCTCAGAGTCTAACCTCGCTCAGCCTGTCTTTCTTGTGCCACCTACGGATCACGTCGGTTCGAAACCAAGTCCACCTAATCAAATAGGAGTCTGTGGGTTACCAAGAGGAAATTTCTCCATTGGTACTTAGTGAAGAGCGAGTGTATCTACCTAAAAACTTCAGGATGAATGGGAAGCGTCTGATAATGAGTGTCAGTTTTCACAAGAAGGTGTGGTTAAGAAGATGACGCCAAATATTCTCCTAGCGCATCAACCCTTCCCAGCCTGTTAAATGGCGGTTTCCAAGTGGCAGTCATTCCCCGTGGAAAGCATTCAATGATTTCCATCGCACCCCCTTAGCTTCGCGTATTTCAGAAGCATAGCGATGGCAATGACAGGGATGATGCTGACGACCTCGCCCAACCCGGCATACTCTGGGGGAATCCTGAACTTCACGAACAGACCCGAAGCAAGGAGCACCGCAAACAGATTATAGGTAAATGACCAGCCGAAGTTGAACATGATTCGCCGAACCGACGCATGGGAGAGATCAATCAGGCACAAGAGGCCCTTCAAAGCAGGTCGGACAAGTACGGCATCAGCGGCACTTTGCGCAACATCGCTGCCTTCAGTGTTGATATGGACACCAATAGTAGCCTGGGCGAGTGCAGGGGCATCATTGGTTCCGTCACCGCAGAACATGACGACGGAAGCAGGGTCTTTCATGATTTCCTTGAGGTATGCGACCTTGTCCTTTGGCGAGCAGCGTGATTTGACGTTGGAAATCGGAATGTCGAGTTTGGCGGCGAGGGTTTGCACGGCTCCATCGTCATCTCCACTGACAATTGAGATGGCGACACCACGCCTGCGGAGTTCAGACACAACTTCCTGGCTGTCAGGTCGGATGGAGTCTTCTAAGCCGAACACTGCGTGCAATTGGCTGTCCTTCATAACGCAGAAGACGCTCAAACCTCGCGCGAGAAAGGCTTGCACGTTTTGATTGTCTTCAACATGTAGCCATCGGGAGTTGCCTGCGCGAATTTTGCTGCCCTTGAAGATACCTTCAACTCCCTTTCCTACGACGGTGGTTACATCACCGATTTCGATTGGTTTGGTCGCCTTGTCACTGAGATACTTGGAGACAGCAATAGAGACAGGGTGCTTAACACTGGACACCAAACCCAACACGAGTGGTTTGATAGAAGCTGCATCTCCCATCGGGAATGCTTCAGCAACAACCGATAAATTTCCCTGAGTGAGGGTTCCCGTCTTATCGAAAACAACATGCTTGGTTTTCTTCGCAAGTTCGATGGTTTGACCAGTCTTGAAGATGACTCCGTGTTTGGCTGCAACGCCTCCTGCAATCACAATGACCATAGGGACACAGAGACCAATCGCACAAGGGCAAGACACGATAAGCACAGCGATGGCATAAGTGACGGCATTTTCAGCCGCTCGAGAACCGGAATAATTCCTTCGATCGATACCGAACCCAATCCAGCCAACAAACACGAGGAGAGTGACGGCGCATACGACCGGGACGAAATATCCTGCGATACGATCTGCGATCTCCTGGGTCTTGGCCTTGGTCATCTTAGCTTCGTCCACCATGTCGGCGATCGCACTGATGGTGTTATCCCCCGGAAGTCGACTGATGCGGACTTGCAGGACACCGGGCCCATTGATGGATCCCGCAATGACAGTTGATCGATTCTTCTTCGGCACTGGACGAGATTCGCCGGTCACCATGGATTCGTCCGCTTCAGAAACGCCAGAGATCACAGTGCCGTCCGTAACGATTCGTGAATCCGGGCTGACCTTGAAGACATCGCCATATTGCAGGAGTCGAGCATCAATCTCTGTCTCCGAACCCGTCGCTTGATCGATGAGTATGGCGTTAGATGCTTGCAATGTTCTAACCGAAATGGACTCTGCTGCACGCTGTCGAGCCCACGAGCTGATGAATCGTCCAAGCATGATCAGTGTGACTATCAATGCACTTGTCTCAAAGAATTCTCCTGTTTCCAAAGGTCGACCCTGCATCTCGTAGGCAAATGCGACAAGCGAGAAGATATATGCCGCACTCGTGCTCAGCACGATCAACATATCAACCTCAACCAAGCGAGAAAAGATGATGTTCTTGAAAGCCACAGAGTAGAATGGGCCAGCCACAAAGACTTGGATGATGGTCGCTAGCGCCAACGAAGCTGATCCGTAAGCGACAGGATTCTCCGGCAATGGCGCCCAGGCGAACACAAGGATAGGAATGGTCAGAAGTAGTGAAAAAAGGGTGATAAAACCATCCTTACGTACTTCTTTCATTCCTGCTTCGATTGACTCCGGGCTTTTCATGGGAGCCAGATTCAAAGGCGCATCGAACGAATTGAGGACATCTCTGGCCCCGATTATTTTCGGATCGTACTCGATACGGGCAATCTTGTCTGAGACGACTTTCATGTCCGTCACGCCCAAAGGCTGAAGGCTTTTGACAAAGGTTTTTGAACCCTGGGGACAAAGGACGTCAATCTCTTGACCCTTCGTAGATACTCTCTCGTACGAAAATTCTGTGGCTCGTCTGAGATAAGTCAAGAGCTCATCAAAAGACATCCGACTGGTGTCGAGATCAAAGGCTGCCCTGGCAAGGATAACGCTGACCTGGAGATTCTGGACTTGTTCAAAGTTGGCAAGAGTCCTGGTGAGTTTCAGTTCACAGCCTGAGCATGTCATACCACTGACACTCATGATTATGTGTTCGGTCTCGGCGGCTCCTTTCTCGGGATCAGAAGTTGGATTTGATTGTTTTCCAAGAGATGCCGCTTGGGCATATTTGATGGCATTAGCCTTGTCTCTTGCAGCCTTCCGCTCCTTGAGATTTTGAGCACGGCTGTGGTGAGAATGACCGCTCGCTTTTGCGTGGGAATGTGAATGAGAATGTGCATGCTTTGCACCATGTCCGTGATGGCCTGTTGCATGACCATGCCCTACACTGTGCTCATGTCCGTGTCCGTGCCCATGCTCATGTGAATGTGCACTAGCCGGTCGTTGTCGAGCTTCTCTTTTCTGCTGTCCACAGCAAGACTCAAGATTTCTCGCCATCAAGACTCGACAAATGCAGCTCAACACACCAGCAACTGCTCGGTACTTCTCATTTGCGGCTCGCTTGTGGTCGTCACATGCGCTAAGGAGAGAAGCAGTGTCGCTACTTTCAGCATATTTCTTCTCCGTTGTCACAACAGTGGGATATCTGCTGTCGGCAGATGCAGCAGCAGATTTCTCGTCCATCAAATTTGCGTTGCTCTTTTCTTTCTCCAGCTGTTTCTTCTTCTCTTTCCTTTCCTTCATGGCCTCTGGGCCACATTCAGCTCGGCATTCAATGACAGCGGCGCGATCGATGCAAGCGTCTATGGTAACAACGATTTAGTCTGTTAGTAAATCCGAGGCTTCATACCAAGATTCCGGGTGTGGCTTGGGGTTAAGAGTCTTGACCAACCATTGCATCCTTCTTTCTCTCCCGATTGACATCCGTCACATCCACCTGTAGTTTTCGCATCATTTTTGTTTTCGGGGAGAGTAACGCCTCCATCGCCGCTGCAGCAATCGTCGGGCTCTTCGGCGGCTCCTGCGCAGCATGCGCTCTCACAGTCGTCATCATCCGCGGCCGGTTTGCAACAGTCATCGTCCTTGCATTCTTTCTCAGATGCACAGCAGCTGTCATCGTCATTTGCTGCAGGTCCGCAGCAATCGCCATCGCTGTCATTTTCGCCGCCACAGCAGCTGTCTCCATCAGAACAACCAGGCACAGGCTTCTCAGGAGCCTTGCTGGAGGATGCGACCGCCGAAGTCGGGTCCGCGGGTGCGCAGTATCCGGGACTCATATTTCGTGGAATTCGTTGACGTTTTGGTAGATACTATGGGTGTGGAGGATAATATCGAACTGTGGTTAAAAAGAAGTTGAAGCAAATACAAACTTTTAAGTTTCTCTGGGGAGGGATCCGGCTATAGTACTTGACTTCAGAAGTAAGCGCACAAGACAGGCTTAGGTATGATAAGCCCCCCCGTATCACAAGAGTTCAAGGTAGAAATAGGTATCAGCAGCTTTCTCCTTGCCTATCCACCCACATATTGTGGAGGAACACTTGGCAATTGAGCTTCACAATGAAGAGACCTGCCCAATGAGCTGTGTGAATTTCGCGAGACGGGTATCTGATTCCAGATTTGTTTGATGGTGGTATGAGAATGAAACGTGGGCTCTGAAACGTGCTTTGCAACACAAATCGACAATTGTGGGCCTGGATGCCTCTATGTGGATTGCAACCGCATGCACATCACATATATCGGCAAAATATCAATGTCGGCCTCAATTCTCAGAAGGCGAAAAGCTAATAACAGATACATGGAAGGAGTACTAGATATGGTGTGCAAGACGTAAAGCTAGTTGCAATGTGTATTTGTGTCCGCAGCCAGCGCTGGGGGCGGTGGCGTTGACTGGTGGTCGTGAAAATAAGGTAATAATCGCGCAAATATAGACTCCGAACTCGGAGGTCCATCCTTACAGAAAGAGCGTTGTTGCCAGCCTTGGCTACTTAATCTACCTAGATAGGCCCCTTTCAAGAAGGGCCGCCATATCAGGGGAAAGAGGTCTTGATTTGGTTGGGTACATGTTTCGCTCAGGGCCTTCAAAGCCGACAGGCAGCTACTGGGGCTCCTAGCAGTGGGCCACCGCTCTCTTATACTTACGGCAAACGAAGACAAGGGGAAGTGCATCACTCAAGGACGGAGTAATTTGATTACATTTTGTAGGGCTCACAGTGTCATGGAGTGAGACTCTGCGGTGATACGTAGATCCCTCCTGATATTCTTTAGGGATCAATGTAAATCAGTGGGGCAAACCGAAACGCTAGATGTCTAGACTGTGCTACAGATAATGGTGGAGCACGGTTATCAGACAAGAACATAATACGTTTCGCCGCTTGAACCTACTGAATCTGGATGGGTGGTTCGATAGCATCAAAACCCATGGATGTCGTTATTCTAATCTCCATAGTTTTCTTGAAGAACGTTCTCACTACACACATTCCTGACGAATACTCCCATATTGTTGAGAGCAAATCCATCGCGTTGTGGAATTTCTGCTAAATTTCCATCCAACAGAGCTCATCATGGGGGTGGGGGGGATCTTATAAAGGTGGTAATCTATTTGCTTTTGATGCTGGCTGATATAGCACTTTTCGCAAAGGTCCTCCTCAAGTCCTACGGCTGCCGCCCGCCCTGGTTGCATGGTCCTCTAATACCCACATGAAGCACTCCAGCAGAGGAAATTTTGACCGCTCTTCACCCACGCTGACGAGCTTGATGGGATAACAGCCCAGCGTAGGTACAACTTGTTGAATTTTAGTAGTTCCATTCATCCCATCCCATCGTCTCAAAGTCAGCGCATTTGATCTGGCAGCTTGGCCCACTTAGTAATTCTCTGGTGCCATTATCAAGCGGTGATCATTTGTTGCCAACTCAATTGTATGAGAATTACATATGTGAAGAACAAACAGATTTTACATGGCAAGCATATGTCACGACTGATATCCAACGACACACGAGCACATCCCCCGAAAAAGAAATCGAGTTCACCCCCAACCGCAACACAAACCTTCTCCCCAGCCTCTACCGCGATGTCATTCTACACACTGCGCGCCCTGTCCCTGCTCGGGGGCAACGCTCTACAACGAGCTGAGCTCTTCCACATCTTTGAAAGCTAAGAATGAGGAAACAAGTTAGTAATTAATTACCAGAGGAAGGGAAAGCTTAAACTAGCTATACACAAGCACACACATTCATTAATTTTTGGATGGATTGTTTTTCCTGGCTTCTTTCTAGTCCTTGTCGATCTAAAAAGCATCTCTTCACCCTGTAAGATCCCGAACAGCAAAAGTAGACTGCAGAGGCTGAGAATCCATCTATAAATGCTTGTTTTGGGATTTCCTCAAGTCTTGTATGGTGGAGGGGAAAAAATATATAGCGCTAAATCTGCAGAGTCCATTGCCCGACTGCCAACATCTGCCAGGCAGACTCTGCAACCTAATCACGCACACTGTGTGTGGGCAAGTAAGTGCTTTAATCTCTAGCATATGGGAAAACGGCGACCTCGCCAGAATTCAAAGTTCTATTAGAGCCCACTCCTCCACTATGTACCTCCCCACCATCGCCATGATGGTATCACAAGCCATTCCACCAACTCGTCTCCTTAACCTCGAAGCCAACACTCAAAGGGGTATGGGCACTCGAATCGCCCACCAACAGGGTATACCGGCCCTGCTCCTGGACCCACGAATGCGCCTGCTCGTCCCAGAAACTCGTGACGTATTTCCTCGCCATGTCAATCCTTACACGCTGCCTCTCGCCGCTCTACAGGAACACCTTCGTGAACCCCTTCAGCTCCTTGACCGGGCGCCCGATACTGGGCGACTCGGCTGCCGCGTAGACTTGCACGACTTGCGCCCCGGGGAGAGTGCCGATGTTGTGCACGTCGACGCTGACGCTGATGGTTGTTGGGTCGAGTCCTGCTCCTTCTGCGGGAGCCGAGTTGTGTAGCTGGAGTGAAGAGAGCGCGAATGACGTGTAGCTCAGCCCGTGCCCGAAGGGAAACGCGACCTCACGCTTCGTCTTCTCATAGAATCGATACCCTATGTACACGCCCTCGCCATACACGGTCCTGCCGCGCTCGCTGCGATGGTTCAGGAATGCCGGGTTGTCTTCGTTGCGCACGGGGAAACTCAGAGGGAGCTTGCCGCTGGGGTTCGTGGCGCCGAAGATGACGTCTGCGATCGCGTTGCCCGTCTCGTTGCTGCCATACCAGGCCTGTACGATCGCTGGGGCATCGCTCGCCCAGGGCGTGAGGGTCACTGGCATACCGGATTGAACGACCAACGCCGTGTTGGCGTTGGCTTTCAGCACGGCGCGGATGAGCTCGGCGCTGCCGGCGGGAAGGTCCATTGTGGTGCGGTCGTAGCCCTCGGATTCCCAGTCGGCGTTGAGCCCGACGCACAGGACGACCTGGTCGACGCTCTTCGCAAGGGCGACTGCACGGTCCAACTCTTTCTTCATATCTATCTTGCGGAACCCAGCTGCGCGCAGCCCGCCTGCACCAAACGGGTTTGCGCCCTCGATCGTATAGGTGCGTGTCGGGAGCGTGCCGAACGAGATGTGGATCGGATACTTTTCTCCCTTCTGCAGGACGATCGAGCCTGTCTCCTCGACGGTGCCGGACCCGAAGAACGAATCACCGGCCCTTTGTTTCGTCGCGTTATCCACCACGCATTGGCCTGCGACATAGAGCTTCGCGGTTCCGGAGACGGACAGGCTGAACTCGTATTCCGCCGTCTCTTCTGGCGTGAACGTGGCGTCGAGGTCAATATAGTAAAGATTACTCTCGATAAGCTGATGTTTGTAGTCAGCGAGGAAGATGTCGGATGTTTTTACTGTAAAGGTATCGATTGGTTTTCTCTTCGTCGCTATAGATGGAGGCTCCAGGAAGACTTTGGCGTCGAATTCAGCCTGCCCATCAGCGCGCCTTGCGATTTGAGAGAGTGGCGGCAGTTTCTTCCATCCGGGTGCCCCGAGCTCATACCGTATTTCAGCAGCGGGGTTTCGTGCTCGAACTCCTTCTAATGGCGTGACTGCGTAGTAAGGCGTAAGTGCCGCCGAGCCTCCACCACAGTAAGCCGCAAACGCTGCATTCGGGCCAATCACGCCGACCGTTTTGTTATCGCTAAACGGCAGAACATTTCCTTCATTCTTTAACAGAACCAGACTGTTCGACGCGATCGTCCGCAACAAGGCTGCAGTCTCAGGGGTGTCGGCGGCTTCCTCTGGAGCGTCCTCTGGGATGCCCAGAGGAAGGAGACTCCGAACGAGCCTCAAGACCTCCTTGGCTCTGGCGTCGATGTCTCTTGTATGCAGCAGCCCACAGCCCAGGGCAGCCTGGACCAGCTGACCGCGCATATAGGTCGGTCCTGGCATTTCAAGGTCGAGCCCTGCTTTAATGGAATCGACTGTTGAGTAGACCCCGAACCTAGATACAGTGTGAGATGCAGATCTTGAGGGAGGGTAGAGAATAGAGAAAAACAGCACTCACCAATCAGACATGACCATACCGTCAAATCCCCACTCCTCCCTCAACACACTCTGGATCAGCCCCCTGGAACTACTCGCATGCAGTCCGTTGACTTTATTATAAGCCGTCATCACACAGCGCGGGCGCGCCCGGCGTTCCGCAATCTGGAACGGCAGCAGGTAGATCTCGCGCAACGCGCGCTCCGAAACTACACAGTCGACGGACTGGCGCTCGTGCTCCTGGTCGTTGCACACGAAGTGCTTGATGGTCGCGGCGACGCCCGTCGACTGGATGCCGTTGCCGTTGATGGTCGCGGCGCTGATGTGGCCTGCGAGCACGGGGTCCTCGCTGAATGACTCGAAGCCCCGCCCGCTCAGTGGGGATCGCTGCATGTTGGTTGTGGAGCCCAGGATCACCGACGCGCCTTTCGCGATCGCTTCGCGCCCTTGCAGTGCGCCGCCGCGCTGGATGAGCGACGTGTCCCATGTTGCTGCCAGTTCCATGCCTATCACATCGTATAGTATTAGCAAGCCGAAAGAGATGTGGTTTAAAACAGTAGTTGTCTGTTCGCTCACCACATGACAGGCACGCGGCCGGCACGCCATTAAAGAACTTCGTTCCCCGAACGCCATTCGGCCCATCTGTAACGCGAATCTTCGGTATGTTGAAACGGGGGATTAGTGCCTGTTCTCAGAAGCCAGTTCGGGCTCAGGGGCTTCTTCGATCATGAGCCCTATACCAGGATGCTCAGCGGCGAATCTTAATCTCTCTAAAGTCCATTTCCGCTTCCAAACCTGAGCATCTCGCTGTTTGACCCGTGTCGTGACCCAAGCCATGGCTGTACAATCCTGAGCTAGGCTTGGCAAGCCCTGAGGCACGCCGTGAATGTTTTTGCCTAAGTCGATGCAGGTTCCCAAGTCCCGGGCCCACTCTCGGTTATTATTGCCGAGCACCGTGAGGCACTTTCGGGCCACGCTGCTCCCCTCCCCCCCGGCACTAAACACGTACAGAAAACTCCGCTCCCACAGCCAGAAATTGACTCACATAATAATTTTTATGGCCAAAATTTGTCCCAAATCCAATTAAATGCCCTGGTGGTCTAGGTATGATTTTCTGTCCGTACGGTCTTTGATTCAAGCTAACTTTCCGAAAGTCGGTTATGACGTCGGTCTCATAAATGATTTATGATCCTGTGCAACACACGGGGGCTATCCGAAGGTCACGAGTTCGATTCTCGTCCGAGGCATATTCCTTTTTTTGCCGCTTATTATTATGATGCCTGCTTTCTGTCATCTGAGATCTTGTCAATATAGCAATTTCCAAAGTTTTAGTTTTTCAGGTGAGGAGAGGTGGTGGTGAGACTACTCCCTACAGAAGCGTATAACTTAGGTAAAATGATTCTGGGGTCACTATGAATTGCATTGCAGCCGGAAGGCCTGTTAGACTTAAATAGACGGGCTATAGCTTCGATACGAGCGTCGTCTAGGCACTGTTATGACTGGTGTTGCGTTTCGAAGCTAGTGAACTGGGGCGAGGCTCTTAGCCAAAGGCATCAACTGGTACGGCGGTGGGCATGGAGGTAGGGGTAATTGCGGATAGCCGTAGCTTAACCTATAAATCTATATTCTAAAACACTAACTATACGAGCGTATATATTATAGTAGTATCGATAGTACTTAATACTACGGTATCTCTTGTACTTAGAATACAAGATAGTCCGCAGCCTCTAGCTTACTGATTAAGTAATGATAAAGATCCGAAATATACGATTAGGGCGTTTAAAAGAGTTTATAATTCTTTGACTGCTTCTTGTTAACGATCTAAGCTATATCTCTCGAATAGCTAGCCGGTAGTGGTGTTAAAGAGAGTAAAAACTTAGATTATCCTAGAGGCCTCTAGGTTAAGGACCTTATATCGTCGCTTAAATTTATTTAATAAAGTACCTCGGGCCTTAGGACCTTTTGTTGATTTAGCGCATCGTTGAAAGGAAGTAAAGGAGGTGGTCTACTCAACGTACCGAATCTAGACTCTTTAATGATTATCTATCCCTCTGAGCTGGAACGTCCAGCTTTTTAGTTATAGGAAATTATATATATCTCGTTCTAGGTCCTCGATGATATTTTTCAGCTGTTCTTTCGTGAGAGACTATAATCGGTAGTAACAGACCGACCCTTTCTACACTTTATCTGAGTCGCGTGATCTCTTGATCAGGAAGATTTGAGCTAATTCACGATCTGAGACGGTGATGGGCATCGATAGGAAGCGCTTAAATATATCTCTCTACAGCTTACTATCGTATAACTTAGGGAGGAATGCGTCGAATGAGGATATAGTCATTGTTCTAGTGTCAACTCCCCGGAGGTCTAACTAACCCTTTACATCTTGAAAGATCCTCACACGTAAGGCCTCGGAGGTTTCAAGATTTGCGTCTCGATTTCGCAGGGCCGATGCTCTAGCTGAAGAAGAGCGAGGGGCTCGTCGGTAGTTAAGGGTCCGAGGTAGGTCAACAGATCGGGACCGGCCATTTCGACGCCTGCGAATGAACGTTAGGTCATTGACAGGTGAGGTGAAAAGATGGCCACAGGCTATTAACATGTGGAAAGATTATCACCTACCAAGATTGCCCCATTGCATCGTAGAATTGTGTTTATCCTAGCCAGACTGCGATGAAGTGTAACACTGTCCGTGTGGAAAGCTTCGATGCTTCCCAAGGACTTTTATGCGGGGGCACGAGCGTCGGGAGTGAAGAGGGAAGGCAGCAATGTAGTAACTTAATAGGTAGGTAAGTACAATGGGAACAATGGGTGCATTCTGCGCATAAGGGTAACTTCGTCTCATCGGCAAATTTGGCGCCTCCTGCACTGTCACTATACGCTGTAGTTAAAGCTTTCCAATCGAGTGATTCGGTGAGTGACCAAGCTCCCTCTTGCATGTTCTCGCCCTTTCTGTGTCATCAATCACTCCATTAAGAGCCCCCATCCCGATTTCACATTTGAATTGGTCAAGTTCTTTGGGTTGGCATGCTAACAGCAAAAGACTGTCCCGTCCCTTGAATACTAAACCGTTATGCTAAGGATTTAGACCTGCATACTAATGGTACCAATGATACTCTGACCGCGGCTGGGTACCAGTGTCAGCCAGTCAATCAGGACCCTGGCCTAGAAGTGTTGGCTCTGGTTCCTCACGGTGTGATGTTGATGTTCCGAAATCCACCAAGATTCTCAGCCTTGTTAAATTTCAGCCTCGTGCCAAGAATTGATTGGTCCTGCTTCCAACACAACGACTATGTTGAGAGTCACAGCTATCTCGCAACGGCCGTTTCTGTTCGAGAAGATCACTAGTCTGCATTTCTATCCTGTCGCACTGCCAGAATTCCAGAACATACTTGATTACACAGCCGCAGCTCGTGAAGGACTTGACCGGACGCAAACATGGTGTGAGTTTGCTTATGTATCGAACAAATATTCGCCAAGGGAATTGCATGGACAAAATACGATCGCTTACATATACACGATATAAAAAGTTGCGATAGGAACAATAGGTTTATATCTACGTCCTTGTTCAAGCTGAGTGCTTAGCGGCTGATGTTTCGTGCAGGCTGTAGATTGGGACAAACTGGTCGAGGAAGGGATGAAATTTCCAAATTTGAGAGAGGTTTTTATTCGCGCTCCACGCTGGGAACAAGACGACCATCATGTTGTCAATCAGACCTTTGCTCCCACCATCATCTTTCCGCTTGTGAAAAAGCACTACCTGCCGGTTATCTTCAGAGGCTGTCAAGTGAACACGACTATTTCCCTTCCTTGTTCTGCCGTTTGGCAAAGCCGTCATAGACGCGGCTAGGAACAACGTCGTCAAAAATCTCCGGCTCTCTTTTCATCTGGACGCTGATTTTACCTATCTAGATGGTCCGGAAGAAACTATGGAAGTCTGCGTCAGGATGGACAAGTGCGCCGATGCTGTGAGAGAAAAGTCTAGCCTCGCAGACTTTCTACAAATTAATTCACATCTCGAGTCGCTCGACATGAGTTTCCAAATATGCACCAGTCTCAGACAACACGCGCAATGTTCACTGATACCTTTCCCTCCAGTACACAGTTTGCCCGACTGCAATCTCTTCGCCTCTCTCGGTTTGGCCTTCAAGACAGAGCGCTACTCGAATTCATCCAACGACACTTGAGTTGCCTGAAGAATTTGACCTTATCGGAGATGTTCCTTGATCGTCCCTGGAGTGACGTTTTGTGTGGTATGCGTGAGCTTGACATCAGATGGAACGAATTCCTTCTCCTGGGCGACGCGGATGACAGGGGGAAGATCGATTCTTACAGCGCCATTGAGAATGAATATTACCCGCCTATTATATTACCTATATCGGAGGAAATAGGCGCATTTGTACTGGGTTCCTCAGACGAGCTTCCTCAGCGTTGGAGAACTTTGGCGAATCATGGGTTCGGAAGAATCTGCTTGGAGAAGTTGAGTTTGTTCTGGCTCCTAAGCTGTAATAAGGAAAGCGACCGACCGACCAGATTATGCAAAGTATCGAGACGACCAGATTTGCGTGCTCGCTTCTGAGAGGGATAGATATTATACTATCCCCGGCGTACGTGGACAAACAACGACTCCACGCGATTATTGGCCTCTTCTGAATTTGAATTGCCTTACACCTCATCGACGATCGAACGCCTTTTGTTCTGAGACATGAACAGTATGTCCTCAGTGCTAAAAGATCTTCCCCAAGCGGCATACAAACACGAGCCGATGGTCTTTTCGATTCATGAGCATCTCCCAAGGATTGCGGCCCCTTTCAGAGAAGATTCACAATATCTACATGACGGTTGTCTTCTAACAGCAGCAGGTTCAAGAGACAGCATCTATAATCAAGCATCAGGGAGTTCACTCCAGACAGCTACAATACTCATGCGACCTATGTGGTGCCCTCTTCGCTCAACGGCTCTCCAAAGCGGTTATGGACATGCTGGAGTATCCCGAAGATTATATCGAAGACCAAGTCACGCGCAGACACGTGTAACGCCTGGGGTGCGTTTGGTGTCGTTTTCAGCGTGGCTCAGAGTGCTGGTAAAGATGTGTTGGTCTATGTTCCCTGCCTCTTTAATCATGACTATGCCTTAATTACATAGACTTCAGTGTGACCAAACTCCCCAGCTATAGACTGAGGGTCAGCCTTCCATTCTTGCTCTCCTCCTTGTTCCTCCTTGTTCCTCCTTTCAGATTCAGTTTGAGACACCGCGTCAGCGTCCGTCGAGGCAGAATCCTAGCTTGGCGGTCAATTTGACGCCAGACTCGGACCCCAAACTTTACTGGTGCATGACGATGTGCCTCGTGGCTTCCACGATTGCAGACGGTCAGGTTTTCAATTGGATTGAGGCCGAGATCTTGACCCCAGTGTTGTATCGAACTGGCTGACACTGATACCGCGTCAGAGAATGGGTGGCGGAATGGGCAGATCGAGGGAATAAGCGAATGTTCCTCAGGGCGCTGTGAATCTTGCACGACCGTCAGGTTTAGGTAGGGAGGTCAGAGTCCATCAAGAAATTTTCATGTCCTGTTTCCTCGACTCACTTGGGTCTTCTCGAGTGGCTGAAGGACATGGAGTGCTGTATAGTCTGCCTTCTCATTTTTGCTGGCGGTATGATCTCCACGGATGTGAGGAAAGCACTGCGAGGCAAGTCATCGAGGGCTGCAACGAGCTCGGGAAAACGGGGATTGATCGACTGAACTTATCTGTGAGATCTCTGCTATTGGACAACGCGGTAGGGAAAGGGGCATGGCAGAAGGGGGACCGGAGTCAGACGGGGCGTGTAACAGGAAGAAACAGGTAAGTAAAGACAAGCAGCCCAGACATGGCGCATGAGTGACATAATTGCGTTTCGGTAGTTACATGGGCACGCTATGAGTAGCAGCTATTTCTCCATCCTCTTCGATTGGCATTAAGCAGTAAGATTGATGTTGATCTTGTCTATAATTATTATTGGCGGCACATGATTGGTCAATTCTTTCCTGCTATAGCTGAATTTATACGGTTGGGATTGCCTTGTTATCAAGGGAACATGGTCGGCCCCTCACGTTGACGGAATGAAGGTAATTGTTCTAAAGTGGTCAGTCTACCAAGTGTAAAATGGGTGAGCCCTGAGTCTGAGGAGTATCCTGCGTTGCATGCACCAGATTATATAGTGTGCTCCCTTGTTGTGCAGTGATATCCCCTGTCGGCTATACGAGTCTGTGGACTGACTGCACGAGTCTAAGTGCAAGGCTGCGCAAGGCTGACAACCCTATCTCTCAGCTGCCAATTGAAGTGCACGCGACCAACGCCAAACCCTTACACGACCTGGCATCATCATCTGCTTCCTTCTTTCACTTTGCGCGATTTCCACAAGAGCTGAGCGACTACACCTTGAGGGCATATGCCATATTACACAAAATTGAAAAAGCTGTCAAAAATGCATATTAATCTCCAAGAATATTTATACCAGTGTGAGGTAAGAAGCTGAGAATGTGATTCTACTGTGGAAACACCACAGAACGCTGAGCAAGAAGGCCCACCCTCACGCCCTATCCAAGTCCCGCATTCATATATGGCCAGTGGTATCTATCTACTCAGGAGGCGGTGAGACTCAGACATAGCTAGCATTTGCTGGGCTTGGTAAATCAAACATTGAGGTCGATAGAAGTAGTCTAAGACAATTGAAACCCCCTTTGCCGATGGCCGTTGGATCCTCCAATCTGGGGGAAACCACTGCTAGCAGTCCCAATTCTCAAACAAGAAAACTCCAAGTAATAGATTCTCTTGGAGTGCCTCCCATATATATCCAGGTGGTGTTAAACCCACGACAAACGAAAAGCAGGAACGCACACACGCCCAATGTTTACAAGAAGTTGACAAATTGAATTCATTCATGCACGCGCGCATGCAGTCGATCGATATGATATGAATCACCTCCTTTAATCCAGATTCTGTCTGTGTCTGTGTGCAATCGTGTAGTATGCAAGAGGGCCCTCAATTATAGAGGGAACCGGGGGTTCTGGCTTCACAGTTGGCCCCTCCCCCTCCAAGTCGTACATAAGGTTTTTGTACGTAGTAGTATCATGATATGATCGTGATTCTAACGCTCATTGACGCCGCCCGGTTCACCAGACCGACCAGCGGTGTTGAAGTCGCTCTTTTCCATTGCAAATGGTAGAAAAAATTCATCCTCATCATATCGATTCTCAGGACGGCTGTTGCTCCTCCTGCCTCCTCTGCCCCATGATCCGCTTACGCTGCTATCACCACGATCCATACTAGCTCCAGTTTCACCAAAGCTGGATGTCGAGGTCTGAGGTGGTGTCACAAGCCGTCCAGTTCCGGCTCTCGTGAATCGAGAGCGATATGGATTGGCCGAAGATCGTCCAGAGTTAGATCCAGAGCCGCCACCATCAGTCGCAAGTGCAGGTAGCCCTGATAAGTGATGGGTATGTGAGTTTCGTCGCGTGGAATCAGCAGCTCTAGCTGCACTTGATTGCCCTGTCTGCAGACCAGTAGCAGCTTGGTCATCTGCATCGACACTTCGTTGGTCAGATTCTTGTCGTTGATGGCGACGTCGTTCTTGTGCACCCATGCTTGCACTTCTCATCCCATATAAATCGGCAATATCTTCATCTGTACTCATTGGTTGTCGCTGAGCTGAACTAGAGCGCTGATAACCTGGCAAGAATGTTCTCGGAGAATTAGGAATATCAATAGCAGGAACATGAGTGTTGGACCGGGCTTGGGCCGTCTCATCTGTGGGAGTTTCAGACGGTGAAGGAGGCTGGTGTGATGTTAGGCCATGCGAAGTATCTGTGTCATCGTGGCTGTAAGCTGCGCTGAGTCTGGAAGGGGCGAATGGAGTGTGGGGGGTGTGTGGAGAGATAGGTTTTCCAGGAGATGATGAGGTCGATATCGAAGTGCCCGTCACCATTGGTGGAACCCCAGACAATTGACGGCTGGAAGAAGCAGAAGATTTTTGCATCAGCAACGAGGAGGACATAGAATCAGACAGTGCAGTATTAGAATCTCGCATTTTGTGAAAGCGGTTCAGGGCAGCCGCAGTCCTCCTAGTAGATGCTTCAGCTGCAGAGCGTGATGCGGGTGCCAATAGATCCTTCTGCAATTCTAGCATCTTCAAGAATCCAGGAATATTCTCATCGTCATCCTCTGCTGCAGAGCCAGAACTCGCCCCAGCAGCAGCTTCAGTCATCAAACCAGAGCCCGGCTGAGCGGCAGAAGAAGCCGCGCTTCCTCTCCCACTGCTGGTTTGGTCCTCATCTGTGCGAGTGGTGATACCTCCTGAAGATAGGCGAGCTCTCCTATGGCTGAAGCTGCTACTGTACTTGCTGACAGGTGCAGGCCTTGGGGAGCTGGAGGCAGACAAAGCAACACCCTGGTCGGAGGTAAGAGAACCAGACCGTCTCCCAGCTAAGGTCGGTCCCCGCGACGGCAAAACTCCTTCTTCGGTCAATGAGTCCAGGGTAGGAATACGTGCATGAGTTCTGGGTGAACCAGCTAATGGAGAAGCCCCAAGTGGCGATGCAGATAGTGGCGGTGCTTTGAATGGTTGAACCGAGAATGAACTTCGCCGATTGGCTGCCGCGGCTCTGAGCGTGTTACGTGAACTTTGAGTATGTGCAGGCATCAAAGGCCTGGCTGGCTCAGGGGTAGGTGGTGAATCGGCACTAAAATCCTGTGCATTTCGAAGAGCTGAAATGGGACTGGTTCCTGTAGCGATGCCTGCCTGATGAAATGTTGACAGGCTTCCATAAGCATGTCCCAATTCAGGACGCTCTAGGAGATTCTGTCGCCGATCCGTAGGTAATGAGCCGACTTCCGTTCGAGTTGCCTGGTCGATGGGTAATGACGGTCGGAACAGCTCGTCATCCGTCCCTAGAAACCTCGAGCTCAAAAGTTCTTCGGAATCATCGATCCGGAAGTCGCAGTTGGAACGATACTGAACTTTGACCGAAAACGGACCAGCAGGTGAATCTGTCTCACCAAATTTATAGCTTGAAAGGACCTCGGAGGTAGAATCGAATAAGCGGAGACTGAGGTTATCTGATCGGTTTAGGCTATTGATCTGGGATCCATCAACCAATCGATAACCGAGTTTCAGCGCCATAGTAGAACGACCCTTGCCGATCTTTCGGGCTAATTTGTATGCAGGTAGAAAATTGCAATATGTATAAATGGAGCGGAACAGGACAATGCTCTTTTTGTAGACCAAGGGGAGCAATGTTGCCAAGTCCGGGGGAATAGGAGCAGTGGCATCGCCCAGTCCAATCGTCCAGCGTTCCAGAAGAACCTCGTGTGTGTCTGCATGTCGCCGTTGACTTCCCCGAGAGTTACTGTAGGCCGAGTTCAATGTACTGGCTACATCCCATCTCTTCCCATCGTCGTCTAGAATCACAAGCCGTTGCCCCTGCTGCAATGACTCTGTCGTCAGGAAAACTTCAATGATAAGAGGGGGAGGTCGATCGTCCTTCACGTCACAGGTCTTCCACCTCCTGATATCGTCTTTGTAGTCGTCCGTCTCGTCTACATCGAGGTTGAACCACCGATTGACCCGCTTGGTGTCGGTGTTCTTGGAGTAGGCAGGAGAGAGCTCGGCACGAGAATGTAGAATGATCAAGGCGGCCTTGGTGTGGAAATTCTGAATCACTTGGTTCAGTCTCTGCATCTGAGCAAGAGGGTTGTCATTTGGTTGGTCTTGTCTGGTGGCAGCGGCAGTGGCAGTAAAGTCTTCGGAGGAACCGGAGCCTTGGGTGATGGGAGAAGTTGCTCTTAATGCCTGAACGTCTCGATCTCTTGGGTTGTTGGTTCGAGTGGGATTCGTTTGTTCAGAGTTGGCGGGAGACGCAGTCACTGGTGGAGGCCGAGGGTGTTGATGCATGATGTCCAAACCCTTTGGTGATTTAGTTTCTCGGGTGGATTTGGGCGTTTTTCAAGGTAGGGATTCACAGTTTGGTGCCTGGCTTAGCGTTGGAGGGATGAATGGGGAGTAGTATGTATCCGGTAGCCTTCCATGGTTTCGTAGAGAATGCCACTAGAGTTCCTCGACTTTCGGGTGGTGGTGAGGCAATTGGAGATGAAGTTGGTCGGTCAGGGCAACCGATATGGCCAAGGATGGTATGATAGCTTGCACAGAACAGTGAATGATGTTTATGAGGAAATCATTGTGGCTGCGCAATGGAAAAGATGGTCGGCGGAATGTTGAGGGATGGGATGTGTGCGGTGCAGTGTGGTGCAATGCGTGCTAGAGGTGGTCTCGAGTCGGAGGCATATGACGGAAGCCGCATGTGATTTGCAGTTGGAGTCACAGGATTGGGTCAAGAGGTGATGTCTGTCAGGCGACGATGGACGAGAAGGAGATGCAGTTGCGAGAATCGACGGTGGAGAAGGTCAATCTCAGCCAGAGCCAAAAGCCAGGCAGCGATGGAGGGAAAGGGAGAGGCAAGTCGATATTGGGATGGAAAAGGGAAGATAAGTGAACAATGTTGATGGGATGTGGAAGGGATGCAGTCAGTGAGTGACTCTGGCA
>Ga0105239_10001345_pt1 | contig 33134 bp, 26 predicted proteins | sample KBSC44metaG_FD_92761 | JGI IMG/M metagenome (GOLD analysis project Ga0105239, IMG submission 92761) | Corn rhizosphere microbial communities from Kellogg Biological Station, Michigan, USA - KBS C4-4 metaG | ecosystem: Host-associated > Plants > Roots > Rhizosphere > Soil | place: Michigan, USA...
ACGATGACCGCGCACGGCATCGGCAACTTCGTCTGGGTCTATGTCGCCGCGGTGTGCGCCATCGGGTTCGCGGTCTACGCGACGATGCCTGAGACGCACAAGAAGTCGCTGAGCTGAGCGTCACCGTTTTTGCGCGGCTGAGGGACGACGCGTTGCGCGCGAGGCTGCTGAGAAAGGAAGATCTGGCTTGTCGGTGGTCGCCTCCAGGGGCGTCTCAGCGGCGGCGCGGCCCATCCCTGCCATCTCGTCGAGCACGCACGCTCATCGAGACCGGGGCAGCTCAGCCCTCCAGTCCGAGGCAGCGGCGGCATATCGCGTGCAGCCGCGATCCCGCGTGGCCGAGGTCGCCGATGATGCTCATGTGATGGTGCCCGGGCAGCGCCTCGCAGACTTCGACCACGGAGGGTCCCCAGACTTTACGGATCAGCTCGTTCTGGCGCAGGAACTCCTCGCTCTCGTTCGCGCCGACCACCGCGGCGAGCCGGCCGGCCGGCGCCGTGAGCGAGGCGGGGCTGAGCCGCCGTGCCGTTCCTGCATCGAGCCGCAGGTCCGGCGCGAGGAAGGGCGCGCGGCGCAGCGGCTCGAGATCGAACACGCCCGAGATCGCGAGCGCGGTCCTGACGAGGCCGGCCGGAAGGTCCGGCGCGACCTGGGGCCAGTCGCTCGCCAGCATCATCGCCGCCAGGTGGCCGCCGGCGGAGTGGCCGGCCACGACGATGCGCGCCGGGTCGCCGCCGTACGCCGATGCATGGCGGTAGACCCAGGCGACCGCGCGCTGCATCTGGCCGATGATGTGCTCGATGCTGACCGCCGGGCAAAGCGCGTAGTCCGGCAGCACGACCAGCGTGCCGGCGTCGGCGAAGGGCGGCGCGACGAAGCTCTGGTCGCGCTTGCCGAGCGCGCGCCAGTAGCCGCCGTGGAAGTAGATCAGCACCGGCGCCGAAGCCGCGCCGCTTGCTCCGGCCGCGGGCGCGAACAGATCGAGCCGCTCGGTCGCATCGTCGCCATACGCCAGCTCCAGCGGCCCGAGCGCGGCCAGGGCCGCGGCCGACGTGTCCGCCCAGCGCTGCAGGATCGCCGGGTGCTCGGGGATGCGGCCGCGGTTGTTGTACTGCTCGTCGTACCAGGCCGGTGTGCGCTCCGTCATCATCAGTCCTTCGCGGACTTGCTCACGTGCCCGTTGATGCGCCGGGCTGCCGGCGCGCGCTCGTGCCGGCCATCGGCTTCGCGCAGCGCCGCATCGATCAGCGCCTCGGCCATCCACATCGCGGTGCGCTCGATCTCCCGCTCCGGCAGGCCCCAGATGTCCTTCAGGATGATGTAGGGCTCGATGCCGTAGATCACCGACAGCGCGCGGTGCAGCCGGTCGCGCAGCGCGCGCGGCAACTGCGGCGCGAGCGGCGCGAGCGCATGTTCGAGGATGCCGACGCGATGGCCGCGGCGGTACGGTTCCTCCTCCAGCAGCCCCGCGCGCTCCAGGCCCCATTGCTCCAAGGTCAGCTGCGCGGCGGCGCGCATCTCGGCCTCGTATTCCTTGAAGCGCGGGAAGGTGTGCGCGAACAGTTCGCGCACGCGCTCGCGGCCGTCGCTCGATTCATCGGCGTAGGCGCGCACCGGCCCGAGCGAGGCGTCGATCACCGCGGTGGCGAGCGCACTGCGGCTGGGAAAGTAGCGGTAGGCGGTGGCGCGCGAGACGTTGGCGCGCACCGCGACCTCGGCCACCGACGGGATGTGGCCGTGCTCCTTGATCAGCTGCATGCCGGTCGCGATCAGCAGGTTCCAGGTCGCGGCCTTGACGCCTCGGGCCGGCGGCTTCCGGGGTTCGGTGAAGCGCAGCTTCAATCGGGTCACGAGGGTTTCATCGGAGCGGGAATATCCGGGCGTCCCGGGTCTCTGGTTCTTCTTGCAGCGCTTCGAGCGCGGCTCGTATGATGCGCCAGACCCAGAATGAGACGCAAGTCTCAACGTGCTCTGATCGTCTCGCGGGATTCGCGAAGGCGCCGCCAGGAGACAAGTTCGATGCGCTTGGCCAGTTGGCAATGGGGCGGGCGACACCACGTCGGAACGGTGTCCGCCGATGGACGCGAAGTCGAGCCGCTGCGTTGCGACGAGGCGGCGCGCGGCGCGTTGCCGCTGATTCAGCGGCTGGCGCGCGGCGAAGGGCTGCCGCCCGCGGCCGGGCCGCGGCTGCCGCTGTCGGCGGTGACGCTTCGCGCTCCGCTGCCGCAGCCGCTGCGCGGCCTCTTCTGCGCCGGGCGCAACTACCGCGCGCATGCCGAAGAGCTCGCGACCACGGTGTTCCGGGACAGCCTGCCCAAGGACGACGCCTGGCCGATCGTCTTCACGAAGGCCGGCGAATGCGTGATCGGCCCGCATGACGCGGTGCGGCTGCCGAGCCCGTCGATCACGCGCCAGATCGACTACGAATCCGAGCTCGCGGTCGTGATCGGCCGCGGCGGCCGCGACATCCCGCGCTCGCGCGCGATCGATCACGTCTTCGGCTGGACCATCGTCAACGACGTCAGCGCGCGCGACGTGCAGGTGCGCCACCAGCAGTGGGACCTCGGCAAGAGCTTCGACACCTTCTGCCCGATGGGGCCGTGGATCGTCGGCCTCGACGAGCTCGATGCGCGCGACACCCGCGTGCGCGGCTGGATCACGAAGAAGGGCAGCGCCGCGCCCGAATTGCGGCAGGACGGCCGCACGCGCGACATGATCTTCGACATCGCGACGCTGATCGAGACCTGCTCGCGCGGCATCACGCTGCACCCCGGCGACGTCATTGCGACCGGCACGCCGTCGGGCGTCGGCATGGGGTTCGATCCGCCGCGCTGGCTGGAGCCGGGCGATCGCTTTCGCATCGAGATCGACGGCATCGGCGCGATCGAGAACGCGTTCGAGCAGGGCTGAGGTCATGGCGTTCCACCTGATCGACAAGATCGCGGTCGAGGACGAAGGCGATGGCCCGCCAGTCGTGTGCCTGCATGGCCTCGGTGGTTCGAGCAACACCTGGACGCCGCTGCTGTCTGCGCTCGTGGGCCACCGTGTCGTGCGCATCGACCTGCCCGGCAGCGGCCGCTCGTGCGGCATCGGCGGGCCGCTGTCGATCGCGCGGCTGGCGGAGGCGGCGCTGACGGTCTGCGCACGGCTCGCCATCCCGCGTGCGCATCTGCTCGGCCATTCGATGGGGACGATCGTCTGTCAACACCTCGCGGCCGATCATCCGAAGCGGGTCGCGAGCCTTGCGCTCTTCGGCCCGCTGGTCGCGCCGCCGGATGCGGCGCGCACTGCCATTCGCGCCCGTGCCGCGAAGGCGCGTGGCGAGGGCACGGCCGGCATGCAGGAGATCGCGCAGGCGCTGATGATGGGCGCCGTATCGGCAGAGACGCGCGAGCGGCTGCCTTCCGCCGCGGCCTATGTGCGCGAGAGCCTGATGCGCCAGGAGCCGGACGCCTATGCGCGCAGCTGCGAGGCGCTGGCCGATGCGCCGGCCGCCGCGGTCGAGCGCATCGAGGCGCCGGTGCTGCTGATGACCGGCGACGAGGACACTGTCGCGCCGCCACAGTCCGTGCGCGCGATGGCGGCGCGCCTGAGCGCGAGCCGCGGCGTGCGCGTCGTGGTGCTGAACCGCTGCGGGCACTGGACGCCGCTCGAACGCGCCGCCGATTGCGCCCGAGAGCTGCGCGAGTTCCTGGCGGCCAACAGGGGCTGACGTATGGCCAATGTTCTCTACACCAACGTACGGATTTTCGACGGCGGCGGCGAGCCGCCGTTCCTCGGCGAAGTGCTGGTGCAGGGCAACCGCATCGCCCGGGTCAGCCGCCTCGGCTACGGCGCACCGGCCGTGCCGGTGCTCGGCGCGACCGTGGTCGACGGCGCCGGCGCGTTCCTGATGCCGGGCATGGTCGAGGCGCACACGCACTTCTCGTGGAACGACCAGCCGAGTCTCGATGCGATCCAGCGCATGCCGCCCGAGGAGCACATCCTGTGGTGCGCCGAGGTCGCGAAGCGCTACCTCGACATGGGCTGGACCTCCTGCGTCGGAGCGGCCGCCGCCAAGCCGCGGCTCGACGTCGTGATCCGCAACGCGATCGAGGACGGCACCATCATCGGCCCGCGCTACCTCGCCGCGAGCCAGGAGATCACGGTGCCGGGCGGCCTCGGCGACACGACGCAGCCGCACCTGCCGCAGCCCGAGTTCGCGTTCGGCGCGGTGGTCAGCGGCCCGCACGAGATGCGGCGCTGCGTGCGCATGTTCGCGAAGTACGGCGTCGACACGCTGAAGATCAACCTCTCGGGCGAATCGATCACCGGCTTCTCCAGCGAGAAGAGCCAGTTCACCGACGAGGAGGTCGCGGTCTGCGTCGAGGAGGCGAAGGCCTGGGGCAAGCGCGTCGCCGCGCATGCGCGCTCGACCTGGTCGATCAAGGAATGCGTGCGCCGCGGCATCGAGGTGATCTACCACGCGAGCTTCTGCGACGAGGAGGCGCTCGACATGCTCGAGGCGCACAAGTTCGAGCACTTCGTCGCCCCCGGCCTCGCGTGGCTGATCAACACCTGCTTCAACGCCGGCGAATACGGCCTGACGCGCGAAGTGACCGAGAAGATGGGCTACCACCGCGAACTCGAATGCGCGGTCGAGAGCATGAAGGCGCTGCGCAGGCGCGGCGTGCGCATCCTGCCCGGCGGCGACTACGGCTTCGCGTGGACGCCGCACGGCACGAACGCGAAGGACCTGCAGTACTTCGTCGACTACCTCGGCATGAGCACGATGGAGGCGCTGCTGTCGGCCACCGCCTGGGGCGGCCCGATGATGCGCATGGGCAAGGTGCTCGGCTACATCCGCGAGGGCTACCTCGCCGACATCCTGCTGGTCGACGGCGACCCGCTCGCCGACATCAGCGTGCTGCAGGACAGGAAACGCATCCTCGCGGTGATGAAGGACGGCGAGTTCCACCGCGCGCCGCCGCTGCGCCCCGGCCGCCAGGCCGCGACCCGTTGGGCCGCCTGAACCTGTCCAGACAAGGAGAGCGAGCCATGGCCAACGTGCTCTTCACCAACGTCCGCATCCTCGACGGCACCGGCGCGCCGCCGGTCGCCGGCAGCGTGCTCGTCGAAGGCAATCGCATCAAGGCGGTCGGCCGCTCGGCGGCATCGATCGCGCCCGGCGCGGCGGCCGGCCAGGCGACCGTGATCGACGGCGCCGGCGCGACCTTGATGCCGGGAATGTGCGAGGCGCACACGCACTTCTCGTGGAACGATGCGGCGACCCTGGCCGGCATCCAGCGCATGCCGCTCGAGGAGCACGTGCTCTGGTGCGCGAAGGTCGCGAAGCGCTACCTCGAGGCCGGCTTCACCTCCTGCGTCGGCGCGGCCTGTGCGAAGCCGCGGCTCGACGTCGTCACGCGCAACGCGATCAACGCGGGCCAGATTCCCGGCCCGCGCTACCTCGCCGCGAGCCAGGAGATCACGGTGCCCGGCGGCCTCGGCGACGAGACCTTGCCGCACCTGCCGTTCCCCGAGTTCAGCTTCGGCGTCAACGTCAACTCGGCGGACGAGATGCGCAAGGTCGTGCGCATGTTCCTGAAGTACGGAGTCGATTCGATCAAGCTGAATCTGTCGGGCGACAACTTCACGCCCGACTCGCCGGCCGAGACGGCCTGGATGAGCGATGCCGAGGTGCATGCCGCGATGGAGGAGGTGCGCGTGCGCGGCAAGCGCGGCACCGCGCATGCGCGTTCGGCCGCGTCGGTCAAGCAGGCGCTGCGCCATGGCATCGACGTGATCTACCACGCGAGCTACACCGACGAAGAGACGCTCGACATGCTGGAGGCGGCGAAGGAGCGCGTCTTCGTCGCGCCCGGCATCGCGATCCTCTACGCGATGCTGTGGGAGGCCGAGCGCTTCGGCATCACGCATGCGAAGGCCTGCGCCATGGGCTACGACCGCGAATGGGACCATGCGCTCGAATCGCTGAAGGCGATGCACAAGCGCGGCGTGCGCGTCCTGTTCGGCGGCGACTACGGCTTCGCGATGACGCCGCACTGCCAGAACTCGCGCGACCTGGAGTTCTTCGTCAAGTACCTGGGCTTCACTCCGGCCGAGGCGATCCGCTGCGCAACGGTCTACGGCGGCCAGATCATGATGCGCGGCCACGAGCTGGGCGCGATCCGGGAAGGCTGGCTTGCCGACCTGCTGCTGGTCGACGGCGATCCGCTCGCCAACCTCGCGATACTGCGCGACCCGAAGCGCCTGCTCGCGGTGATGAAGGACGGCGAGTTCGCGAAGACACCGCCGCTGGACGATGCGTCCGGATGGCGCGCCGACATCGCGCCTGTGCGGGCATGGGGGCGGGCGGCATGAAGGTTGGTGATGATGCAATTTAGGAGATGGCCCGCGGTGCTCGGCATCCTGGTCCTGCTGGCGATCGCCGCCGCGTCGGTCTGGGCGATCGTCGACAACGCGAAGCTGTATTTCACGACGCTGCTGAACGCGCTGACACTCGCCTCGCTCTACTTCCTGGTCGCGAGCGGCTTCACGCTGGTGTTCGGGCTGATGCGCAACGTGAACCTCGCGCACGGCTCGCTCTATCTTTTCGGCGCCTACATCGGCTGGATGGTCGGCGACCGCAGCGGTTCGTGGGTGCTCGCGGTGCTCGCCGGCTTCCTGTCCGCGGCGATCGTCGGCCTCGTGCTGCAGCTGCTGGTCTTTCGCCACATGCAGGGCCAGGATCTGCGCCAGACGCTGGTGACGATCGGCGTCTCGATCGTGCTGGCCGACGTCATGCTGTGGATCTGGGGCGCCGAGATCTACACCTTCGATCCACCCGGCTGGATCTACGGATCGACGGCGCTGCCGCTGGTGCAGAAGTTCCCGACCTACCGCATCGCGGTCTTCGTGATGGCGGTGGCGATCGGCCTCGCGTTGTGGTGGTTCCTCGCCCGCACGCGCGTCGGCATGATGATCCGCGCGGGTGTCGACGACCGCGGCATGCTCGCCGCCTCCGGTGTCGACGTGCAGAAGGTCTTCGCGCTGACCTTCGCGATCGGCGCGGGGCTCGCGGGGCTGGCCGGCGTGGTCGGCGGCTCGGCGCTTTCGATCTCGCCCGGCGAGGACACGCGCTACCTGCTGGCCTCGCTGGTCGTCGTGATCGTCGGCGGCATGGGCAGTGTCGGCGGCGCCGCGATCGGCGCGCTGCTCATCGGGCTCGCCGAACAATTCGGACTGGCCTACGCACCGACCTACAGCGTCGTCTTCACCTTCGTGATCATGGTGCTGGCGCTGGCCTTCAAGCCGCGCGGGTTGATGGGGAGGGCGGCGTGAGTTGCGCAACGCACCCCGGGGAGCCATAGCATGAGCGCCGCCCGCTGGCGCCGAGCCATGAACACCGGCGCGGCCCGTACCTCGCATCTGCCCGCAACGAAAGGCCGCGCCAACGTCCGCCTCGTCGGCCTGCCGCCGCACCCCGTCGTCGTCCCCGGCGACTCCAGAGGGCGCCGCACGCTCGCGCTGCTCGTCACGCCGCGCTATCTGGTCGTGCTGATCGCGCTGCTGGTCTATCCGCTGATCGCCTCGCCGTTCTTCACGTACCAGATCGGCGCGCAGTCGCTGGGCCTCGGATTGATCGCGCTGTCGCTGACCTTCCTCGGCGGCTATGGCGGCATGGTGTCGCTGGCGCAGATGACGGTGGCGGGCATCGCCGGCTACCTGGTCGCGATCTTCGGGACGAGCAGTGCGGCGGCGATCAGCCTGGGCTGGGCGTGGCCGGTGGCGGTGCTGTTCGCGGTCGCGATCGCGACGCTCGCGGCGACGGCGATCGGCTGGCTCTCGGTGCGCACCGAGGGCATCTACACGATCATGATCACGCTCGCGATCGGCGTCGCGTTCTTCTACCTGGCGCAGCAGAACTACACGCTGTTCAACGGCTTCCAGGGCTTCAACAAGGTCTTCGCTCCGAGCATCGGCGGCCTCGATTTTCGCGAGGCGGTGCCGTTCTACTACCTCGCGCTCGGCTGCGCGCTGGCGGGGTACTTCCTCGTGCGGCTGCTGGTGCGTGCGCCGTTCGGCCTGGCGCTGCAGGGCATTCGCGACAACCCGCGGCGCATGAACTCGCTCGGCTTCGCGGTGACCGCGCATCGCGTCGCGGCCTATGCGGTCGCGGGGCTGATGGCGGCCATCGGCGGCGTGCTGATGGTCTGGTACAACAACCGCATCTCCCCCGGCACCCTCAACACCGGCGCGATGATCAACATCCTGATCATCGCGGTGCTCGGCGGCATGCGGCACCCGATCGGCGCCTTCCTCGGCGCGATCGTCTTCGTGCTGCTGCAGAACTTCGCGATCGATCTCGTCGACCGCGAGCGCTTCAACCTCGTGATCGGCGGCGTGTTCCTCGCCATCGTGCTGTTTTCCCCCGACGGCCTGCTCGGGTTGTGGGCGCTCGTGCGCGCGCGCCTCGGCCGGGGAAGGCCCCTGCATTCCAACCCCAGGAGACAACGATCGTGACAACGACGAACACATGGTGGACGCGCGCGGCCCTCGGAGCGGCCGCGGCGCTGGCGCTGGGCGGAGCGGCCCAGGCGCAGGAGACGCTGAAGATCGGCCTGCTGGCCACGCTCGAAGGGCCGTTCGCGGCGCCGGGCCAGGACGGCATGCGCGGCGCCGACCTCGCGCTGAAGCAGAAGAACGGCATGGCCGGTGGCAAGAAGATCGAGTTCGTCAAGGTCTCGTCGGATGCGACGCCCGACAAGGCCGTCTCAGCGACGCGCAAGGCGGTCGAGCAGGACAAGGTGCCGATCATGATCGGCCCGCTCTCCGGCGACGAAGGCATCGCGGTCAAGAACTATGCGAAGACGCAGCCCGGCGTCACCTTCATCAACGGCTCGTCGGGCGCCCAGGGCGCGACGCTGGTGGATCCGGCGCCGAACTTCTACCGCTTCAACACCGAGGGCGCGCAGTGGATGGTGGGCCTCGGCGAGCATGCGCTCGCGAAGGGCTACAAGAAGGTCTACCTGGTCGCCGAGGACTACGGCTTCCCGTACTCCCAGGTGCAGGGCTTCATGGCCAGCTACTGCGCCAAGGGCGGCAAGGTCGTCGACAAGGCGTGGGTGCCGCTCGGCACGAAGGACTATGCCTCGGTGATCGCGAAGGTGCCGAAGGACATCGACGCGCTGCTCGTCGTCCTCGGCGGCTCGGACGCGGTGAACTTCCTGACGCAGTACGAGCAGGCCGGCGGCGACAAGCCGATGATCGGCGGCTCGATCACGGTCGACCAGACGGTGCTGAACTTCAAGGGCAAGCGCCGCGAGTCGCTGCTCGGCACCGCATCGGCCGGGCCGATGGCCGATTCGATCGACACGGCCGAGTGGAAGAAGTTCGTCGCCGACTACAAGGCGAACTTCAAGGACGGCTTCCCCAGCCCGTCGCTGTTCGCCTACCTGTACTACATCAACACGAAGGCGGCGCTCGACGCGCTCGATACGGTGAAGGGCGACCTCGGCAACGGGCAGAAGGCGTATCGCGACGCGTTGCAGAAGACGAACTTCAACGGCCCGGCCGGCCCGATCAAGATCGACGAGAACCGCAATGCGGTGGGCACGACCTACATCACCGAGGTGACCAAGGCGCCGGACGGCTCGTTCTACAACAAGGTCGTCAGGTCGGTGCCGGACATCAGCGAGACGCTGGGCCTGTCCGATGCCGAGTTCAAGAAGATGGGCCTGGGCTCGCGCGACGTGCCTGACTGCAGGAAATGAGCGTGCCTGCGGCGCGCCTCGGAGCGGACCGGCCAGGCCGGCTCCGCGGCAGCCCTGCGACCGGCGCGCCGACTTCGCTGCTGTCCGGCGACGCGCTGGTGCTCGAACGCGTCACGCGCGCGTTCGGTGCTTTGCGCGCCGTCGACGACGTCTCGCTGACCGTCGCGGCCGGGCAGAAGTACGCGATCCTCGGCTCGAACGGCGCCGGCAAGACGACGCTGTTCAACGCGATCACCGGCGACTTCCCGCCGACGGCCGGGCGCATCCGCTTCTTCGGCGAGGACATCACCGAGCTGCCGCCGCACGAGCGCATCCGCAAGGGGCTGCGCCGCACCTACCAGTCGTCGCTGCTGTTCCGCGAGCTGACGGTGCGGGAGAACCTGTTCCTCGCGGTGCGTGGCGTGGCGAGCGGACGCTATGCGTTCCTGCCGGCGCGTGCGGGGCACGCATCGACGCTCGCGACGCGCGACCTGCTGGAGCGCTCACGCCTCGAGCATCTCGCCGGCGAACGGGTCGCGAACCTCGCGCACGGGCAGCAGCGCCAGCTCGAGATCGGCATGGCGCTGGCCGGCGCGCCGCGGCTGATCCTGTTCGACGAGCCGGCCGCGGGCCTCTCGCCGGCCGAACGGCGCGAGCTGGTGGCGCTGCTCGCATCGGTGCCGGCGCACATGAGCTTCGTGCTGATCGAACACGACCTCGACATCGCGCTGCGCGTGGTCCAGCGCGTCACCGTGATGCACAACGGCCGCGTGCTGAAGAGCGGCACGCCGGACGAGATCGAAGGCGACAGCGAGGTCCAATCCATCTACATGGGGAGCAAGCATTGAAGGCGCCGTGGTCGATCGGGCGGCGCGGCGGCGAGGCGGCTGCCGGCGCGCCGCTGCTCGAAGTCCGGGATCTCGACGTCTACTACGGCCGCGCACATGCGTTGCAGCGCGTCTCGCTGACGCTCGAGCGTGGCGTGCTGGGCATCGTCGGGCGCAACGGCATGGGCAAGACGACGCTGTGCAATGCGATCACCGGCCTGGTGCCGGCGCACGGCAGCGTGCGGCTGCTCGGGCAGGAGATCCTCGGCAGCGCGCCGCACCTGATCACGAAGCGCGGCATCGCCTACGTGCCGCAGGGGCGGCGCGTCTGGCCGTCGCTCAGCGTCGACGAAACGCTGCGCCTCGTCGCGTCGAACAAGCGCGAGGTCGAGCGCGTCTACGCGATGTTCCCGCGGCTGGCGGAGCGGCGCGGCCACGGCGGCGCGCAGCTCTCGGGCGGCGAGCAGCAGATGCTCGCGATCGGCCGCGCGCTGCTCCTGGAGCCGAAGCTCCTCGTGATGGACGAGCCGACCGAGGGCCTGGCGCCGATGATCGTCGAGCAGGTGGTCCAGGCGCTGCGCAACCTGGCGAGCGGCGGCGAGATCGCGGTGCTGCTGATCGAGCAGAACCTGGGCGTCGCGACCGATGTCGCGGACCAGATCGGCGTGATGGTCAACGGCCGCATCGCGCACCAGATGCCGGCCGCCGCGCTGGCCGCCGATCGGGCGCTGCAGGAGCGGCTGCTCGGCGTGCGCGCCGGGGCCGCGCTGGAGGAGGACGAGGCCGTAGCCGCGCCGCAGGCGATGCCGCAGGACGAAGCGTCCGCCGCGCGCATCTACACCGTGCGGCGCGAGCACGGCGGCGACGCCGGCCCTTCGCTCTACATGCCGGGCGAACGGACGGTGCGCGGCTACACGCGCTGGAATGCCGGCGGCACGGCCGGCCCGGTGGCCGACATCCCGCGCGATGCGCCGGCCGGGGCGACCGGCGCTCGCGGTACGACGGGCAACGCCGTCGCCACTCTTTCGGCCGCAAGTCCGGTCCTGCCGTCCGCCGCGTCGGCCCAGGTCTTCGACTTCCCCGTTGCCGTGAGCAGCGCGCGCGCCGCCTACGTCGCCGGCACCTTCGACACGAAGGCGCGCGAGCTGCTCTACCTGCGCCAGTGCCTGGAGAAGCTCGGCCTGCGCGTGGTCACCGTCGACCTGTCCACCTCGGGCAAGCCGTCCACCGCCAGCGTGCACCCGCGCGAGGTCGCGCGCCACCACCCCGACGGCGAGCGCGCCGTCTTCAGCGGCGACCGCGGCGCGTCGGTCGGCGCGATGGCGCTCGCCTTCGAGCGCTTCGTGCGCACGCGGCGCGACCTCGGCGGGCTGATCTCGGCCGGCGGCTCGGGCGGCACGACGCTCGCGACGCAGGGCATGCGCGCGCTGGCCGTCGGCGTGCCGAAGGTGATGGTCTCGACAATGGCGAGCGGCGACACGCGCCCCTACGTCGGACCGAGCGACATCTGCATGATGTATTCGGTGACCGACGTGCAGGGCATTCATCGCATCAGCGAACGGGTGCTCGCGAACGCGGCGCATGCGCTGGCCGGGATGATCACGCACCCGCCGATCGTCTCGGCCGCACCGAAGCCGGCGCTCGGCCTGACGATGTTCGGCGTCACCACGCCCTGCGTGCAGGCAGTGACGAAGCAGCTCGCCGACGACTACGACTGCCTCGTCTTCCACGCCACCGGGGTCGGCGGGCAGTCGATGGAGAAGCTCGCCGATTCGGAGCTGCTGGCCGGCGTGATCGACGTCTCGACCACCGAGATCGCCGACGAGATCGGCGGCGGCGTGCTGTCTGCCGGACCGACACGGCTCGACGTGTTCGCGCACCATGCCCTGCCGTATGTCGGCTCCTGCGGCGCGCTCGACATGGTCAACTTCGGCGCCTGGGACTCGGTGCCCGAGCGCCTGCGCGGCCGCACGCTGTACCGCCACAACCCGAACGTCACGCTGATGCGAACGACGGCCGACGAATGCCGCCGCATCGGCGAGTTCCTGGCCGGCAAGCTCAACGCGATGCGCGGTCCGGTGCGCTTCCTGATCCCGGAAGGCGGCGTCTCGGCGATCGACCGGCCCGGCCAGCCCTTCCACGACCCGGAAGCCGACCGCGTGCTGTTCGCGACGATCGAGCAGCACTTCCGCAGCGGCAGCGATCGGAAGCTGATCCGCCTGCCGCATCACGTCAACGACGAGGCTTTTGCCGACGCGCTGGTCGCCGCCTGGCGCGAGCTCGCCGCGCGTCTCCCGAAGGAGCATCGCCCCCATGCCGCGCATCGCTAGACAGACCCTGCTGGAGCGGCTGCGCGCCAAGATCGCGCGCGGCATCCCGATCATCGGCGGAGGCGCCGGCACGGGCCTCTCGGCCAAGTGCGAGGAGGCCGGCGGCATCGATCTGATCGTGATCTACAACTCCGGCCGCTATCGCATGGCCGGGCGCGGCTCGCTGGCCGGGCTGCTGGCCTACGGCAACGCGAACCAGATCGTCGTCGAGATGGCACGCGAGGTGCTGCCGGTGGTGCAGCACACGCCGGTGCTGGCCGGCGTCAACGGCACCGACCCCTTCATGATCCCCGACCAGTTCCTGCGCCAGCTGATCGACCTCGGCTTCTCGGGCATCCAGAACTTCCCGACCGTCGGGCTGATCGACGGCACCTTCCGCGCGAACCTCGAAGAGACCGGCATGGGCTACGGCCTCGAGGTCGAGTTGGTCGAGCGCGCGCGCCGCATGGACTTGCTGACGACGCCCTACGTCTTCTGCGAGGCCGATGCACGCGCGATGGCCGCGGCCGGCGCCGACGTCGTCGTCTGCCACATGGGGTTGACCACCGGCGGCACGATCGGGGCCGAGACCGCGTTGAAGCTGGCCGACTGCGTCGCGCCGATCGAGGCCTGGGCCGCGACGGCGCGCGCCGTCAACCCCGACGTGATCGTGCTGTGCCACGGCGGGCCGATCGCGACGCCGGAGGACGCGCGCTGGATCCTCGCGCGCTGCCCCGGTTGCCACGGCTTCTACGGCGCCAGCTCGATGGAGCGGCTGCCGGCCGAGATCGCGCTGACCGAAACGACGCGTCGCTTCACGGAGCTGACACGCGCGTCCGCGACCCCATCCGACCCCTCCGTTACCGAGCCTCTGGAGACACGATCATGACCGGCGCCCAGTTCGGCAGTTTCATCTTGGCGCTCGTCGTCGTAGCGATCGTCGTCGCGCTCGTCGTCTGGCTGCTGCATTGGCTGTACCTGCGCAGCTCGAAGGAGCGCGCCTTCGTGCGCACCGGGCTCGGAGGGCAGAAGGTCGTGCTCGACGGCGGCGCCTTCGTGCTGCCGATCGTGCACGACGTGATCCCGGTCAACATGAACACGCTGCGGCTGGAGGTGAGCCGCGGACGCGACAAGGCGCTGATCACGAAGGACCGCATGCGCGTCGACGTGATCGCCGAGTTCTACGTGCGCGTCGCCGCGCAGCCCGATGCGGTGGCCGCCGCGGCGCAGACGCTGGGCCTGCGCACGATGGAACCCGAGCAGCTGAAGGAACTGGTCGAAGGCAAGTTCGTCGATGCGCTGCGCACCGGCGCGGCCGAGATGACGATGGAGGAACTGCACGAGCAGCGCGGAGCCTACGTCCGGCGCGTGCGCGAGGCGGTTGCCGGCGACCTGACGAAGAACGGCCTGGAGCTCGAAGCCGCGTCGCTGACGCAGCTCGACCAGACCGCGATGGAGTTCTTCAACCCGAGCAACGCCTTCGATGCCGAGGGCCTGACCCGGCTGACCGAGCAGATCGAGCGGCGCAAGAAGCAGCGCAACGACGTCGAGCAGGACACGCTGGTCGCGATCCGCAACAAGAACCTGGAGGCCGAGAAGTCCTCGCTCGAGATCGAGCGCGAGGGCGAGTACGCACGCCTGTCGCAGCAGCGCGAAGTCGAGATCGCGCGAGCCAGGCAGCGTGCCGAGCTGGCGGTGGAGCGGGCGCAGCGCGACCAGGACGCCGAGGGCGCGCAGATCGCCGCGAAGCAGACGATCGAGGCGGCGCGCATCCGCTCCGAGCAGAGCCTGGAGGAGGGTCGCATCGGCAAGGAGCGTGCGCTGCAAGCCGCCGAGATCGCACGCCGCAAGGCGCTGGAACTGGCCGAGCAGCAGCGCGCGATCGAGGTCGCCCACGAGAGCGAGACGCAGAGCCTGGCGCAGGCGGCGGCCGACAAGGCGCGTGCCGAAGCGGTCACGGCCGAGGAGAAGGTCTTCACCGCTCGCGAGGTCGAGATGGCCGAGCGCAGGAAGGCGATCGAGCTCATCGCCGCGGCGCAGGCGGCCGAGCGCGAATCGCTGCAGCTCACCGCCGCGGCGCGCGCCGAGAAGGAGGCGAGCGCCGACCGCGGCGCCGCGATCCGCGCGCAGGCCGAGGCCGATGCCGATGCCGACAAGATCCGCTCGCTCGCGATGCGGGTGCGCGCCGAGATCGAGGCCGAGGCGACGCGCCTGATGAACGAGGCGCAGAACGTGCTGTCGCCGGAGGCGCGCGCCTCGGTGCTGCGGCTCAGGCTGGTCGAGAAGGCCGAGGCCATCATCCGCGAGGCGGTGCGGCCGATGGAGCGCATCGAGGGCATCAAGATCCTGCATGTCGACGGGCTCGGCGGCGGCAGCGGGCATGGGGTCGAGCCGAGCGGCGCGAACTTTGCCGACGGCGTCGTCAACTCGGCGCTGCGTTTCCGCGCGCAGGCGCCGCTGGTCGACCAGCTGCTGCGCGAGATCGGGCTGCAGTCGGGAGACATCCAGCAGATGGTGCAGTCGGCGAGCGGGGCAGGGCAGTTGCCGCCGGCGCTGAAGGCCAAGGATTGAGACCTTCGCGATGATCCGCCTCTACGTCTCCAGCGTGATCGATGCGGCGGCCGACACGGTCTGGTCGCGCATCCGCGACTTCAATGCGCTGCCGCAATGGCATCCGCTGATCGCGGACAGCCGCATCGAGAACGGCGAGCCGAGCGACAAGGTGGGCTGCATCCGCCACTTCCACACCCGCGACGGCGGCGCGATCCGCGAACGGCTGCTGGCTCTCTCGGACTACGACTACGCCTGCAGCTACGAAATCCTCGCGAGCCCGATGGGCGTCTCGAACTACGTCGCCACGCTGAAGCTGACGCCGGTGACCGACGGCAACCGGTGCTTTGCCGAGTGGAGCGCCGAGTTCGATTGCGAGGAGGCGCGTGAGCGCGAGCTCGCCGCGGAGATCGGCGACGGCGTGTTCCAGGGCGGATTCGATGCCTTGAAGCGTCAGTTTGGCGGGCGCTGACTCCGGATGCTGCAGAAGGTCGTCCGCTCCGCCGTCATCGATGCGCCGATCGAACGCGTCTGGGCGGTGCTGCGCGACTTCAACAGCCATGAGCGCTGGCACGATGTGGTCGAAACCAGCCGCATCGAGCGCGGCGAGAGTGCGAGCCAGGTCGGGTGCGTCCGTGACTTCACGCTGAAGGACGGCAACCGCATCCGCGAACAGCTGCTCGCGCTCGACGACCTGGAACACCGCAGCATCTATTGCATCGTGCAGGCCACCGTGCCGCTCGAGCGCTATGTCGCGACCGTCACGCTCAAGCCGGTGACCGACGGCAACCGGACCTTCTGGCACTGGGAATCGACCTTCGCGACGCCGCCGGGCCAGGCTCGCGAACTGCGCCGGATGGTCGCCGAGGGTGTCTACGAAGCCGGCTTCGCGAACCTGCGGCGCCATCTGCGCATCGGCGCCGACCTGCAGGTCGGCGGCCGCCGCGCCGCGGCAATGGCGTCGCACCCGCGCGCCTTGCCGCTGCCGACGCGACGCGCCGTCGTGCGCCACTATGGCGGCCCGGAGATGCTGATGCCCGAGGACGGCGAGGCGCCCGCGCCGCGGGCCGGCGAGGTGCGCATCCGCCAGCGCGCGATCGGCGTCAACTACCTCGACATCTACCTGCGCCGCGGCTGGATACCGCAGATGCTGCCGCTGCCCGGCGTGCCGGGCATGGAGGCGGCGGGCACGGTGATCGACCTCGGCGAGGGCGTCACCGGCGTGCTGCCCGGCGACCGCGTGGCCTGCCTGCATGCCGTGCCCGGCGCCTATTGCAGCGTGCGCACCGTGCCGGCGGAGGCGGTGGTGCGGCTGCCCGCGGCGATCGAGGACGAGACTGCCGCTGCGCTGCTGCTGAAGGGCATCACCGCGGACTACCTGCTGCATGACCTCGGCCATGTGCGGGCAGGCATGCGGCTGCTGGTGCATGCCGCGTCTGGGGCGCTCGGGCTGCTGGTGGTGCGCTGGGCCAAGCATCTCGGCGCGACCGTGATCGGCACGGTGTCGAGCGAAGAGAAGGCTCGCGTCGCCCGTGCCGCCGGCTGCGACGAGCTGATCGTCACGCGCGACTACCGCTTCGCCGAGACGGTGCAGCGCCTCGGCGGAGCCGACGTGATCGTCGACGGCCTCGGCGACGCAGCGCGCGAGGAGAACTTCGAGGCGCTGGCGCGCCGCGGCCACTGGATCAGCATCGGCCAGGTCAGCGGCGCGATGCGAGCCTTGTCGCCGGAGCGGCTGGCGGCGAAGTCCATCAGCTTTTCGCGTCCAGCGGTCTTCGACTATGTCGCGACCCAGGCGCAGCTCGCCGAGCGCGCGCAGCGCGTCTGGGCGGCACTCGCCGACGGCCGGCTCGCGTTGCCGCCGATCGAACGCCATGCACTGGACAATGCCGCGGAAGCGCATCGCCGCCTCGAATCGCGCAGGACGATTGGCGCGCTGATCCTGCTGGCCTGAACCTCCCCCACACCTGACCGGAGCCCGCCCATGATCGTCGGCATGAACCACTTCACCGCCATCGCGGAAGACAAGGAGAAGACGCTCGACTTCTACGTCGGCCTGCTTGGCCTGAGCGTCGGCCCACGGCCCGACCTGGGTTTCGACGGCGCCTGGCTCTACGCGGGCACGCAGGCTGTGCTGCACCTGTTCTTCGACCGCCCGCCGCCGGCCCAGCGCGCCGGCGTCATCGACCACATGGCCTTCAGCGCGACCGGCCTGAAGCAGGTGAAGGCGCGCTTCGATGAGCGCGGCTGGAAGTACGACCTGCGCCGGCAGGCCGGTGCCGGGACCTGGCAGCTCTTCACCTACGACCCGAGCGGGGCGAAGGTGGAGCTCGACTTCGACGCGTCCGAGACGCTCTGACACCACTGCTGCAAGCCGCCTGCATCGCGCGGGTGCGCGCCGGTGATGCAGCCCTTGGATGCGCGCCGCCGGGGCCTCAGCGACTCGAGGATTCCCCAAGCGCCTGCACTTGCGCGATGACGGCATCGAGCAGCGGGGCCACGTCCTGCAGCAGCCGCTCGATGCCGGTGTCGTCGCTGCCGTCGTTGCAGCCCTGCTCGAGCCTCGCGGCGGCGAGGTTGATCGCGGGGAGGGCGAGCGTGCCGGCCACGCTCTTCAGGTCGTGCGCCATGCGCGTCGCCTCGCCTGCCCGGCCGGCTGCCCGCGCCGCTCTGAAGCGTTCGGCGAACCCTGTCTCCCGGTCGCAAAACATGCGCAGCACCTGCCGATACAAGGCCTCGTCTCCCATCATGTTGGCGACGCCGGCGCGACTGTCGACACCCGTCATCTCGGCCAGCGGGTCCTTGGCCGGCGCGGCGACCGTGCGTGCACCCCCGCCGGCCGCGGCCGGCTTGATCCAGCGCGCCAGGGTCGCGAACATCTCACCGATCTTTACCGGCTTGGCGATGTGGTCGTTCATGCCGGCTGCCAGCACCTTGTCGCGGTCGCCCACCATGGCGTTTGCGGTCATGGCGATCACGGGCAGGTCGCGCCACCGGGGCTGGCGGCGCAACGCCCGGGTGGCGTCGTAGCCATCCATGACCGGCATCTGGCAATCCATCAGGACGCCGTCGAAATCCTGCCGCGCCAGCACGTCCAGCGCCTCCTGCCCGTCGCCGGCCACGCTGACGACGATGCCCGCCTTGCCCAGCAAGGTGGAGGCGATCTCGCGGTTGATCGCGTTGTCCTCCACCAGGAGGATGCGCGCGCCCCGCAGGCTGGCCTGGTGGCCCAGCATGGCCATCTCGCGCTGGACCGAGCGCGTCGATCGCGGCACCGCGAGGCCCAGTGCTTTGCTGCAGGCCTCGAACAACGTCGAGGGCGTGACGGGCTTGATCAGCAGCGCGCCCACGGCGACGCGGCGTTCGTCCAGGCGCTTCTGAACGTCGGCGCGGCTGAAGGCGGTCAGCATCAGCACCGTCGGCGTCGGGTGGCGCTGGTGCTCGCGCCGGGCGAGCCGTTGAGCGCACTCCACGCCGTCGAGCCCGGGCATCATCCAATCGAGCAGCACCAGGTCGTAGGGCCGGTCGCCGGCGTCGGCCAGCGCCACCAGGCGCAGCGCGTCCTCGCCGTCGGCCGCCACGTCGGCGTCCAATCCGAGCGCGACGCTCATGTCGGACAGCACCTCGCGCGCGCAGGCATTGTCGTCCACGATCAGCGCGCGGCTGCCCCGCAGCCCTTCGCGGCGCAGCGAGAGATGCGGCGCCGGCTCGGACTGCAGGTCGAAGCGCAGGCTGAAGCGCAGGCATGTGCCGCGCCCCGGCGTGCTGTCGACCTCGAGCTCGCCGCCCATCATGCGGACCAGTTGGCGGCTGATCGCCAGGCCCAGTCCGGTACCGCCGAAGCGCCGGCTGGTGGAAGAATCGGCCTGCGAGAACGGCTGGAACAGGCCTTGCTGCTGCAGCGGCGTCATCCCGATGCCGGTGTCGCGCACCTCGAAGCGCAATTGCACGGAGGCGGCGTCCTGCTCGACCACGGCCACGACGACGACGACCTCGCCGCGTTCGGTGAACTTGACGGCGTTGTATCCCAGGTTGAGCAGCACCTGGCGCAGGCGCGACGGGTCGCCCACCAGCGCCATGGGCAGCTGCGGCGGTTCGACGAACAACAGCTCCAGCCCCTTGGCTTCGGCGCTCACGCCGAGCAGATGACCGAGGCCGTCCATGACCTCGCCGAGGTTGAACGCGATGTGCTCGATGTCGAGCTTGCCGGCCTCGATCTTCGAGAAATCGAGGATGTCGTTGATGATGCCCAGCAGCGACTCGGCAGACATGTGCACCTTCTGCACGTAGTTCAGCTGTTGCGGGTCGAGCCCGCTCTGCAAGGCCAGGTAGGACATGCCGAGGATCGCGTTCATCGGGGTGCGGATCTCGTGGCTCATGTTGGCCAGGAAGTCGCTCTTGGCCTGGTTGGCCGCATCGGCCTGCTCCTTGGCCACGACCAGTTCGGCCGTGCGTTCGCGGATCATGTCCTCGAGATGCTCGCGGTGGCGGCGCAACTCGTCGTCGGTGCGCTTTTGCTCCGTGATGTCGCGCGAGATGCCGAGCAGGAACTGCGGCTCGCCGTGCACGTCGAGAAGCGGGATCTTCATCGTGTGCAACAGGCGCGTGCCGCGGCGCGTGTGCACCGGCTCCTCTGGGATGTCCACCAACTGCCGCGAGTCGAGCACGGCGCGGTCCTTCAGCGCGAAGAACTCGGCCTCCTCAGGCGGGAACAGGTCATGGACGTCCTTGTCGATCAGCTCGTCGCGGCGGTAGCCGAGCAATTCCTCGCCGGCCTTGTTGAAGCGCACGAAGCGCAGGCTGGCCGCCTCCTTGACGAAGATCATGTCGGGGATGTTCTCGACGATGCTGTTGAGGAAGTGCTCGCTTGCAAGTGCGGCTTCCTCGGCCCGCTGGCGCACGGCGATCTCGGCGGTGCGGCCCGCCAGCGCCGTGCTCAGCTCCGCCGTGCGCTGCGCGACGCGCGCCTCGAGTTCGGCGTTGAGCCGCTGCAACGCGTCCTCTGCCTGGCGCCGCTGGCGCCGGTCCTCGATGAACTGTTCGACGGCGCGCGCCATGTCGGCGATCTCGTCGCCGCCGTGCACGGGAATCGCGCCTCCCGGATCATCGGCGCCGCCGTGCCGCAGCGCCCGACTGACCGAGCGCAGCCGGGCGACCACCTGACGACCGAGGAACGCGTGCGCGATCAGCCAGGCCAGCAGCAGGCTCATCGCGACCTCGGCGCCGACCAGCCAGCGTGTGCGATCCGAGACTTCGGCCAGGTGTTGCACTGCGCTGCGGTAGTCGCGCGTGAAATAGTCGGACTGCTGCCCCGCGGCCGCGGAAAGCGCGTCGGATTGACGCAGCAGATCCGCTTCCAGGCCGCCCAGCGTGCGGTCCGTCCGAGGCGGCAAAGCCGTGCTTCCTGCCGCGTCCAGCGCGGTCTCGCGAAGCCGGGACACGATGTTGACCGTGTTTCGGAAGTGCTGGCTCGACCGGTGCAGCGCCAGCACGCCGACATCGCCGCTCCCGGCGGCCGTGGCCAGGCGGTCCACCAGGCGATCGAACGCTTCCAGATGTTCGATGACCTGCCGATTCGTCTCGTGCAATCCATCGACTCCGTCGATGCCGGGCAATTGCAGCGCCGCGCGTTCGATCTGCAAGGTGCGCTGCACCAGGTCCTGTGCGTCCTGCACGCGGGCCAGGCGCTGATCGGCCAGCGCGCGAAGGTCGCGAGCGGAGCTGTCCAGCGAGTAGACCGCCGTCGCACCCACCATCACCACCAGCACCGCCAGGCACGACACAACGAGCGAGAACTGCGCCTTCAGCGATCTGGGCAGCTTGAGGATCACGGGCGTTGCCAGATGCGGCGATAGATGTCGCGATAGCCGTTGGCGGGGTCGTAGAGCAGGCGATCGCCGCCGTCCTTGTCGACGTTGGCCGATGTCACGAGGTGCACCGGAAAGACATAGCCGGTGACGCGCTCGCCGGCCAGGAGCCGGTTCATCTCGTCGACCAGCTGCCAGCCGTGCAGGTTCAACGGTTCGGCCACGGTGCCGATCTGGAACGTACCGGCACGGATGCGCAGGAACGCCGATTCGCTGCCGTCGCCGGCCGAGAGCATCGTCATCGCGGCGTTCGGCAGGCGAGCCTGCGTCAATACCGGCACGGCATAGTCGAAGTAGATGTCGTTGATCGCCAGCGCATGGGTCCAGCGCTTGCCATGGCGCGCCAGCAGTTCGCGCGTCACGCCGGGCATCAGCTCCTTGTTGCGCGAGATCGCCACGTCGCGCACCTCGAGCAAGGTGCATTCGCTGCAGGCGCGCACCACGGCGGCCATCGCATTCGCCTTGGTCCGCGGCAGCTCGTAGTTGGTGTCGGTGAAGACGACGACGCCCGCTTGCCCGCCGGACTGCACGATCGCCGCCAGCGCCGTGACGCGGGCGACCTCGAGCGGATCGGTCGACACGTTCATCGCCACGGGCGTGCCGGCCACCGGCCCGGCCTGCGCCGCCACATGCCAGCCAACCATCGGAATGCCCTGATCGGCGAACGGCTGCAGCCAGGGCAGCAGCGAGTGCACGTCGCCGCCGAAGATGATCAGGCCGTCCGGACGGCTCTTCAATGCGTCGGCGAGCATCTTCTGCCGCCCCTGCTGCGTGCCGCCGGAGTCGTAGACCTTCACGCTCCAGCCGATGACCTGGGCCGCCTCGAGCACGCCCTCGTCGACGCCGAGGATGCCGCCATTGCGCAGATCCTCGTTGACGAGGGCGATGCGTTTGCCCGGCTGGGCGCGCGGTCCGCTGAGCGGCCCGCGCCAGGGTGCCGCAGGCCGGGCCGCTTCATCGACGACGCGTCTCGCCTCGGCCAGGAAATCCGTCGCGGCGACGGCGGAAGCGCCGGATGGCGGGGCAGGGGGAGAATGCTGCGGCGCGGCAACCGAATGCATGCCCGCGCAAATCGTCAACAAGAGCAGGTACTTCACGCTCTCCTCCAACGTGCTCACGGCAGTGGCCGACCCCACGCCCGGTGGAGAACTGCCCAGAGATCATCAAAAATCATCGCAGCAGGTCGCGATACTAGCTCGACGGCGTCCCCGGGTGAAGACGTTTGCTTGCGAACGGGTTCGGGCTGGGAGCAGGCAGACGCAGCAGCGGCTTTCGGTGCTGCATTTCAGGTTTGAGACCGCTCCGCTTCGAGCTGGAAGGTCGCCACGATCGCAGTCAGATCCTGCGTCTGGTCGCGCAGGCTTTCCACCGCCGCGGTCGACTGTTCGACCAGCGCGGCATTCTGCTGCGTCATGCTGTCCAGCGCTCCGACCGAGGCATGAATCGCCCCGATGCCCTCGCTCTGCGCCTCCGCGGTGGCGGAGATCTCGCCGATGACGCAGGAGATGCGGTGCACTGATTCGACGATCTCGCTCATGGCCTTGCCGGCATCGCTCACCAGGCTGGAGCCGCTTTCGACATTCTCGACCGACATGTCGATCAATCCCTTTATCTCCTTGGCGGCGGCGGCCGAGCGCGCGGCCAGGCCGCGTACCTCGCTCGCAACGACGGCAAATCCGCGGCCCTGCTCGCCGGCGCGGGCGGCCTCCACCGCAGCGTTCAGCGCCAGAATGTTGGTCTGGAAGGCGATGCCGTCGATGACGCCGATGATGTCGGCGATCTTGTTCGACGACCGCTGGATGTTGTCCATCGTGGTCACGAACCGTGCCATCACGGTGCCGCCGCGCTCGGCCACCTCTGCCGCGGTGGTCACCATCGTGTTGGCCTTGTGCGCCGCCTCGGCGCTGTGCCGCACAGTGCTCGTGATTTGCGCCATCGACGAGGCCGTATGCTGCAGCCGAGCCGCCGCCTGCTCCGTGCGCTGGCTGAGGTCCTGGCTGCCTTGCGCGATCTCGTGCGTGGAACGGCCGATGCTTTCGGTGTTGAGGCGGATCTGCCCGACCAGGGTGCACAGCGCCTGGCGCGACAGCTCCAGCGTGTGCTGAAGTTCGCCGAGTTCGTCTCCGCGGTCCACCACCACGCGCACGGCCAGATCACCGTCGGCCAGACGCGCCGCGTCAGCCATCGCGCGCCGCATCGGCAGCGTCACGGAGCGGGTCAGGGTCCAGGCGATGACGCTGCCCAGCAGCAGCGCTGCAGCGCCCATGCCCAACAACAGCCAGCGGGTGAAGCGGGCCTGCTGCGCGGCCTGCTCGTCGGCTTCTCGGGCGACGGCGGTCACGGTCGCAAGCATCGCTGCGGTGCTTTGCTCGTAGTCCTTGGCCAGCGGCAGCAGTTCGGTGTCTACTCGTGTGACGCCCGAGTTGTCGCCACTCTCCATGGCCGTCAACAGCGCATCGCGCTTGTCGACGAAGTCCTTGCGCTTGACCTGAGCGGCGTCGAAGCTTGCACGCTCGGCCGGCGACACGATGCTGTTGCGGATTTCCTCGTTCAGCTTGTCCAAGGCCGCCGTGGTCTCGCGGATCTGCGGGTTGAAGTAACTGCGCAGCCCCTTGGGGCTGCTCGTCTTGGCGAGTGCCAGCACACGGATCATGTTGGTGCGGCTGAGGTTGCGCCATTGCTCGACCAGCGCGACATGTTGACTGATGGCCTGATGGGATTGGCGCACGTCGTCGACAGCCATCAATCCCTGGTAGGCGAGGGCGACGATGATCACCGTGAGCAGCAGCACCGCTGCGAACCCAACGCTCAATCGGGAACCGATGGAGATGTTCTTCACGTTCTTGTGGTTCTGAGAGCACGTTGCAGATCACGCGCAGCCAAGTCATGGCTGCACCGCGGCCGTCGCGATGACGGCCTGGATAGGGCTATCGATCGAAGGTCGCAGCGGGTTGAGGCCCCGGCATGGCGCAACCACCCGATTCCGGCATTTCGACACGCGGGCGCTGGGCCTGCCGGCTCAGGAGCACGAACTCACCCGCGGCGGAGTCAGGCCTCGCGCATCGTCCAATTCGAGCGGCCAAGTGCCATGGTCCGGGGCGCGTGAGGGTTTCGCCCTTCGAAGTCGCGACGCGCCTCGACCAAGGCTACCGCGGGGCGAATGCCGTCTCGGGCTCTCGCTTCGACACGCCGATCCGGGATTTGCCCTTCGCCATTCAAGCCTTCACCGAGTCCTTCATCGAGGACCTGAAGCCAGTGGACATCTTCGACGTTGTGCGTTATTCGCCCGGCGTCACGTACCGAAGCAACGACTTCAACGAAGGCAACGCGAACCTCGCCGTCCGCGGCTTCGCGGTCAGCGCGCTGCCCGGCAATCCGCAGATCTTGCGCGACGGGTTCCACGGCCCGTCGATCTTCGATTTCACCAACATAGCGCGCGTAGAGGTGGTCAAAGGGCCCTCGTCGTTCCTGTACGGCCAGGTGGCGCCGGGCGGCATCGTCAACGTGATCACCAAGAGCCCGCAGTCGCGATTCGCCGCCACCGCCGACATCATGTACGGCTCCTACGGCGAGTACCGCGTTCAGGCCGACCTGACCGGCCCGGCCGGCAACGGCATCTTCTACCGGCTTGCCACTTCGTACGACCGAGACATGCACTACTGGGAGGCCTATGACGCGCATTCGTGGGACATCGGGCCGTCCTTGCTCTGGCAGCCGAATGACCGGATCAGCGTGTCGCTGAAGTACGAAAGCTTCCACAAGATCGAAGCGCCGCAGCTGATGCAAGAGCCGACATACCGCCGCCAGAGCGGTCTCGTGCCGACGCCGTCCGACCCCAATCGGCTGGGCGACGCAGTACCGGGCCTGCCCGACAACTGGAACAGCATGTCCAACGCGGACTACCGTCGCAGCGATACCGAGGCATTCAGCGCCTGGCTCGACTTCAATGCCAGCGAACACTGGAGTGTGCGCACCGGCTATGCGCGTCAGCGCTACACGGTCGATGCACTTTTCTCCGGCAACTTCGGGATGTCGAACAACACGACCTTCCTGCAGGGCCGGCGCCTGCGGACCCAAAAGTACGAGAACCAGGACAGCACATGGTCGGTCGATGCGGTCGGCCAATACCGGTTCCCGGGTGCGTCGACCAGGCGGCGCTTCGGCGGCAGCGGACTCGGACTGGCCATCAGCCAGTACCTGGTCCAGCTGATGGGCGGCGAGCTCCTTGTGGACAGCACGCTTGGCGCAGGCAGCCGCTTTCACTTCACCCTGCCTTTCGGCCTGCAAGCGGGGCAACCTACTGCTTGGCCAGCGGGTTATGGTGGTCGACGACAACGCCAGCGCACGCGAGATGCTGGCCAACACCTGCATTGGGCTGGGGCTGCAAGCCGATGCGGTGTCGAGCGGCGAGCAGGCCGTGCGTGAAGTGATCGCGGCCCACGCGGCAGGCAGGCCATACCGCCTGCTGCTCCTCGACTGGAGAATGCCGGGGATGGACGGCGTGGCATGCGCGCGCGCACTCGCCCAGATAGATTTTCTGCCGCACCCCGCGCCCATCATCCTGATGGTGACCGCCCTCTCGCGCGACGAAGCGGCGCAGCAGCTTGCCGAACAGAAGGTGGCGGTAAGCGCCTTGCTGAACAAGCCGGTCACGCCATCGAGCCTGCTCGATGCGTGCAATATCGGCATCGGCAGGACGGCGCAGCGTTCCGTGCTCGCGCGGCCCAGTGATCGGGGGTATTTGCGGGGCGACCCCGATGAGATGAAAGGCGCTCGCATCCTTCTGGTGGAAGACAACGAGGTCAACCAGGAAGTCACGGTAGAACTGCTCAGCCGCGCCGGCGCGATCGTCACCGTGGCCGGCAACGGACAAGAGGCGCTCGACACCCTCGCCGCAAGCAAATTCGACGTCGTGCTGATGGACTGCCAGATGCCGGTGATGGACGGTTATGCCGCCACACGCGCGCTGCGGCAGCGGGGCGCACTGCGCGACTTTCCGGTGATCGCCATGACGGCCAACGCGATGACCGGCGACCGCGAAGCCGCCATCGCGGCCGGCATGAACGACCATATCGCCAAGCCGATCAGGATCGACGACATGTTCGCCACGCTGGCGCGCTGGCTGCCTGCAACGCCCGGTGCGCGTGACCGTGGGGTCAAGGCAAACGACCGCTGAGCTTCCAGATATCGATCGTTCCGTTGGCCAGACCGATCGCAAGACGCCCTTCCATCAGCGGCAGGATCGTGCCGGCGGCGACGCGGCCGTCACTGACTTCGAACGACAGATCCTTCCTGCCGGTCGAAAGATTCCACAGTGAAACCTCGCTGTCGCCATCGAGCACGGCGAGGCGGCCGTCAGCGAGCTGTGCCAGCGCACGCGGCTCCCAGTACGGTCCGGATGACAGCGACGTGCCGGCCGCACCCGTCGATGCCCGAAAGAGGGACACCTTGGGGTTCCCTACGTTGCAGCTCGCGATGCGGCCGTCCTTCAGCACCAGCAGGTCAGTGACTGAACGCACGTCCCCTTGCTCGCCCTGTCGCAATGCAGGCTCGGGCGGTGCACCGTCCAAATGCCATATGCGCACCGTGCCGTCCTGATCGCCGCCGACGAGCCGGCCGTCCGGCAGCAAGGCAAGTCTTGTCACGATGCGTCCATCGGTGCCAAGCTGCCGCTCGACGCGCCCTGTCTCAGCGTTGCAGATCGCGATTCCCCCGCCATGGCCGCTGACCGCGATCCGGGCTGCATTGATGGCGATCGCATCTTCGACGCTGCCCTCGATGGGCTGCCAGCGCTGGGTCTCGGCGCCTGAGCGCAGGCTCCTCACCGACGCTGGTTCGCTCATCGTGACCACCAGCAGCGAGTCGCTGCCAAGTGGAACGATGGTTTCGACTTGTTCGGGCTGTGGAATGGTCAGTACAGTGCGTTGAGCTTCGACATCCCAGACCCGAACCGTCTTGTCGCGCGATGCCGATGCGAGGCGACCATCGGCCAACAAAAGCAGCCGATTCGTGAATCCGCTGTGGCCGGTCAGCCTGCCCACCTTCTCGGCCGGCTCCGGCGTCGGTCGGCGTCGCGCGACGATCTCGCGGTACTCGCCGTTTTCGACTTGCAGTCCGAGATGCATCACATCGCCGTCGACGCGACCCTCGAAGCGGCGCACGTATTGATGCGTCTTGCCGGTGCCGCTCTGGTCGTCGATGGAGCGCACGGTGCGGAACCTGATGCGGTCGCCGGCCGCGTGGCCGTCCAGTATCACCGCCTCGCGGTCGTAGCCGTACTCGTACTCGATGATCTCGGTGCCGGTCAGGCGGCCGTTGTCGAAGCGGAATACGACATAGGTCTTGTACTGCTTGGCCTGCGGTTCGAAATCCCAGCGGCCCGCGATATCAGGCGTTCGCAGCCAGCGAGACCAGGCCCAGCCGCCGCCGCCCGCGATCGCGGCCAATGCCAGTGCGGCCGACGATCCGGCGATGACACGTCGCCGGCTTCGTGCCGCGAGGCGTGCCGCTGCCAACGCTGCGGCCGTGGTCTCGCGCGCCTTGGCATCGGTGCCGACGGTGGCAGCGACTGCATCGCACAGGCCTTCGAAGCCCATGTGCTCGTCGTCACCCGTCCAGCCGGTCAGGTCGGCCGATTGCCGGCGGCGGAATTCCAGCGGTGGGCGTAACCGGTCGAGCGAAGCCGGAACCAGGACGTCGCGCTCGGCCCCGTCGGCGGCCTCGTTCTTGACCCACTCGGAGCCGATCGAATGCATCGACCACAGAACGACGACGCAGCGCGCGAGCGCCAGCTCCCTCTCGATCGCCTCGTCGAAGTGGCGACCGGCGAGGATCTCGCGATCCCACCAGACGGACCACCCCCGCGCGGCGAACGCCTTCGCGAGTCGCTCGGCCGACTCGCGGTCTTCACGCGCATAACTGATGAAGACGTCAGCCATGCGCTTTGTTTTGCTTTTAATGGGGTGGGCGATGCTTGGCGAGGCGCTAGTGGACCGGGTCAGGGTCCCTTGGCAGTAGCGCGAACACCGTATCGAAGCCGCCCCAGCCCCAGCCGACGTCGACGCCTCCCTGCCATGACCCTGCGGTTTCCAGGCCGGCGCCGGTCTGGTATCCCAGATGCCGATACCATCTGAGCACGCCGTCGGGCTGGATGCCGTAGATCACGCCATCGCCGCTGGAGAACAAGGTCGTGAACGACCCCCAGCCAACGCCCACCGTTTTCCCGCCCAACCACGAGCCGGCATCGCTCAGGCCGAGCCCGCTATCGTGCCCCAGGTGCTTGTACCAAAGCAGGTCGCCATTGCTGTTCACGCCGTAGATGATGCCGTCGCCGCCGCCGAAGACCTTCACCAGACCGTCCCAGCCGATCCCGACCTCCTTCGCCAACGCCCACGAGCCCGCGCTCTCGACCGGCTGGCCTGTCGCGACGCCGTAGTGCCGATGCCAGATCAATCGACCGTCCGGAGTGATGCCGTAAATGATCCCATTTCCGCCGGAGAAGACGCGGGTGTACTGCCGGAAGTCGTGGTTGACCGTGATACCCCCGTTCCAGGATCCGGCATCGCTGAGGCCTGCGCCGGTGTTGAACCCGACGTGCTCGTACCAGCGCAGTTCGCCTTCGGGCGTTATCAGGTAGATGACATCTCCGCCGCCGGGAAAGACGGCTGGCAAGCCGTCCCAGCCTTGCCCCACCGGACGCCCGCCTTTCCAGTCAAACGCTCCGTCCCGGGCGCCGTCGTGCCGGAACCACTGCAAGATGCCGTTCGCCGGTACGGCGTAGATGAACGAGGTCATCACGCCCGGTCCGGGTGGCGCGAACGGCGGGTAATAGGGCTCGACATACCGGTCGGCCTGAACGCCATTTGCCTGGCCCGGCGGCCGGCAGTAGCCTGATACTGCGCCATCCTCCCTCGTGTGATGGAACAGTTCATAGGAGGTGAGATCGACCGGGTCGAATGGAACTCTGAAGCGGATATTGTGGGGCCGCTTCGCATCGACATTGCCGACAATTTCGTAGTTCAGGCCACCGCGTTCGTAGCGGCCCTCGAGCGGGTTCACGTTGGAGATGCGCAAGACGTCCGAATATGTGCCCTGACTGATCGACCAGCCGTCTATCCACCGCCGCACATCGAAGCGATCGATCACCCGGTGATTGAAAGGCTTTCGGGAGAGTCGCACGCCGTATTCGACGCCTTCATAGGTGGTCACTCCGGCGGCATTGTCCAGATCGTTGGCGCAGAACTGCGTTATGAATCGCTGACCCACTTCTGAGCCCGGTTGGGTTCGGCTGGTCGTGTCCGCGACCCAGAACGTCATCGTTCCCCCATCCGCGGAGACGCGCCCGTTCACGTCATACCGGTTGCCGTTGCGGTAGTAGTCGCCAAGTTTCGTCGGCTCGGAATCCGTGCGATTGAGGTGGGTGAATCGGCGAATGGTGAGCTCGCCCAGCCAGCCGTCATGGTCCATGTGCCATCGACCCATCCACGCCGCCTCGACCTGCGGCTCGCTCACCGGACGAACCCGTTCGATGTACCGACCACCCAGGATCGGCGCGTCGTAGGAATATTGGATGAAGGCGTTTTCACCCCAGCTGTTCTTGACCTCGAAGACTCTCTGGTCGTCGTCATAGCCGACGATGAGGAAACAGTGATCGGGAATATCGGCGACCACTTCGTATCCGGACTGCAATACCTGTTTGACCCGATCCACGCCGGGTTTGTCCGGCAGCGCAAAGAAGGTATCGACTTGGTAGCGGCCCCGCTGATGCGCAACCATCGGCACGATGCGATCGTCGAATTCGAACGCGTCGTTTTGCGGCTGGGTCGCAAGGTCACCGGCGGCAGGAATGGTGTCCTTGATCTCGATCATCTCGGCATTTGTCAGGTACCGAGCGTCGGCCTCCTCAGGGGCTGCGAAGCGGGCCAGCTTGTCCACGATGTCCGAACAGCCCTGATAACCAGTCAAGGTGCTGTTGTTCTCGATCTGCGACGGGCTGTCAACCCAGTCGTCCAGCAAGGCCGTGACCTTGTTGATATGAAAGACGTACTGTTCGGACAGGTCGACCACGAGACCAAACTGCCGCCGGTACGCAGCCTCCATCGCTGCACAGGCCGCGAATGAATAACACGAGCCGCGGTCGAGCTGATTGCGAAACCCGGTCTGCCATGGGCTCAGCGACAGCTTTGATTGCGCGGCCAGCGCGAGCATGGGTTCGGGCAATCGCACCAGTCCCAGTGCCAAAGCGCGCGCGTTTGCCAGTTCAACGGTCCTGCCGTGCTCAAGAGGATCCGCCAGCAAGTGGGCATTTGCCAGCCGCCGCGACTCGAATGAAATCATCATCTGTCTCTCCGCCAGTTGAATTTCAGCACGCGTCCTAGGTTCCGGTTTGCGCGGTGACCTTCGATCGCTGGCGTGACTTTGCAATCGTTGGGGTTACGGATCCGGTACGGATGCGGCCATCGAGGCTGCGTGCACGCCGGACGCGTGCGTCCGTGGGCTCGCGACGTATCGTCGCAGCGACAAGGCGATGGATCGAGGATCCGGCCGCTGTTCCGTTCAGCCTGGGTTCATGGAGCCGGCAGCAACATGCGCCCATCCCAACCCATGGAGCCTTGCATGAAGCGCCTCGCCCTGATCCCCTTGCTCGCTGCCGCCGCCGTTGTCGCTCAGGCGCAGACCTACCTCGACAACGCCCGCGTCAGCAGCGTCGAGCCGCAGTACGACAGCGTGCGCGTTCCGCGGCAGGAATGCAGCAATCAATGGGTCAGCGAGCCGCGCCGCGACGCTGCACGCGACTACGGCGGTGCCGTCCTCGGCGGCATCGTCGGGGGACTGATCGGCAACCAGGTCGGCGGCGGCCACGGCCGGGAGGCGGCCACGGCGGTCGGTGCGGTGGTGGGCGCATTCACCGGCAACAACCTCGCCAACCGCGACCGCTGGCAGCAGCCCGTGCCGCGTGAGGTCACCACGTGCCGCGATGTCGAGGACGTCCAGTCTCGCCTCGTCGGCTACCAGGTTACCTACGATTACCACGGCCAGCAGTACACGACGCTGATGCAGCAGGACCCTGGGCGCTTCGTGCCGGTGCGCGTATCGGTGGATCCTGTGGGACGATAGGGGCTCGTTCGATCACTCTTCGGCTCTCGTTCCTCGACTCATGAAAGCGTTCGTCGTCACGCCTCTTTGTGCCCTCTTGATCGCCCTGGCCGCACCGGCCTGGGCCGACATCGGCCGCGACGAGGCGGCAGCGGCGGCACAGCGCGTGGCCGCCGGGCGCGTGCTGTCGGTCGACAAGAGCGAGGCCGATCACCGGCCGGTGTGGCGCGTCAAGGTGCTGACCGACCAAGGCCAAGTCCGGGTGATCCTGATCGACGTCGCCAGCGGGCGGATCGTCGGCTGATCGGGAGAAGGCCGGCATGCGCCTCTTACTGGTCGAAGACGACGCGGCCCTGCGCCTCGGGCTCGCGCGCCGCCTGGAGGCCGACGGCTACCGCGTCGACCAGGCTGCCGATGGCGAAGATGGCTTGTTCCAGGCGCGCGAGTACCCGGTCGACCTCGCGATCGTCGATCTCGGGCTGCCCAAGCTCAGCGGCCTGGACGTGGTCAAGGGCCTGCGAACGGACGGCCGGGCCATCCCCATCCTGATCCTCACCGCGCGCGGCAGCTGGCAGGACAAGGTCGTGGGGCTCGAGGCGGGCGCGGACGACTATCTCGTCAAGCCCTTCGAATACCCCGAACTCCATGCGCGCATCAAGGCCTTGCTCAGGCGCTCGCTGAAGGCCACGTCGGACGTGCTGACGCTCGGACCGATCGCGATCGACTTCTCGGCACAGAGCGCCCGGCTCAGTGGCGCGGCGATCGAGCTGACGACGTTCGAATACCGATTGCTCGAGTTCCTCGTGCGCGAACGGGCACGCGTCGTGAGCAAGCAGGAGCTCTCGGACTATCTGTATCCCCACGACGAGGACCGGGACAGCAACGTGCTCGAAGTGCTGATCGGCCGCCTGCGCCGCAAGCTCGACCCGGACGGTACGCTGGCGCCGATCGAGACCTTGCGCGGGCGAGGCTACCGTTTCACGCTCGGATGAGGTGGCCCGGCTCGATTCGTGCCCGCCTGATGCTGGGTGCCGCGGCGGTGTTGATCGCCTTCATGGCGGGTGTCGGTTGGGCCGTGCAACGGGCCCACGAAGACAGCGTGCGCACGGCGCACTTCGCCCAGCTGCAGAGCACGGTCTATCTGCTGCTGGCGGGCGCCGATCTCGACGAGCATGGCGCGCTGGTGATTCCTCCATCGTTTCCCGAGCCGCGCCTGTCCTTGCCCGGCTCGGGCCTCTACGCGAGCATCGTCAGCGTGGCGCGGCGCGAGCAATGGCAGTCGCCGTCGACGCTGGGCATCCAACCGCCGTTCCTGCGCGATGTCGCGGTCGGCCAGTGGCGCTCCGAGATCGTCGAGGCTGGCGGCCGCCGCTACCTGGTGATCGGCTACGGCGTCAACTGGGCGGGGCGCGCGCAGGCGGCGCCGCTGGTGCTGTCCGTCGTCGAAGACAAGGCCGAGTTCGATCGGGAGCTCGGCGTCTTCGAGCGCACCTTGTGGACGTGGCTGGGCAGCGCCGCCGTCCTGCTGCTGGTGTCGCAGACCTTGCTGCTCGAATGGGGCCTGACGCCGCTGAGGCGCGTCGCGCGCGAGGTCCGCGGCATCGAGCTCGGCGGGCAGTCCGAGATCGCGGGCCGGTACCCGGCCGAGATCACGGCGCTGACGACCAACCTCAACACCCTGATCACGCAGGAACGCCTGCGCCAGACCCGTTATCGCGAGGCGCTGAGCTTTCTCGCCCACAGCCTCAAGAC
>Ga0105239_10001346_pt1 | contig 33119 bp, 30 predicted proteins | sample KBSC44metaG_FD_92761 | JGI IMG/M metagenome (GOLD analysis project Ga0105239, IMG submission 92761) | Corn rhizosphere microbial communities from Kellogg Biological Station, Michigan, USA - KBS C4-4 metaG | ecosystem: Host-associated > Plants > Roots > Rhizosphere > Soil | place: Michigan, USA...
ACTGTTAGTCGCCCAGGGAGTTAGTTATAGGATAGTCCTTAATTAGTTGCTCCTACTCCTACCACTATAGTCTTGCGTCTGGCTATTATTACCCAAGTAAAGTCTTCTCTCTGCCCCAAATGTGCAAATCAATCAATTAATATTGCTCACTTTTTCCCAATTCGCCTTTTGCCCATTTTCCCTTTTCTTCTTTTCCTCTCTCTTTGCCAATTTACTCTCCATGCCATGCCTGGCTGCCCAGGCCGCTGATTCCGATCCTCCGTGCTCTTCGGACTGCAATTCCGAGTGCCTTGTCCCTCAGGCTCAGGCTCATCCCCCAAGCCGGGCAGGGCATGAGTGGCCCCGTCCTCGGCCTCTTCCCTCTTCCCTCTTCCCTCCCCCCAACTCGACCCAGTCCACTCAAGTTCAGTCCGCCAACCCACCCCTTCGCACCCCCATGACCTGAAATGACACTGCCGACGCCACACCCAGCAGCCATAGCCATACCAGACCAGAAGCCATAAACAATATCCACATTAATGCTCGGCTCCTCCCCCATCATCGTCAGCTTCCCTTCCCTCTCTGACTCCGCATCTCAAGCGCCCTGGCCGTGGCCACCTGCTTCTGCCCGCGCCGGCATTTGCAATCACCAGCATCACCACCACCACCACCATCATCTACACCACCATCTCCCCCAGTGAGTATCTGGGCCATGCTTCGTCAACTGCTTCCCTCCCTCTGATCATCCACTTACCGCGACTGCGCACCCGCTCCTCCTCCTCTATAGCTCTGGTCCTCGTTGAAAATCTCCACTCCAGCCTCTCCGCTCATCCCACATTCGCATCCTTTCCTCGGACCGACCTCGATCGAGCGAGCCATCCTCATACCCATATCCGCCTTTCTTCCGCTTGAATAGAAGCATTCACCCTTCAACAAGCTTGTCGCTTTCTGTCATACCTCACGACGTCGCACAGCATTGTTCCTCCCATTGGACTGTGCAGCTTGCCTGGCCCAGGACCCATCTCTATTTCCACATCCAATCTTGCGCCCTCGTCCCACAGCACCTTCAATCTTCAACCACACACTCTCTCCACTCTGCTTCCAACTGCCACAATACCCCTCGAGCTCTCCCAACAGTCCAACCGTCCCAGTATACCGTCTTGTCACAGTCGACTCGCAATTCGCAATCCGCTCCCCTCCCCACCAAACCTTGACGTGATTCTGCACGACCAAGGAGCCTTCAACTGTCATTCAATTTATATGGGCTCGCCCACTCGGTCGCTATCTCAATCCCCTCAGGAACATCTCTGGTCAGGTGTCACTACTGGAGCCCTTGTGCGAGCCGCCTTGCATTCCTCTGCATTTGACAGTCCTCTTGATGGTCTGCTTATAACAATATGACGGCCTCAGATGTCGAGGATGGCCACTCTCGTTCCCCCTCCCCCGACGACAGTGGAACCGAAACCATGGCCGACCAACAACCCAAACCTGAGAAGCCAAAACAAGCCAATGGTTCCAATGCCAAAGATCCTTCTCGTCCTCGACGAAAGAAGGCTCGTAGAGCTTGCTACGCCTGTCAACGTGCCCACTTGACCTGTGGTATGTATTAACCCAATCGCCTGGATTGCTTTCTTGCATCCAGAAATACTGACATGGAACTTTTCAAGGTGACGAGAGACCCTGCCAGAGGTGCATTAAGCGCGGTTTGCAGGATGCCTGCCAGGATGGTGTGCGGAAAAAGGCCAAATATCTCCACGATGCTCCCAATGAGGCCCTGATCCCAGTCGTCGGAGCCAACTTATACAACAATTCTGCGACAAAGCAACGATCCTCCACCATGACCACAACTGCAAGCGAGACCTCCACCCCACAACAACAGCAGTTTTACCAACAGCCACAGCAGTTCAATAATTTCCAGCAAAATTCGCAAATGCCCCCTCCCATGCTACACGAGCGCAGCGTCAGCTCAACGAGCTATACCCAACAGTCTCCCTTGAGCACAAATTTCACCAGTGTCGGCTCCCAAGTTCCAATGCAAAGTCCCGTCGTGGGCCCTGACCAAACCGGCGCAAATAACATGAATTCGGCTGCATGGTCGGGCGCCATGTTTGATGACCCATCAATGTTCAACTTCGATATTGCGAGTATGAATTTCGGCAATCATTATGGTGCCCTTGAATTTGGAATGTTGGGCCATATGGCTACCAATGCTGGTGAAACCCCACCGAGTGATACCACCACTCACAGGGGCTCCATGGTGCAACAGTATCGCATGCCACTGGGAAGTTTCAGTGAGAGCCCGACAGCACAGTTCCAGTACAATGATCCAATGATGACTGATTGGCCCAATGGATCCGACGGCTACAATTCTCATGGACAGGGTCATCATGTCGCTCCAAATGCTTTTGCCATAGAAACAGGTGCAGCCCACTGGACTTCTCCAGACACCAATGGTACACCAACAAATGCTGTAAGGTTTGATGATTCACCCCTCATGACAAGCAATGGCTTGCTTCAGGTCCCTCCTGTGCCCAATGCTCAGATGAACCCAACCCCGGATCAAGAGAACAATCGCAATCAACAGCTTCCACCCATATCCACCCCTCAATTGAAAGCAAAGTCACAACTGCCGGTCAAGTCATTGAAAAGACCAAAGGACCCTTCTTCGATCTATACAACTGTCACGAGTCCCCATCCCTACACCGCTGGTTTCCATGCACTCATTGCTTACCTTCAGAAGCGCTTTTCCAGCCATCCATCTAAGACTCTCAGCATTGCCAAGTCTTTGGCATCCTTTCGACCCTCATTCATTGCGACAACCAAAACCCTCAACAGAGAAGATCTTATCTTCATGGAAAAATGCTTCCAAAGGACGCTGTGGGAGTACGAGGGTTTCATCGAAGGAGTGGGAACCCCAACCATTGTCGCAAGGAGAACGGGCGAAGTGGCGGCGGTGGGGAAGGAGTTCCAGATCCTGACAGGGTGGACCAAAAATGTGCTACTTGGTCGTTCTCCAAACCTCAACGTGAATCGAGGACATTCGGGACAAACTCCAGGGACTGGATCGGGTACAAATACTGCAAGAGCAACGGGGTTCAACACTCCAACGCGGGGGGGACAAGACTTGGAGAATGGTGAGAAACGAGCGCAACCAGTATTCTTGGCCGAACTGCTCGATGATGATTCAGTGGTTCAATTTTATGAAGACTTTGCCCGACTTGCATTCGGAGACAGTCGTGGAAGTGTTCACGGAAGAGGTAAACTACTTAAATATCGTACCAAGGATGATGAGATTTCGCAAAATCTCAATGCGGAAGCTGAGATGCGCAAACACGATGCTGGCGGGGCCCCAAACAACACCGATCCTCGGCGACGAGAGAGTGTTGGACTTGCACGAAAACAAAACGACATGAAGAAGGATGGCATATCCGGCGAGAAGGGGATGCAGAAATTGGGATCTGCAGATGGGAAGGTGGATTGCACATATTGCTGGACGGTCAAAAGGGATGTGTTTGACATTCCCATGCTTATTGTTATGAATGTGAGTACTATCGTGAAATCGACATGGTGCTTGTCTATGCGGACTACTAACATGAATCTAGTTTCTGCCTTGTATATAGGCTTCTAGGAAGGGAAGGAAAAGTTTGATGTCTTACGATTGCATATTGGACAGGCATTGCTACGAGTAGTAGCTTTTGGGGGTACATGGCTGGAACCATTCGAGTGGCTGTTGTGATCATTTTGGAAAATGGAGTTCCTTTCAAGCTTGGCTACCCTACCGTTACTGGTTGACATGGCGGATAAGAATAAGGTGGACGGAGGGCCCTTATGGGCGATACAGCCACGACTTGACACTTGAAGTTGACGGGATGTTGATCCCATGTGGCATGGATTATTGCACAGCGTGTCCATCCTTTTGGATGAGTACATCGATAGCACAGAATTTTGCGCGCTAGCCATTTGCTTGGGGTATGAGTTCCTCCTTTTGCCAGCCCCCAAGTGGCTGGACGGGTACGTAGGAGTTGAGCTCCCCCTACAGAGGGTGAGGTAGATGAGTTACTATAGAATCATCATCAGTGCTCTATGCCAACTTTTGTTCCCCTGCGTAAGTTCTTCTCATGTCTTTCTCTCTCAAGACCTGGCCTCCTCGAGGCATGTCGTTGTGTCCGTGAAATGAAACCCCCCTGCCTCCCTTGCCTCCTCCCTCCTCTGACATACCACCGCTTGATCATTCTAGCGAAGACCCCCCTGTCCCTAGCATCTTAGATATCTATAGCCTACTTTCCCATCATGCAAATCTAAACGAGCACAGCCCTGCCCGCCTACCTCCCTACCTACCTACAGGGAAAAGCACGGGGGTTCTAACGCTAGCAAGGGTAGGTACGCAGTACTGACTGACTGACTGTCATCACCCCTGTCTCTCCAAGATTCAAATCCAACCTCACACACGCATCAATGCCAGGTACTTAGATAAGTAAGATGTACGGAGGACGGAGTACATTGCAAGCCTGGGGGCTCTGGACACCCGAGGAGCAGACCCCCAATTAGGTACATAATTACCTCGACCGTTTTCCCTTTTCTTGTGAGAGAGAGAGAGAAGATGATAGTAATTAGCCTGTAGTAGTAGTAGAGTACGGAGTATGTGCTCTTGCTCTTCGCTTTTCCCCCGTTAACACTTTATAGCAGACAGAACAAAATGGGGCAGGCAGCATCAGATCGAGGAGGCCCTGGGATGCCCGCGGATAGGGATGGGGTTCGATGTATGTCGTCTATAGTGCTCATGTATCCATCTATCTCATGCTGGTGCTTCACGCGTTCAATTGGTGTCGTCGCGGTCTATTACCTTACCTTACGTCCCCCCGGTCCATCGATCTGTCGAAACTGGCTGGTGTTGCATCTTCTGTGCACCAACCCATCCACAATTCCCCCCCCTCCCCCCCCAACTCAAAGTTATTCAATCACTCAGTCCTGATTCAGTCCTGCTTAGCCAACACCCTCCTCTCGACCTCGGCGGCATCGACACCCGCCACCCACTCAAACCGTGTCAACCACCTCGCATCCTCCTCCACCTCCATGTGGCCCTTCCCCTCCGCCGCCGCCACATCCTTAAACGACGCATACCTCGCCCTCTTCAAACTCCTCTGCGCGACCTCGCAGTCGATCTTGATGTCCTTGACCAGTGCCTCGAGGCTGACGTAGTCGTACTCGGGCCGGATGAACCCCAAGATCAGCAGGTTCAGCGCCGCGCCGTAGAAGTCGCGCGTGAAGTCGTGCAGGATGTGGATCTCCACCGACCGCACCGTGTTCTTGTAGTACGGGTTGTATCCGATGCTGAGCACCGACGGGTAGATCTCCGCACTCGTGTGTCGTGTGTTGGGCGTCGCTGGCGTCGTGGTGCCGGCTGCGCTGCTGCTGCTGACGATGGAGGCCTGTGAGAGCCCCACGAACCCGAAGTATACTCCTGAGCGCAGGTCGGGGTACGCGGCGAGCCCTTCGGGTGGGATGTTCGCCGTGGGGATGCCGAGCTTGATGGTTGTTAGGTGCGTTGGTTAGTTAGCCTTTCATCGCGAGGGTTTTTCTTCCGAGTGGAAAATGCTGGATTGTGAGACGGAGGAAGGGCGGATCTTCTGCATCTTGGGGAGCTGAGAATCTTGTCCAGTCGGGCGGAGCAAATCAAGAGACAACCCCCCTCTAGCCAGCGTGGTGGTACGTCGACTTCACTTCCCTGCCCTGCCCTGACCGGCTGGCTGTACCTCTTTTGTTCTGGTCCAACACGGATATGGATGGACATGGACAAGTTTCAGTACGCCACGCCAACCTCAGTGGCAGCCTCGATCATACAACCCCCCCCCCTTCTTCCTCATTCTCCCCTCCCCGCTCCCCCTGTCGCCTCTACACTCAAACCCCTCCCGTCCGCGCGAATCTCAAATCTCCCCACCCAAGATGCAGAAGATGCAGGAGAAGAAGAAAGACAAAACTCACCTCTTTACTCCCCCGCCCAAACCCCTTGATCACGGGGCCCTGCAGCTTGATAGGGAACGGCGGCTCAGGCCCCGACTCCGGGCCGGCGAACAGCTCGCGCTCGCGTTCTGCGTCGCCCTTCACGGCGGCTGGTGGCGGCGCGCCTGCAGCCGCGTCGGTGCTCATGGTGACTGAGTGCTGTCGCCCGGTTAGGTTAGGATAGGTTAGGTTTCGTTGCGTGGGTGGTTGGGTGGGTAGGGTAGGGTAGGCAGGTGATTTTCATCTGCGAAACTGGCCTAGACGTACAATTTCTGCTTTTTTCCCCACTCCCTATCTCGATTGATTTGAAACTGGAACGGTCGAAAGATGATTCAAGTCAAGTCATCAAAAGAAGCTTGATCAGAATCTCGAGAGCGGGGGCGGATTGTGATGCTAATAACTATATTCCCAATTCGTGAGTAACACAAATTGTAAATTGTAGTCGTAATGCCTATCGTAAGGCTTCTATGTTTTGACTGGCGGTGAGTCGTCGCTCTGTGACGGAGTAATTTATAAATATCCAAGATCCGAAGTTTTGGTCAGCCTGAAGGCTGAAGCACACAATGATGACGACTCGCGAGCTCCTCGAAGATGGCAAGAATGGATGGATATCAGATGAGAGAAATGAAGAGTTCTCGTCCGGCCAACAGTCAACAATTCGTGGAGGAAAAGCAATAAATATTGCTGCAACCACCTAAAATAATTGTAATCACAACACTTGTCACTATCTCTTGAAATCACAATTGGAGAAGATAGGCTAGTCATCGGTCTCGGAAACTGATTGGATCAAATTATTAAATATTCGATCGGATTCTGCACCAATCGGATAAGAGAGAACCCATTCCTTTCCGAGCCTCGTGAAATCAATATTGATGACGGACCGTCGATATAGTAGAGGAGCGAGCCTTGACTCTGAATTGGGGTCTAGTCAGGTTTGACTTGTACCTCGTCAAACTCTATAATTTATACAATACACCGACTAATATATATGCTGTACACCATCAATCACTACGAGTACCTCCACCTCTTTTTGGATAATCTACACACTCGCCGAATACCCAACACTCGGCAAGCGGCCAGAGGCCCGTCTTTTCTCGACCCATTTCCTAATTTCATCGACCCAGAAGACTGTACTTGTTATGCATACCAGCGTGACCAGGTCCCAAAGACCAACAGCTTCGGTCTGGAACACTCGTTGTAAAAATGGTAGATAAATGACACATAATTGACCTGCCAAACTCCCTGCTACTGCATAATTGAACATCTTGTTTCCAAAGAGTTTGATCTCCCCAAACAGTACCGATTTAGCCTCGGATCTGCAAGTAAGGGCATTGAACATATCGAAAAGAACAAAGGTGGTGAATGTCATGGTGGTATCACGTTTCGTGACAACCCGTCTCCGAAGTGGAATATTGTCTGGAGTGGCGGGTGAAGAAGGATCATCCTCATCGACCATTTCCCTTATGTAAATGGTCAGAGTGCCCATCATAATAATTAGGGCTGAGGTGAGAACACGACGGATGAGTCGTCTGGTGAGCACATTTGCATTTCGAGGTCTTGGAGGTTGAAGCATTACTCGAGGGTCGACAGGTTCGACTCCGAGCGATTGTGCAGGAGGACCGTCCATCAGAATATCTGTGTGGCGTTAGTATCTCAGATTGATCGAGGGTATCTCAAGACTTACTGATCCAAAGAATCTGCATGGCGTTAAGCGGATTCTTAAAGCCAAACATTGTGCTCAACAAGACCAACGTCAATGCAGCAACACTCGTACTCAACTGAAAGGTAATGAAGTTTTGGATGTTGTAGAAGATACCCTTGCCTTGTTCAATGGCTCGGAGAATGGTGGAAAAATCATCATCGGTAAGAATCATATCCGCAGCTTCTTTAGCGACATCAGTCCCAAGCAACCCCATTGCAATGCCAATATCGGCCTTTTTCAGGGCTGGGGCATCATTGACACCATCACCGGTCATTGCGACAACATCTCCGCGAGATTGAAGTGCACGAATGATTTTCATCTTATGGTCAGGGCTTGTCCTGGCAAAGATGCTTGTTGTGACAATAGCCTCGGAGAGCTCCTGCTCAGACATTCGGTCAAGCTCATCACCACGAAGCACAGATCGAGACGCAGAGGAAGCAGGGTTGATTGGCATCCCTAGTTTCTTCGCAATGGCCACTGCAGTGGTCTCTGCATCACCGGTGATCATGATAACCTTCACGCCCCCGTTCATCAATCTCTTAATCGATCGGTGAACATCTTTTCTTGGAGGATCATTCATGCCGACCAGCCCGGCAAAGCATAACCCCTTGTATAAATCGCCCTCGGTGGGCTTCTTATCGCCCAGAGGGGTCGAACTGCGGCTGCTCTGACGGTGTTTATTTCGCACGACGCCGCTGGCAAACCCAATGACTCTAAGACCTTCTTCAGACATGGATTTTGCAGCAGCATGTGCCTCTTGGCGTCTCTTCTCGTCGAGAATAAACTCTTGGCCATCCTTAGTGAGATAAGTATCGCAGCGACTCAGGATCTGTTCCAAAGCACCCTTTATGTACGCAGTTTCTGCAGGCAACCCTTGGCCACTTGTAAATTCTCCCATGGCGCTGACAAGGACAACGCCCATCCATTTTCGTTCGGAACTGAAAGGGGTCTCGCTCGTCCTATGCCCTACTTGGTCTCGTAGATCGTCATCACCAAACGCATCCAATACATCAAGCATAGCGATATCGGTGGGCTGCCCTAGCCATCTACTCTTGGTGCTCGTGGCAGACAAATCTCTAGTAGAGGAAAGTACAGCAGCAGAAGCAGCAGTGGCCGGCGTCCCTAAGCTTGATTGGGCCAAACGCCCATTGTTGGCGATGTTGCCGATGCGAAAGATAGCTCTCATAGCGGAAGTAGGTTGAGCCGATGTGTCGATATTGAATGGATGGTCGGCGTCGAAGTGCCAGACCTTCGTAACGGTCATGTGATTTAGAGTCAAGGTCCCTGTCTTATCGCTACATACCACGTTGACGGATCCCAAAGTTTCAACACTAGGAAGCTTGCGAACGATGGCACCTCTTTTGGCCATGCGCAAGACTCCCAAAGCCAAGGTCACGGTGACAATAATTGGAAGGCCTTCTGGAATAGCAGCAACCGCGAGAGAAACACCGATCGTGAAAAGGTCTAGTGGTTTCTTGCCCTGAATAAGACCAATAATCATGATGATTCCGATGACAACGAAGGACATATAACTCAATTGCTTTCCCAAAAGATCCATCGAGTGTTGTAGAGGTGTTCTTGGGGCCTCGATTTCCTGGAGGGATAGTGAGATGGTTCCAAACTCTGTATTTCCCCCAGTAGCAATGACGATGCCTTCACCATGGCCAGAGCGGACCAGAGTACCCATGAAAGCGATGTTGTGTTGTTCATTGAGACGGACATCGGCACCGACTGTGCCAGCTGCGTTGTATGGTTCTGGTGTTCCATGGCGATGTTCCAATTTCGGTGGGGGTCTATCCAAGGCAGCGGAATGCTTCTCAACAGGTTCATTTTCTCCAGTTAAGTTTGACTCGTCAATGGTTAATTCGGCCGATCTTGTGATACGGATGTCTGCGGGAATGCGGTCCCCAGTCGAGAAAATGACAAGATCTCCCACGACAAGTTGGGTGGCCGGGATTGTAGAGGATAGCTTCTCTTCTGGTGGAACTGTAGTGCCATCGGCAAGAGGTTCCATCTCAATTGAGTCGGTGACACCGCCATGGCTTCTAGAACGGGGACGAACGGGAGGTGCAGTTCGCCTGACGTGAGCATAATGCGGTACGAGGCGGTTCAGGGCCTCAAGGGACTTTTCGGATCTATATTCTTGTACAAAGCCGACACTAACGACTATCGTGACAGCAAGAGCGATGCTGACGGCGTCATCTCGGTTCCCGATAAAGAGGGATATAGCGGCAGAACCGAGGAGTAAAAGGATGAGAGTCTCCTTGAACTGCTTGAGGAACCTTAGCCACAGGGGCTCTTCTTCTTCGTGTGGTAATTCATTAGGGCCATCCTTTGCAAGTCTGGCATGTGCCTCGGTCTGAAAGAGACCATGTGTGATAGATGTTTCTAATTCTTTGGCAGTTTCTTCTGGAGGTAGCAAGGAGTAAGAGGAAGTTATTTTAGAGGAGGCGCCGCCAAATCGGGTAGGACTTTGGGATCGGCTCGGAGGAGGGTTGAATTGAGGGAGAGCCGGGACTGATAGTGTTGACATGATTGCATGGTGTTATGTGTTTATATTGATCGCACGGCCATCGTCGTCGTCCAAAGGAACGAGGCACAGCCAGGTAGTAGAGGAGAAATGGCCAATCTCTCGAGTCGTGTGCTAGGCCTGGATAGTGAAAGGAGTGGTATTGATGAGTCAAAGGGAATATTGAAAGAAGGATATAACTTGGATCTGTGGATGGTTGTTGAACCCCTGGCTTGAAATGCTGGTAGAAGTAGTATAGGAGTTACTATTACTAGCAATCTTGTAATCAATGCGACACGATCCAAAGTTGCCAGTTGCGACCTCCAAGTTGAACCGTGACCTGCGGTGCGCCTTCCAGAAAAAGTCCATGCTCGATCCGGACTTAGTCCGACACTTTGAGCGCAGGAGTGGATCAACTTTTCTCCAGGGGATGTCCGCCTTGGGGCAAGTTTCCCGACCTGAGACACGTGTTTTGCCTTGGCAAAACATGTAGTCACGTGTGTTGAGGTGCTGGCAATTGGACTGCCCGTGGGTGCCAGTCTTGCCCGCTTCCCGCTTCGCTGCTGGTCAACACCAACCACCTCATTTCGATCGTCGCTCCAGCAAACACCACCTGCACCCGCCCTTCCTTTATCCTCACCACCAACTCTCTCTACTCTCTACTCTCTACTCTCTACTCGCTATCCTCTACCTCGATTCTTCCTCTTCTAATACATTACTTCGACCGCGCACCCAATCGCCAATCTTTACAGCGCGATTATTTATCTTCCCCGTATTCGTCCTTCTTCGCTCGACGCGTCGTGCCACTGCCGCCACCCTTTTGACTCCTCGGCCAACTTAAATGCACATCCACCCGCAAACGTACCATGTTTTATTCTGAACAACTCCTGGCCAAGACCGGGCCACTGGCTCGAGTCTGGCTCGCCTCGAACGTTGAGCGCAAGCTCTCTAAAACCCAGATCTTGCAATCAGACATCCAAAGCAGTGTCGGCGCGATTGTCGACCAAGGCCATGCCCCTATGGCGTTGCGCCTGAGCGGCCAATTGATGCTTGGTGTTGTTCGCATCTATGGAAGGAAAGCGCGCTATCTGCTCGATGATTGCAACGAAGCCCTCGTCAAAATTCGCATGGTAAGTAATTCATCCAGTATTCGCCAAATGTACTGTCCCTGACATCGCTTCTAGACCTTTAAATCGACTAATAATCATGATTTGCCTGCTCATGCCACCGCTACTGTTGACCTGAATCTTCCAGAGCTACTCACAATCGACGATCTATTCTCTCCAATGGATTTCGCATACCAGATGACACAGCAAATTCAGATTCCCGCCGACCAGACCCAGGACTTGGATGACGATTGGACCTCTTCCCTGAACCCTCATCAGAGTAGCACTCAATCAATGCTCGTTCCAGGAGAGGAAGAGGCCCTTTACAACGCGGACGATTTTACTCTAGACTTTGGTGAACACAATGATGTCTCCGTCAGCATAAACGTTGGCAGATCCGCACCGACGCCTCAGCCTGAGCATGACGATATTCTAGGGGAAGAGGAAGTACTCTTCCATGATGACGATGCTATCAGTCTCAACTTCGGTGGAGATGACGTTCCCATGATCGACGAGCCTCAACTCGGGCTAGAAGATGAAGGACTCCCCGCGATTGGCGATGATGAGCCTCTTGCACTTGGAGACGACGAGACCCTACAGCTGAGACAGGCCGCCGATCGTGTTAGAGACACAGAATCCCCTCTGTCAGAAGCCGGCTCTGAGATGTTGCGAGAACTAGACCAGACTTTCCAAACACAACTTGAACCTGAAGAAGAGATTACCGAAATCGTTGCGCGCCAACCACAGCGGAGTCGCAAACAAAAGCCTTTGGCCCCTGACATGGAAACTGTATTGCACAACAGCCAAATAAAAGCACAGGCCGAGGATCGTTCCAAGATTCTACGAGCCCCATCATTTCTACCAAGAGATCCCGTTCTTCTGACTCTGATGAGCATGCAGAAGAATGGAGACTTTGTACTCAACGCTATCAACGACGGCCGGTCAAAAGGCTGGGCTCCCGAATTGCAAGGGCTTTTGTCCTTCGAGTCTCTCACTAGATCAACCGACCGAAAACGTAAGCGAGACAGTGGTATCGGAGGACTCAGCGAAGATGAGCATAGCGAGAAGTCTCCTCGCCTAGAAGGCCCGGATGTTGACGAGGGTGTGCAACTCGATGACGGCATCCACGCGAACCTCTCACAGCATATTGGTGAAGATCATCAACCTCTTGCCAGTGAACTTGGCCCCGCCTTGGAGGATATGGTTCTCGGAGAAGACGACGAAGGCATTTATGGAGGGGACGATGGTTTTGACGAGACAACTATGCCTCTTGTTCATCCAGCGGATAGCGGACCGGTATCATTAGGCACCAAACACGCCGTGCATCTACTGAGAGAGAGATTGGGAGACGCAGGCGGGGAGAATCCATCGTCTCCTGCGAAGAAATCTGTTCTGCTTCAGGAGCTTGTACCGGAACACCGAACTGGCAAAGAGGATGCCACCAAAATGTTCTTTGAAGTACTAGTCCTAGCCACCAAAGATGCCATCAAAGTGGAACAAGGTGATAAGTCGATCGGTATGCCTTTGAGAATCCGAGCCAAGAGAGGGCTTTGGGGATCATGGGCGGAAACGAGTCCTTCCGACGACCCAACGGCGCAGACCGCTGCTTCTCAGCAAGTTGCTGTTGAGGCGTAGTTGCACGCAACCGTCGCGGAACGGAAATTTTCTTGGGGACTGATGATCGATGACCGATACATTTCAGACGACTCTCTTATTTTCGGCGTTTGAATCATTGTGCCTTTTTGTTCTTCTAGCGACAGGAGAGCTTGCCCGCGAGGAGGTCAAAAGGATACCTGTTGTACTTTTAGAAATACCCTATTGATGGTTGGAGTTGATATTCGCATACTACAGCGTGCGACAGAGCGAGTGATATTGAAGAAAAGCAAGACATGTGGGTGGGATGAGTTCGTCGCTTAGTCATTGGAACTGCGATTCAGGTATGGCGTATGGTACCCTCCCTATGTCGTCCATCATGCTGGGGCCATCCAAGTGGAGCTTGGGACTTTCTTGGCTAGTATCAACCAGATCATGATGATTTGTGCACTGGTTGGGTCTCTCCCCTTGGCTAGGTACTAGTATTAGGAAGATACATAGTACGGAGTACGTAGTGACACGAGGAAGTCAGAATCCCGATTGGTTGACTACCTAAAAGGCTCTTTTGCTCTCTGCCTGAGAAGATATCTCTTCCCCTACTAACCCTTTTCGCAGTGTCACGCCCTTCCCCTAATCCTGGTAGATCGATACCAATCGGTACGAAAGCTTCTTTCCTCTACTAGTAGTCTAGTAAGAAACAATCTCTGGGTAAGCAACCCCCAGCTGCAAGACGCAGGGTGTCCTGACGCTGGACGGCTTGTTTCCCGTACCAATCTTCTGGCATCAGGGATGAAACAATGATTTGATATGCAAGAAATAGATTGGCTCCCTCGAATACAAGCCACATTCGGCCCAGGGTAGGGTTGGATTAATACAGCCTGCACCGCATTGCAATGATACAGAGGAGCACCGACGGTTGGTCGCTTGGATGCATCTCGCAGGGAGAAGGGGCAGCGGGATCATTATGCTGCCAGTCCGCTATTCGCGTTTTCAGGAGGGTGGCTCTGCCTTACCATTGATCTATCCACGGTTCCGAGCGACCCAGACAAGGTAGTCTGGAAGTGGCGATCTTCACCCCTCGCATCACCCCCGACGTAGCATGTACCTGCATACTAGCTGCATGAAGACTGCAGAAATTGAAGTCTTGACCTACATACCAGTGCCTGCAGGCTGCAGCTGCAAATAATCAGGAACGGGCGTGAGAGCAGGGCTAGAACGAAAGGAACCTGATCAGCGCGAACCTTCGCATACAGAGAAAGCTCGGGAGGGGGAATTATGTACGATGTGGTATCTGGCTTTCGTCAATACCTGCCTGGCTGAGCGACTGAGACCTTGAATGGACAACTCGAGGCGAAAGTGGGCGAGCGAAGATTGTCGAAGGGTGTGTTGCTTCGAGGAGGGTGGGTCTGAGAGTTGGAGGTGGTCTGACTCTCCAATCGACATACGCTGCCAGGTCGAATTGAGCCCGAGGGTTTGGTATAAGTGTGGAGAAATGAGAAGCTTGTGCCTGTTTTGGTGAAAGACTGAACTTTGTGGGACGGAGATGTGCATGACTTGAGGCCCAATGGTTTTCGTCGCTCTGCGTAGGTGGGAGGTCGCATTATCAGGTGTCGGACTGCTTGTCACCTTCAGATAGAAGCAGACTCTCACTGTAAGAGACAGGGTCGTTGAGAGAACGTGGGGTGGATGCCTCGGGCCCAAGTGCCGCCTAGAACAGCCTGAGAGATGAGAGATGTCCGTATTTAACATTTCGCTTTCCGGTATAGGCAATACTCTGGTCCCATGTCCAAAAAGGTAAGAATCGCAAGTCTGAGTGGAGCTCAGCAACGCAGTTCCTGGAGATCCCTTCCCTTTCTCAATAACTGCGATATGGGTGAGAAAAAGAGACCTCCACCAAAAGTTCCTCTTCCTTGGCTCCGCCCAGGCTCCTCAGTTTATTGCAGAGCACATCTACATATAAGCCCTCTTCCTTCGTTTCTGCAGAAAGTTTTAACTCCTTGCTCCAGCAAAATATCACCCCAGGGTGCCACTGGGAATCATCAAACGTTCTGCTCTTGCCTCTTTAATCGTAATTTCCATTCGACACCGTACCGTCACACACTTATTGCTCTTGGAAGCAATGTCTTCTGGAACCATTCTTGAACACCGGTCTGAAAATATCGAAACTGTTTTAGCTGCTGTCATGGATACAGCTAATGAGCAAGGGCTCGGGCAGCAGCCCGATTCCCAAACATTTCCCACTCGATTTCCCTCACGGCGCTCCTCCATGGAGATGACTGAAATGATTCCAGGCAGTAGCGAAGGCCTGAATTCAAGTCGTCTAATGTTGAAACATGTCGGACAAGCAGTCAGCGGCAATATTGAAAGAGTCGGACCGTGGCCGCTAAAGCGGGGTGGCAGTTCAGACACCGCAATCCTCCAGTGCGAGGGAGTGAAACCATCAAGAACACAATTAACATACTCTGAACTCATGGACGCTTTCGAACAGTACTATGGGCAGGTCAATGGAGAAGGCGAAAAGGGCAAGTTGGCTTCAGATGAGATTTTTGAAATCCTAGAACGGAATAAGCGTCATGTGAATGGGCCAACGGCGGGGGAGATCCAGGTAGCTAATAATGCTGAAGCGGCAGACATGGAAAGCAGATCTGTCCTGCAACGGGATAGGCCACCGGGAGGGGACACAGAACGGCACGCTGGCGAGGTGGGCCATGTACTTGGTTCATGTTGTCAACAGTGCCGCAGCATCCTCGCAGAAAAAGAGTCTGCTGCAAGCATCGGTTTTTGGGTTGTCTTCGCGTGCTTCTTGGTGCTTGTTCTCAGCGCAGCACTGATCGTGGCAATGTTTTCGCGAGATGGGAAGGCTATGATCATTGATGTGCAAGGGAACTCCGAAAAGACTTTGCGCCTGTTCACTGGGCTATTGATCATACCCGCGGTGGCGGTGTACGTCTTGATCGCAAGCGCGCTCTGGAGTCTTCTGCTCCATTTTGGGTTTCCACCCGTGAATCTATTTGAAAGACAGGCCAACATAAACATGGTCATGTGGTTTGGTCTCTGATTTGGTTGGTGGCAATTCCATTGGTGTGCTTCGTTTGGCTGATTGCCAATCACTTAACTCCCATGGAGTAGGTGTTAGAGGTGGTGGAAAACTTCTTCAGAGGAAGCTTGAATCACTTGCACATGCAGACGAGCTATGCAAAATCTTAGTCCAAGCCACGAGGCATTCCTCGCCATGGAGCATCTGCAGTTAGACTTTGGGATGATAAACAATGCTGACGGTGAACTGATGAAGCTTTTTATCACTATGAAGTCCAATATGTATCAGTATTTACTAGAGGAGAACCTTGGAAATAATTTCCGTGTGACAACGCATGTTGCCCAGGCGCGTGGAAGTTCTTTTGGTCGCCATTGTTCAAGGGATGGCGTGGGTGAACGCTGCTCGACCAGCGAACTCCCGCATTTGGACATCGGACGGAAGTAGGTCAATCAGGAGTAAAGCTGCGAACTGAAAGCGGACAACAATAGTAAACGCACACAACAGTTCAAATCCAGCGTTCGAGAACTGTAACTGATAGAAAATGATAAGTCGTTGGGTGTTGGAAGTTGACGTCGTCGTCTGAAGAGCCGTTGTCCCCTGATAGTGCCTGCGGGGAGTCAGTTGCTAGATAGTGGTTCACTAGCAGTATTAGCGCCGTGCTAGCATCCCCTACTAATAGTCAGATCAGGAAGGATGACCGAGTCCTCTCGATCCCTGGACACGAGTCCCCATCTCCGCATCATCACTGACTTGCGGGCAAAGGAACTCCCTCTCCCATCACCACGACGACGAGTATCGAACGCGCCGAAGAGCGACCTTGAGAGTGCTGTCTCGCCCCATACAACCCGCCCAATATGTCGAGATAATAACCAGTCGTCTTCCTCAAACTCCCGTTCTACCTCCTTGGCATTCAACTATAACATTTTCAGCGGAGGCCTGCGACACTACGCGCTCGCTCCAGTCATGGGTCGCATAAGTGAGGCGGGAGACGAAGAGAGAGCAAATTTGATTGAAAAAGGAGGATCTTCCTCGACCACTCCACACGCTAGATCCTCGGAGGACAGTGTCTCAAGTGTCTCCACAACTTCTCTCGTCCTCGAGAATCTTAACTCGGTATATGCTTCCAAGGAAGGTCGGCAGCAGTTTCAATACCGCGACGATGATAGCGATCCCGAGCTTCCCAATTTTAAGGACAAGAGCTACGCTGGAAGTAGCCAACATATGTCCAAGAGTCTTCGCCGGGCAATCTGGATTGTCTCGGTGATTGGCATTCTTGGCTGGGCATTTGCGTTGGTGGTATTTATCACAGGTGGACGGTACAAGCATGCCTCAAAACTAGACTACAATCATGACTCGCCAACGAAAAGCTCTGGGAAAAAGGTCACACTCGAACAGGTACAATCAGGGCAATGGAGACCAAAGCATGCATCGATTGAGTGGACCGAAGGGGCATCTGGAGAGGATGGTCTGTTGTTGGAGTATAATCAGCCTGGGAAAGACTTTCTCATTGTCGAAGATATCCGGAGTCGGAATACGTCTTTGGCCGCTTCGACCAGCAAAACCATCATGAAGAGTGGCTACATCAATGTTAATGGCCAACAAAAATGGACCGAGGACTTTTGGCTTAGTCCAGACCATAAACATGTATTGATTATCGTTTCCCGAGAAAAGGTTTTCCGTCATTCAGCCATCGGACTCTACCATATCCTCAACGTTGAAACGCAAACTGTTCAACCTCTCGATCCGGCCTTCGCCAACTCGAAGGTGCAACTCGCAACGTGGTCTCCCACCGGCAAGTCGATCGTCTTCACTAGAGACAACAACCTATACCTTAGAGAACTCTCTTCTTCCAAGGTCACTCAGATCACTACAGACGGTGGACCTGAATACTTCTATGGAATACCTGACTGGGCATATGAGGAGGAGGTTTTCGGTACTAATTCTGCCACGTGGTGGGCAAGGGATGGAAAGTACCTTGCTTTCCTGCGGACAAACGAGACTGCGGTTCCTGAATATCCCGTACAATATTTCCTATCGAGGCCAAGCGGGAAGACACCTCCAGAGGGTCTTGAGAACTATCCTGATGTGAAGCAAATCAAATATCCCAAGGCCGGGGCACCTAATCCGGTAGTTGATATGCTTTTCTACGACATTGATAAGGAACAAGTCTTTGAGGTTAAGATCGATGGTGGCTTCCCCGATGATGATCGCATCATTTTCAATACCGTCTGGGCAGATAACGGCAAGGTCTTGGTCTCTGAATCGAACCGTGAAAGTGATCGTGCGAGAGTTGTCCTGGTGGACGTAATGAAGCAAACTGGCCAAACAGTCCGTACCATCGATCTGAGGGATGTTGATGGTGGATGGATTGAACCAACTCAGCTGACAAAATATATTCCTGCCGATCCTGACAATGGAAGACCAAATGACGGCTATGTTGATATCATTGTATCCGACAACGGCAATCACTTGGCATATTTTTCGCCGCTCAATAGCTCCATACCAATCCCACTTACGCGGGGTGCCTGGGAGGTTGACGGAGGACCAGCGGCGATCGATCTCAAGCATAATTTGGTCTATTTCATTGCAGCGAAGGAGGCACCCACCCAGCGCCATCTGTACAGTGTGAAATTAGATGGCACCTCCTTTACCTCTCTTGTTCCCACCAATGAAGCAGCGTATTGGGGAGCCGATTTCTCCTCTGGTGGTGGTTACATTAACCTCCAATATAGCGGGCCGAGCATTCCTTACCAAAAGGTCATCTCAACACCTGCAAATGTTGAGAAGATTGATCAAACGGTTGAAGATAACAAAGACCTTGCCAAGATGGCATCCAGCCACGAACTTCCCCATCTCATCTACCAAAATGTTACCATAGATGGATACACATTGCAGGCCGTGGAAAGGAGGCCGCCACATTTCGATGAGAAGAAGCAATACCCTGTTCTGTTCTATCTCTATGGTGGGCCTGGCTCTCAGATGGTCACTCGCAGGTTTCAGATTGATTTCCAATCCTACATCGCCAGTTCACTTGGGTATATTGTGGTAACTCTCGATGGACGAGGTACGGGATTCATTGGGCGGAAAGCACGTACCATTGTTCGTAATGAACTCGGAACAATTGAAGCGCATGACCAGATTGAGGCCGCCAAGATGTGGGCCGCCAAAAAGTACGTCGATGCCTCTCGAATGGCAATCTGGGGGTGGTCTTATGGTGGTTTCATGACCTTGAAGGTTCTCGAGAAAGACGCAGGCCAAACGTTCAAGTACGGCATGTCAGTAGCTCCTGTGACGGACTGGCGCTTCTACGATTCTATTTACACAGAGCGCTACATGCGGATGCCCCAGCATAACTCAGACGGGTACGACCGTACCGCCATCTCGAACGTGACTGCGATTTCCCAAAACGTGCGCTTCCTCATCATGCACGGAGTCGCAGACGACAACGTCCATATGCAGAATACCCTGACACTGCTGGACAAGTTCGATCTCCAGGGCATCGAGAATTACGATGTGCATTTCTTCCCGGATAGTGACCACTCCATCTACTTCCACAATGCTAACCACATTGTGTACGATAAACTAAGCACCTGGATCATCAACGCCTTCAACGGAGAATGGTACAGGACTGACGATCCGAAGCCATTGGATGGGTAGTTCTCCAGTGCAAGGATTTGCAAGAGGTCCTGCCCGATGGCAACCATGTCAATTCAGCGATGAGCGGGGGTGTTCGGGGAATATTTTGTGCGGTGACAGTTCTCATCTGCTGTTGTACATTACACTGCGTGTCTTTTTTATTAGCGAATTTATGCAGAAATAGAGCTCTATGCGATTCCACCACTTTCCTACCTTTCATATCGCGCAATGCATGGCAAATTTTAACGGTCTTGCACGGCCCTCCGACCTTCCAAACCGAGGCAAGGTGACCTGAAAAGGAAACATCTATCTCGTAATGCTAGCAACCAGGATCTAGTGCCAGAGATTTAACTTTTAAGATGTCTTCTCTGAGATATCTAACGGATGCTCAATTTATATATATATACTGAAACAAGACAGAAGCAACATTTGTCGATTAGAGTAGTTTTCTTTGGGACATTTCAATCATGTGTCATTTCGAAGTTTTGTAAAGCTAGCTACTAATAACCGACTGAGTAGTCGAAGCGGGAGGGGCGAGGCACCATGTCTGCTCCACTAACGAGGCACGTGATTCCAAAGATTTCGTTAAACATGAGTCCTCCTGGTAGTCCATCGAGGCTAAAGCCTCACATAGCCTTCTTCCTTGTGTCTGGAGCATGGCCTGTGGCTTCCTGGGACTCTGCATCGCAGGCTGAGTTAGGGGGGGGAATTTCGCGGGAACATAAATGTAGGGACAGTGGGAGGGAGGAATATCATCCGCATTTTAAAAAAGAGTTGGCGTGTTCTTGTATTGGTACAATGAAAGGAGGCGCATTGCCCGTCGCAGACGGCAGCAGGTCGTCGGTGCCCTCATTTCCTCTGTTCTCACTACTTCGGAACCTCGAGGTCTTTCATGAGCATATCCCACTGTGCCCAGTCCATGGGCATGTCGGACATGGCGAGCTCCTGTGCCAGAGCCGGATCAGACGAAAACATCAGGGTCTCCGAAGACGGGATCTGGAACTGGAACGGCTGGTAACCCGTCGGGAGCGGGATCTGTTGGTGGAGCGGGCTCATCTGGAAGGAGAAGCGCGGGTCGACGGATTCGCTGCCCGGGTCCGACTGTTGTGGGCCGACCACAATGGCCGGTGACGGGAATTGCTCGAAGGTGTTGGTGCTGCTCGGGTTGCTGTTGAGGGACAGTCTCTCGACGCTGGGTTCCTGCTTGGGATTGGTGTTGCGGCTAGCGGCGGCGATGCGCTGGTCGCGCAGCGTCCGGATGAACTTCGGGACGAGCTTGGGGAAGACGCCGTTGGTGGTCTCCCGTAGGGCTCTCTCGCGCGCTGAGAAGGCTTTCAGGCATAGGCTTCCTACGGCGGCGTGCAGTGGCTTTTTCTGCTCGGTAAGGAAGACCGGGTGGTTCTCGAACACCTCTTCGACCTGCTGCCATGCAAGGTCCACCTCGTCCCCCAGGGTTTTGGACTTCAGCTCGTTCAGGAGGTGGATGAATGCTTGCCATTGGAAATACTCGTTCGTGTGCCACATGAATCGCTTCAGGCCCCGGGCGGAGTGTGCGAGATTGTCTGATTCCAGAAGTTTCAGTGACACCTTCCAGAGGAAATCCCGCTCCGATTCGGGCAGGTCGTCCACGTTGCCGTATTTGCGGGGGTGATGGGCCATCAATCTCATATTATTGACAGCTGCTCGGGCAATAATGGTGGCAAGGAATTGGATTGGAATCGATGGGTCGCAGTATTTCAAGAATTTCTCTTCCAGTCGGTGCTCGAGCTCGTTGATGTGCGCATCCCTTTCTTCGACTGATGTCTTCCACGGTGCTGCGGTCTTGACATCCTCGAAGGTGATCGCTCTCCTCTCGATGAGCTTCTCCTTCCAGAATTGGCCAAACTCACAACGCAGAAGGCACGCAATCATCTCAGTGGGTCGTGCCTGATAGGCGGGCTCCGCGGTCATTTCAGGGAAGAGGTCCTCATCGTTGACATTAGAGGGTGTTTTGGTGTCAGAAAGACCAAAATCTCCAAATCGCCCCGAGCCACTTAGCTCGGCGGATCGGAAATCCAAGATCGAGATTTGCCACCACAGTCGTCGGCGTAACTCGGTCTCAAAAGGTGAAACCCCTAGATATGAACCATCGCGATGCAGGCCCATTCCCTGGGCGATGCGACTGGCCACTCCTGCTAGGGTCCAGAGCGTCCGGGAGTCGTAGGTATCCCGCATGCTAAGAAGGTAGAGCATGAATGCTTGCAAAACAGGAAGCTCGGAAGTTGCCATGAATTTCGCTCTCGCAAGCGCACTTCTCGTTGCGTGTCGATAACGTGCAAGAAGTACCTTCTTCGACTCACCAAGTTTCATCTCGGCCTCGTCATCATCGAGCGAAAATACCGCGGATGTGTAGATTGCAAACATCAAGGCTTCCAAGCTGCGGGGTAAATTGTCCAGCTGCGACGTTGACTGTACAATGGTCTTCTGGAGAGTGGGTTGATGGATTAATTTCGTCATTGGGTTGATATTGTCGAGGAAGATCTGCCACAATCTCATGATGTTTTCGGGCGACGGATGCAATCTGGCGATGGAAACTGTGTTGCTCGAAGGCGTCATTCCTAGCATGAAATCTGTGTTGTCTTCAGCAGGAGAGTGGGCATCTTCTTCATCGTCTGTGTACTCGATGGCCTCCTTGGGTTTGAACTAATGAAATGAGCAGTCAGCTACCTTCGAATACAATGTTCTGGAGAATTGGTGGAAATGCAATAGCAAACTAATGAGTGGATTGATAACATACCTCCTCTGAAACGCTAGTCCATAAATTATTCTCAATAAATCGCGATTTGCCATGATCAACAATCAATTGCCCGGTTCTAGCATCGGGCCCAGGGAAGAATACAACTGGGCCTGTTGGCCGATCGCCTGACAGACCAGTGTCAGGGCTCGGCAGAGTAGTATCGCGGCTTGGGGCAGAAGCCTGGACGGGGCTCTCTGAGGTGTCGACCTCAATACCCTTGCTCCGTAGCAGATCTTCGCATTGCCTCAGTCGTGCAAGGAGGATTTCTTCCTGCGGCCGCTTTTTTCTGCGACGGGGTGCAGGGGGAACGCGAAATACGCATTCCACTCTGGATTTGACACAATTCGAACACGGATTCTCCTTATCGCATTTCACTTTGCGCTCGAAACATCGAATGCAGGAGAAGGATTTGGCAGGCCTTTCTGGTAAACTTGTCATTTTGGTATGCGCAGAGATTCCTGTGGCATGCTGAAGAGTCAAGAAGATGGGGAATTTGCAAGTGTTTCCAGGCAGACACTGCGATTGTAGCGAGTTTTAGTGAACCTTGGAGGCTTGGACCTTCGCTGAACCAAGCAAAGAAATGTTGGTTGCCTGAAAACACGACGCGCAGTTGTTCAGAAAAGGTTAAATTGACAACAATGGCTGCGCTAAAGCAGGAGTATCCAGCAAGTGGGCGTCGATTCTGAACATACAAAAGAACCGAGGGCCTTTGAAGCTCTTCTGGCCAGATTATATGGAATACGGAATACTGCAGCTGCACACCATCGACAGGTCTTGGATTCAAGGTTCTCTATGGCAAACCGCGAAAGGGCGAGGTTCCTGTGGTTTCGGATCGTCTCGTACATTGCGCCTTGGCAAAGGCCATGACTCGTACGGCTTCGGATAAATTCTTTAGGCTTTAGCCCTGCGAATTCGGTGTGACAGGGTCTCGTAAAGCACTGGGCACTATAATGGCTACCAGGGTGAGGACCATAGAAAGGATAATTGTGCGCCGTGATGATGAGAATTAATCAAGAACCCAAACCCCAAGCTTCACTTGGGAATGAATTCGGTCTATAATTAAGGTAATTACTATAGTAATTAAGCCATTGTGGATACCCGCTCGAATCCTTGCACCAAAACTATATACGAGTAGGTATGTCAGCACCAGCAAGGCTGCAGCTTGGCGAGTCGATGCATAGTATGCCAACGTTATTCTAGTACGGAGTACTCCCCCTTGTGCGCCATAGACCGATCTAGGCAACCACGTATATATACGATCCTCAGCCATTGACAACGAAACCTCCATTGGGATGAAGGCTCTGCCCAGATATCATACTGCTGTCCATACTGGCAAGGAATACAAAACATGTTGCAATCTCACTCGGCTGGGCAGGCCGGCCCATGGGGGAGGTAAACTGGTCTTGTGCAGAACTGTTCATTGTGCTAGGAATCAATGGTGTCCACACCGGCCCTGGACACACTGCATTGACACGAATCCCTTTGCTCATCTGTTGGTTGGCAAGCCCACGAGTGAAGGATACGATTGCTAGGGAGAATAAGTCAGAGAAGTGTAGATTGTGCTGGCATATGCTGGGTCTTACCCCCTTTGGTCGACGTATAATCCAGAAGATCTGGACGTCCGATATAAGCATTGATTGACGCACAATTGATGATCGTATCCCCTCTCCTCATGTGAGGGATGAGAAGTTTAGAGAGGTAGAAGAACGAATGGATGTTAGTGTCGAATGTTTTGATCCATTGGTCATTGGAAATATCTGTGATGTCTTGCTGCATCATTTGGAACGCAGCGTTGTTGACCTGAGGCTTGTTGTCAGGACTTACATGACCTTTCACAGCGCCTTGCTTACCAAAATATTCACCTCACCCAGCTTTTGTAGAGCGTCATCGGCGACCATTTTGCAGTTTTCGAATTGTCGGAGATCCGTGCTGATCAAATAGCATGTCCGCCCCAACTTCTCGACCTGGCGTTTGGTTTCGTGGGCATCTTCTTCCTCTTCTGGCAGATACGCTATCATGCTGTCCGCCCCTTCCATAGCATACAGGATGGCAATTGCCCTTCCAATGCCACTGTCACCACCAGTTATGAGAGCCTTCTTGTTTTGCAATTTCCCCGCTGCTTTGTATTTTTGGAGTCCACCATCTTCAGCCGGGACTTCTGTGGTTATCGGCTCTATTGGGAGCTCGCCTTGCTTGCCAGGAGGGTTTTGGTGTGTTATCGGGACCTTGAAACCTGGCTCAAAGGGCGAGCTCGTGTTTGTAGCCTGTTTGATTTTATTCATTGCTGTTTCCATGGTGAGTCTCGCTGTGCAGGCGTGTGACAGGTCAAGGTAAAAAACAAAGTATATAACACTTCTCGAATCAAGTCAATTCATACTCAGCTGTAAGTACTACCCTGTGGAAAATCGGTTTGTAGAACGTCATAATTTTTGCGCGGTCATTGATGTCCCCTACAGGCGCGTCATGATGGCCCACGGATTTCATCTCCGAATGGCCGACAGAGCAGATCTTCCAGCTCTGATTTGCAGGATGAGTGAGCGATGTAATCAAGCCTCATGACTGGCGCGTAAGATGCTCCCGTGAACGCATGCGTCGGAATGATTCTGAGAACGAGAAGGAGGGGTGAGTTTGAATGGATGGGATGTTGATTGCGGGATGGCTCTTGTTACGGCGGATCAGTACCTACGAGTAGGCAATAATGAAATTTCGCCTTCCTTACCTAAGCTACTTATGATATGGAGATGATATGGAGACCTGGAGGAAAACTAAACTTGCCTCATTTGCTTTTCAATATCTATTATAGGTACCTAAGGTGATCACACCTGATGATTTTCTGGAAGTCTATCTGAGGGTTCATTGTAAACCTGATTCCTTGTCAATAGTATGAGATGAGGAGCTGCGAGGAGCCTGGCTAGTATGGCGCAGATGATTCTCATCATACTCGCACTGAGCCTTGCTCCTGTCTCTGACTCCTTATCGACGGAATCTCTCAGTGGGTACCAGACATCAATTGCTGTGGGTTCTAGCTTCCTTAAAGCTTGTTCAACGCACCCGCTCACGAGGTGAACATATATCTGTTTGCAATCCTCAGCCCTTCATCGATAGTGCTCGTGCTTTGACGTCGTCCTGGTTCCAGGCTACATACAGCACTTTTTGCCACAATTGCCAACCAGTTTATTCGAGTCTCTGGCTGCGGACAGTCTGTAGCAGCAGCATGCCTGTTGCACAGGTTAGTTCGTGCCCTTTCGATTGATAAGAAGCCCCAGAGTTGAGGCTGGTGGCATACCTTCCCGAAGAATGGAATTGGACAACAATCATCGTCTTTTTCGCACAAGCGGCCAGGGAAGGTGCAAAGCCGCGCAGCGCTGGCCCTGGAGGTGAAGAGGAACGCGAAGGCCATGCAGAGCAGCATACCCTTTGTGGTGATTGGCTTCATTGTCTATGATCGAGGGGCAAGTCAGAACACCCCCGATATGCTACTTAAGTGCAATCGGCGACTTTGTCCGCGGCTTGGGTCGATGAAGTAAATTCAAGATGTGTTGAGTGTACGGAAATGAGAAGGACAAGATGAAGTGAGCCACACTTTGATGTCAGAGAGTGTCGTTATTTCCGCCTCAATTGTTCCTTCCTCGTGCATCAGTCACTGACTCACTACCCCGTTTGCATTGACATCACGTTATCCCTGTTCAGAACATCACACAATCAGACTCTAGGATGGATTCACTGAGGCAACAATTCCAACTTGTGGATGATCAAGAGTTGATAGCAAATGTTCGTGCTGAGGTAAGTCCAAATCAATAATCCTGGATGTGGGCAATTTAGCGGCGCAAGTTGACAGACCATGAAATTTCTTCATCGAACACGCTTGTTGCCATAATGGGCGTGCCAGTGGTGAAACTGCAAAATCACACCAAAGGAACTCCAACATGATCAGGCTGAAGTCGGACCAAGTGAGCACCCGAGTGTCTGCGGCCAACAAGTTTAAGAAATAGTGCTCATGTTTTGTGTGGCGTGCTGCAATTGCTCCCATCATACCAATCCATAGCAAGAAGTCCCTTGAGATTGCAGTGCCTTCGCTTCCAGCACGCTGTGTCATGACCTCGTGCAGCATTTCGGCTAAGCGAGACCTGGTCTTCGTCGCCCTTGGCAGGGGCCATATATTTAGATCTGAATAAATCAGTGTTGCGAGCCGGCAAGCTTCATACGTATAATCTTGGATATTCAAGTTTGCTGACATTCGTGGTTGGAGGGATAGGATACGATATTGCACCCAAGACCTGTACTCCATGATATCCACCAAGGCAGGGGGATTGTTCTCTTTGCGTTGGTATTGGTCCAGCGCTGTTGTCAGTTCACATGCTACTGCAAGAACCGCTTGGAAATCCTCATCAATGGCAGGGAAACCCTCCACCCAGAACCCCGTCCCCAAAATCCCGGCTCGCGCCGATGCTTTCTCATCAAGGACGTGCGCAGCGGAGGAAACTAGCGGCTCAGATACACCCACATATGGGAGCATTGGCTGGCTGGTCTGGATGGTGCTCTGCAGCAGGTCTGTCAAGCATAGCAATCTGCGAAAACCTGGTAGGACAATTCCATCGATTCCACCTTTCTTCATTATGAGCGATCCAATCGCCTGGGAATGGGCGGGGGTAATTGAAAGTCGAGCGAAGACATTCACCCTGTTTGCATGGACTAACGGTGAATGAACATATGGCTCTTCTCGCCCATCGTCTTCAAACGCCTCTCCATGCCCACTCAGCGTCATTACCGCTAAGAGAATAGCATCTGATGGTGGGCCATCGCTTTTACTAAGCTCCTGGCTCACACAATTTATGGCTTTCACTGTGTGATAGATCTGGGTCCGTCCAATCTGTTCTTTCTGGTTCTGGCCAACGCCTCGAGCTAATGCTATTCCTGCAGCACCTGCCACGTACGCGTGAAAGAGTGCATCGCAGCTAAGCCCTTCGTTTCTCCATGCGTATATATCTGGATGGATGACTCCTGCTTGTCGGTGAGGCCGCAAGGCCGACCAGATGTCCATCCACGCATTGTCGAGAATATTCAAGACATAAGGGGGCAGTTTCTGAATTGGCGACATCTCAAACGGATCAACTCGGCCTCCTCCAAGTGCTCGTGACAAGAAGCTATCCTCCTCTGGCAAGCCATCTTCCCCCTCGCTTCCCACTGCCCTGCGAGTGGCTCCCACGTGTATGAGCTCCGTATGCTTGACACGCAACGGCACTATTCGAGCCGTTCTAGAAGCAGCACCCTTGCGTTGATGCGATACCCGCGCTGCATGGGCTCGAGCCTCTGCTAATCGGAGCTCGCGTTCTTTCGTTGTCTTGGGCTCCCGATCTTCAATGATAAACTTGATCTGCGCCATTGCTATAGAGATCGAGACTAATCAACTTGTTCTCAATGATTGATTACTCTTCCACTCCATCTTCTCACCTCAGCGTCTTTCATCCGATTATATTGCTCCGTAGACATTCACTAGATGAGACGATGATGACTAACCGCTAACCACATTCTCTAAAGGCCTCATCGTGACGGGGGAGCGTTGTATACACCTCTTTCCCCATTGGGAAATATTTCTCTGCCAAGCTCGTAGGTTACTGGTGGCACTTACAGCTTCGTGGTGGAGTCGCGCCGTGTACGGCCATAGAGAATTCTCGACGTGAAAAAGAGTTCTCTCCCTTCCTCTAGAAACAGGAGTTTCAAGGTCGGAATCTCGACACGAGGACTTTCCATTTCCATCCTTAGACCTGAGCGTGGCCCTGAGCCTCGCTGCTCCAACCTGAGATGCCCCCGCACGTGACTGAGCATCGCGGAGTTCAGCATGAGCAACCGATCAGTAGTGCCCACATCTAGGCCAGGGGCCCAGTTCCCAGCACCCGCCTATAGTTGCCAATTCATCGCCTCGGCCTAGCCTACAGTACGGAGTACCCAGAGTGACATGCCTACCTTTTCCCTGCTGAGTATGTCACGTGGTTTTAGCCTTGCCTCCTCGAGGCTCAGGCTCTTCGGCTTAGCTGCCTGCCTGGGCCGCAGCCATGGTCAAGTCGTAATTGACACTTTTGCTGCTTCCTCTTGGGTCTCTGCAGCCTTGGCCCTATGAAGGTCAGTTCATCACACCGTAGCTCGGCTAAGTTGCCTCATGTCCCGACACCGTGGAGATCCTTATCGTCGACCTGCCCCTCTTCTCGAGCTGATAGCCCGAAAGCAGTGATCAGGGATTAGAATTGGGCGGACCGCTGGTGTCGAACTACCCTGACACTGTGTGGTCGTTGCCTGCTAATTCTGGCTCGCCGAACTCATCTTCCAGTCTCCCAATTGGAACCCTTCAAAGCGGGTTTGTGGATTCCCTTCGTGGCCTCAATAACAGTCTAATTCGTCAATTTTGGGCGACAAAGCAACCATCCTCGGCCTTCTCTAATGACGGTTACGCGGGAGATTCTTTTGACACCTCCTCCGTCAATGACGCAACGGAGGATCCCATATCGGTTCATTCAGGGGCTCCAGGCCGCGGATCCGGCCTTGCTACCAGCTCGGATCCTTTGACACGGACATCTGTGCCAAGTTACCTTCAAAGCTTGCCCGATCTGCCGTTGCAGAGGGAGTTGCTTGAACATTGGGCGCTGGTCCTCGTCGACACAATCTTGCCAATTCCCGTTCTTAAGAACCCGTTGCGGAATTTTATCTCACCTATCGCCATGTCTGGTGCCGAAAGCGTAACTGGGTCCTCATCGCCCCAAATCGCCGTCTTTCATCTGATATGTTCTGAATCCGCTTTCCATCTCTGCTGGCTTCGAGGCGACTCTCGCTTGAGGAGCATCTCTTTGCGGCACCACGATTCAGGCATAAAACATCTCCGACGGTGCGTTTCCACTACAGATCCCCAGCATTATATCGCATTACTGGCAGCGTTTGGCATGTGTCTCATCAATGAGACCCTTTCGGTAGGAACACCATTCTGGCACGTCCATGTCCGAGGTGCCTGTACGTGGCTCAGTCAAATTGACAGCTCACATTGGTCAAAATCTGAGGCCACGGCTACGATTTATCAACTCTTTCTCGGCATGGCACCCAGCGGATGGCAGAATTCACCGATCACCCGATATTTAGCCGGTGTTTACTTTTGAGCACGTACAACACAGTGTACTCTACCAACCCCTATTATGGCACCTTGCACCCGATCAACCTACCGTCTAGGGACTCCCCCTACTACTTTACAGCGTAAAGAAGCCGATACAATTAAGAAAACGCGGTTTTTTGACGCCTATGATGCCCAAAATGGGGATAAATCGCTACGCTCAATTACAAAGACCTAAAATATTCCATTTAGTACAGCCCGCGACTGGCTACACCAACGCCGTCAACTAGGCTCCCCAGCCTATAGGTATATCCGTCAGCTATCACAGTGCCTAGGCAGACCCTCTAGGATCACTAAAAGTAATGTAAAAAGGGTTCTCTAGGCCTCAAATAAGATCTGTACACAGCCGATGCTAGCGTAGTTAATAATTTACAATATTAATATCTTAGAGCGCTAAATAGCCCGTAAAATTAGACAATGGCCGTGTGTGTGTCGCTGGCCGAACTCGCCGCAGCATTCCCTCACTCCCAAGGTAAACTCTACGTTCCTGAGACGTTGCCTGTCGCAAGATCTAAAGCAACTGATGAACATACAGGCCAAGTCCACTGGGTCCGTCTTCTTGCTCCTCCACGCCTGTCCAGGGCCTTGAGTTATTGGACTGCCGCATTCACGACTGCCGCTTGGTTCTTCTGGACCTGCGGGACCTATCTCTTCGCAGCACAGCTACTCTTTGCTTTGGTCGATATCGCACATCCCTCGTTCACTGAGAAGACATACCAAGTTTATCTCGTCTATGTGGGCGCAGCGGCATTCTCCATCCTGCTCAACACGGCGCTCTTCCGAAGTTATTCATACCTCTTACGACTCATGGTCCTAGTCGTGAATGGCGGTGCCATCCTCACCATGGTAGTCCTGCTGGTTAGAGCGTCGCCGAAGCGTTCGGCGCTGACTGTTTTCGTTGATTTTGTCAACGTGACAGGGTGGTCCTCTGACGGCTTCGTCTTCCTCCTCGGACTACTGCCAGGCATCACCGCCCTCAACGGCTTTGACTCCGCTACACATGGTACTGACGAGGTCCCTGATCCCGCTCGCCAGGTGCCTCAGGTCATGGTTGGCACTGCTGCACTGGCAGCCTTGGCTGGACTTCCCATGGCAATCGTCTACATGTTTTGTGTTTTAAGCGAGGAAAATCTGTTGGCCCCGGTCGGCGGTCAGCCTACCGCACAGCTGTTTGTGGACTCGACCGCGTCACTGGCCCTGAGTATCGTCCTTATGGTGGTCTTGGTCGTCATATTCTTCATCGCAAGCGGTGCGTTGACCACAACCATGAGTCGGGTCCTGTGGAGCTTGGCCGAAGACAGACAGCTTGTCTTGTCCCCGTGGCTCGCCAACGTCGGCGGGCGACACCAACTCCCTGTCAACGCCATTTACTTGACAGCTATCTTGACATGCTCTTTCGGTCTGTTGAGCCTTGGGCCGACCACGGCCCTCAATGCTATCATTGGGTCGGCTGCTGTCTGCTTTTTCGTCAGCTACATGATCCCTCTATGCTGCGTCTTGCGGAATCGCAGCAAACTCCGATGTACAACCCACTATGAACCTCGGCACCTGGGGCGTTGCACTCAACTGGATAGCTGTGGGCTGGATGGTTCTCATGAGCATTGTGCTCATGTTTCCGCAGTACCTCCCAGTGACCGCGGCCTACATGAACTACACCATTTTTGTGCTGTTCGGAGTCGCCGTGGTTTACACGATGAATTGGTATCTTTATGCCCGCACCCGGTATCACGTGAGTTAGGTCTAGATATGTGGAAGGGCTGGAAGGGTCTGGCAGGGTAAAAGTCACTCTTGCGGGAAGTACCATTTATAGTTTGGATGGGCATACAACTCGCCAACACGGGAGACAGACTAGCAACTATCTTCCAGATCTTCTGTCGCCCCGCGCTCACGTTGTAAGTTTCGAGCTTGGATTTGCTTGACTTTCGCGAAACTACTCTCAAAGAGCGGACGAATCTCCTCTGACTGTGGTAGAGAGTATGACGCATTGACAGTCAAAGGGTCAAACGCTTCCTTCCTCTTTGTCATCTTCTTCATTCCGAACTCAACCTGCCGAACTAGCAGCCTGACAATTTCGTCATTCTTTTTTTCTGGTTTCCTCGGCTTCCTTCTCGGGAGGAAGGTCGGTGGCATTGGAGTTCTCGCTGGGAGTGGATTCTCCATCGTCGGCGTCGTCGGCGTCATGATCTATCTCGCCCGTCCGAGGGATCCCGGCGTCTGCTGCGATAGAGGCTTCCCTAGTTCAACAGACCGGTGGCATTAATTCCGTGTCTAATCGCTGAGTAGCCTCATCTGCGGGGTGCACAGTCTTCTGCAAGATGGAGAATTGTCTTGTGAAGGAAATCTCCTGAGGCTATCTCCGTCAGCTCCTGTGATGAAGTCGAACTAGTGACGATGGTATACCGTACCAAGCATCATTAAATGTCTGTCGGTTGGCTCGAATATAAGAATTGTACACCAACGCGACATCCAACGTAATCCTCTTGTCGAGGGCTTGGTTATAACAAGGCCGATAGCCGCCAACAACATCGCTCAAGAAGTGTCCTGATTCTTGATGAACCACGGTCGAGACCTGAATCACTGCCTTCGCCGTATGTTCATCGAAGTCGAGAGTGAAGTTGAAGAAGGTCCTTCCCGGCTCCAAGATTGTCCGAAGCTACTGGTAGCCGTATGTCGCCAAGCTAAAGGCCTGGTTGACTTCGGTGGGCGATATGTCGTAAACCAGATCCCTCTGAGAGACCTCGAGACGAAGTTCTGACAATGCACCTAGCTCTATGTACATGGTCTCATACCGTCTTTTGGAACGTGTGAGAGTAAGAAAATGAGATCAAAACCTCCCTCAGGGTAGAAACCCTTAAGGAAACGAGTGAGGACCGCCAGCCCCGCTCTTTTTTCAGCAGTCGTGCGCTCCTGGTCTCAGTTGAAGCACTCTAACCTTTCGGTATTCTTCGCACCCACTTCACATTCATAGCCTGTGTTGTTGGCTCTACAGGTGCTTCCAACACGACTAGTCGACTTATTGGGCATATTATCATGCAATATTTCGCGCCCTTTTCGTATGAATTCTCTCACCGGTTCCGTGGCCTTATGCTCTCTGATTCGAATCTTGAATGCGGTGTCACGGCCCTTAGACCCTTTTCCTAAACTAGGGGACAGCGTCTACCATTTCTTTGCCTTCTACATTGTCTCAGCCCCACTGCAACCGCTCCCCTCCTAAGCCTATGCATCCCGTCATGCGGACTGCCTTCCAGCCCCAGGACAACTTGACGCTGCCCCTGTATTCGCCTCGCCATGGCGACTTTAGGCGACAACCGAAGAGCGAACCCACCTCCGGTTGCGACGCCGAAAACGAGACCCCTGTCGACCTAGCCATCACTGTCACAGTGGAACGTGTCGTACGTTACTTCCAGGACTCTGGGCGTGAGGCGGTCGCAAGTGATGGTGTCAGAACCTCCACTGGATAGGCACCTGATAGTGTAGAGAATGAATGCATTGCTATCTGGAGTCCTGTAGTAAAACGACTCGACGCTTGGAAGAGAGAGAGAGAGAGAGAGAGAGAGAGAGAGAGAGAGAGAGAGAGAGAGAGAGAGGGTCTTTGCACCCCTCTCTCGTGCGGTCTGCTCATTGTCGC
>Ga0105239_10001348_pt1 | contig 33093 bp, 29 predicted proteins | sample KBSC44metaG_FD_92761 | JGI IMG/M metagenome (GOLD analysis project Ga0105239, IMG submission 92761) | Corn rhizosphere microbial communities from Kellogg Biological Station, Michigan, USA - KBS C4-4 metaG | ecosystem: Host-associated > Plants > Roots > Rhizosphere > Soil | place: Michigan, USA...
GCCTGTAGTGACTGAATAGTATAAATCCTTCTTGGCTTCCAGGTCAAGCTTTGCATCTTCCAGCATAATACCACTTTCTTCATAAGCCATATCAGCGAAAGATATCAGCTTGTTTAAGTCGCCAACGATTGGAGTAACATTGTCAATATATTCACGACAGCGTAGCACGTTGTTGGCGTATAAATCAATCTGCCTGTTATTGCCTTTTTCCTGTTGCAGAATTTTTACCTTCTGCACATTCAATTGTAGTTCTTTTTCTTTACTGGATAATTTATCTGTTAACTCACTTTGCTTGCCTTTTAATTTAGCGGCTTGCTTGTATAATGTTTCCCTGTCTTCATAGCCTTGTTCAATCTTTGCTTTTAAAATATTAAAAGGGTTTAACTCTATCGCAACACCTATTGTGTAATTGGCAATGAATTCAGAAAAGTATTTTAATGCTCTCCAGAATTTTTTGTTGGTGATAATCATCAGGAGAAAACCTAATACTACACCGCCAATGATAAGGTTTACCAAACTCCAGGTCACATGAATTAACCATGGCAAAATGAATGTTACGAAACCATAAGTAAGCCCTGCAAACAACGACAATGCGATGATTGTTGTGGCTATGTTCTTCGGCTCTGAGAACCAGCCTGGCTTTTTTGTTTGTTGAATTAAGTTTGTCATTTTAAGTGGTTTAAATTTTTAGTTCTTTATTTTTCATTTTTAGTTTTCACTTTTCATTATACCAAATGCTTTATCTTTTCTATATCCATCGTAATCCTGTTCTTCATCATCTCTAATGCAGCTTTATAACCTCCGGTATTGTTTTCAATTTTTTCTTCATTTTCTTTTATCTCATTGTTCAATACCGCAACCTGGTTATGCAGGTCAGTAATTTCTCTTGTAAGCTCACTGATGCGTTGCTGTTTTGCTTCAATCTCTTTCTGCTTTGCAATTACTTTTTCCTGTAATGCGGCATCAACAGTTGAGTTAAAATTTGCAGCATCATTATCCAGCACCTGCAGGTATTGCGCAGCGGTTGACAACAATTTTTGTTTGTCAAGTCCTTGAACGCTCAAGCCTGCGAAAGCTGCACTGTACCTGGCTTTTTCATCTGTGATGGCCTGCATTGCTTCGGTCATTTTAGAGAACTCGAAGTAATCCGGACCGGGGATATTCGCTTCATTGAACAGCTTGTCGAAATAGTCCCTGAACTTGGCAGATGCTGAAGCAGTACTATAGCTTTGCTTGCTTACTGTTGTGGATGTTTGTTGTATCTCTTCCGGCTTTGTAACAGCTTGTTCATCGTCTGTTACTTCCACAAAAGCCGAAAGGATTCTTTTTCCTAAACTTGCCATTGTTGTTGATTTTATGGGTGAATTGATGAATGGTCAATTATCAATGGTGAATAGTGAGTGGTGAATAGCCAGTAGTGATATTTAATCACAACAGCTATTTGTAACTCACGGCTAAAAGCTTGCGACTTTGTTGCCTTCAACACATGCCTCTCCCATTACATAGTTCATCACTATGTTTACATCCGTTTGTTCTGTATTTGCGGAGGGAAATTTTAGAAGACGCGGAACTTTACGTTCACTTCATGGAAGAGATAATCATTCCCTTTACGTTCTTCTGTTTTCTTTGAAGGCTGTTGAGTTTTTTTCGCGTTACTGTTAACTGTATTTGTTGTATGGCGCAGTACAGGTATAATTGTAACAGCGGCCATAATCACGATAATGATCGGTTTCATTTCCGTTAATGGTTAAAAGTATTTTTCCTGCCAGCTTATGTACATTTCTGTACCTGCTGACAACATGCTAATGTGGTTGAATCTTTACTGTTTGTGAGAGACTACAGGCTGGAGATTGCCGGTGGATTTTCTCTTAACCTGCAAAGGGTTAAAAGACGTTCGAGATATTTGTTGCTCATATTAGTTGGAGAACTTTTCTCCGTTTGATTGATGACATAAAGATATACAAGCTTTGAATTATCATGTATGCGAATCCGTGAACAGCGGGACTTGCGGTTGGAAGAATGGAAGAGTATGTGTGATGAGTGGTTATTAAGCGTGTGTTAGATGGAGGCTCCCTGTTTTAAATGGTGATAAAAGTTTGAGACATCGTTGCAAATCAGCCCTGCAATTAGGGGGCTAAGTTGCTAAAAACCAGCTTTTTGCAACGATAGTTCAAATAGATGTGAAAATGACAATTAACTTACGCTGCGTGGGTTTAATGTTGCTTAGATGTAAATGATGAATGGTTGGATTGTCTGTTTTAAAATGCAGCATGTTTGCAAATTGTAACCCAGTAATATTTAGTTTATATTAATTATTATCACTTTTTGCTATTTTCATTTTTCAATTATCGAAAGGCTATCAATCAAACTATGCTTTATCATCCCGGAACTCATTTAATCGCATCTCTGCAATCGAAAAATATAGCCGCCCTTTCAACGGGCAGCAATTTCAAACTGCTTGTTGACTCTTTAATACAAATCTACGAGCTACAAAAGCTGGGGGAAGTCTATCACGATTTTTCCCCGGCTGGGTTCACAGCTGTTGTTTGCTTGAGCGAAAGCCATATTTCTATGCACACATGGCCGGAGTATGGCAAGATTAACCTGGATATTTACCTTAGCAATCATGAAAGAGAAAATGATGGAACTGTACAACAGATGTATCAATCTTTTGTTTCTTTTTTTGAAGCAACAGTGTTAGATGTACAAATACTCAAACGTTAATGATGAGCAGTATAACAGGATTATATCAGTGCCCTGATTGCTCTAAGCCAGTAAGCTTCAGAAGCAATGAAACGAATGTTATTGTTTGTACTTGCGGTTCTGTATTGAGGCGTAAAGAAATTGCAGACATTGACGCTATCATTACAGAAATAATTGCTTTTTCCGATGACTTTATACAAGTGGGCACAACAGGTAAATGGAAAAACAAAGCTTTTGAAGTCATAGGTCGTTACAGGTTTTGGCTGGATGAATCGGTTTACAATTATTGGACAGTTGTTTTTAGCGATGGTACACATTGTTACCTGGGTGAGGGATATGGTTTGTATGCCTTCTTTGAAAAGGCATTGCTTGATATGACTGTTGATACAGACGAGATAAAGCGTACCACTACAGGTAACGATATAGAATTGATGCGGGATGAATATTATGTATTGCATTCCAAAGACAGTGTATCTAAAATTGAAGTTGAGGGAGAGCTTTTATTGCCCGAATTAGGAAGCGGCATAAGAACATATGACTATTCATCCTATAAAGGGAATCACCTGCAATTTATTGAATGGGTACCAGGGCTAATTACGGCATATAAAGTTGAGTATTTAAAAGCGGATAAACTTGAATTGAAAAATGTGAATACAAGCCCACTAAAAGGTAAAGATATTAAGTGCCCTGGGTGTAAAATGGATGTGCATATAAAAACCTTTCCTTATGCACAAAGTGGTAGTTGTACAAAATGTGGTAAAAGATTTTCTTTAAGAGATAAAACCAGGTTCGATGCTGTAGGTAAGGATAAAACTAATGATAACGCATTGAATATCCCCATTGGTTCAGTGGGAGAATTATCCGGTATAAAATATGAGGTCATAGGATATGCAAGAAAAGAAGAACTGAATGAGTATAATTCCCGCTGGAAAGAATATGTTTTATATAGTAAGAAAGAGGGTTATGCTTTCCTCGCAGAGTATAATGGCCACTGGATATACCTGCGTGAGCAGGGGGATGTTCCTGTCTTAAACAGGTTGCCTGTAAATGAACTTGAATATGAAAGAGAGTCATTTAAATTGTTTAACAACTATGAATACAAAACACTTGATACAGCAGGCGAATTTCCTTATGATATATTCAATGATGGTACCGTAAAAGTATATGAGTTTATTTCGCCGCCGGAAATGTGGACGGCAGAAAGAAATAACAAAGAAGGGCTTATATGGTTTTACGGCAGGCACATTAGCTTAGACCACATGCTTAACCAATTTCCTTATGCATTACCATCCTGTAGTGGCGTCGGTGTGCTTGAGCCAGGCTTCGTAAGCCCGGGTAAGATTTTTAAAGTCACTTTTTTAGCAATGCTTTTTTTACTTCTTGTGCATTTAATAATCAGCGCCTTTCAGCAGAATAAGGTCTTGCTTGATACCACTTACTATATGCTGCCTGACACTGCCAATACTATCACTTCTGTAACGGATAAATTTAAACTTACAAAATGGAAAAGTAATCTCATGTTTAATATATCTGCAGACGTAAATAACAACTGGTTTGAGCTGAGTGCTAATCTTGTAAACGCAAAGACGGGAGAAGAGTTTGCGATAGAACAGGGTGTAGAATATTACTCTGGCTATACAGATGGAGAGAGCTGGGCAGAAGGTTCGAAAGATGAAACAGCTTATTTAAGCAGTGTACCGGCTGGTACTTACTTTTTACAATTGCAAGGCTCAAAACCTTCAGGCGGGGTTAATAGTTTTTCAATAAAAGTTACAAACGACACAATAGTGAATAAAAATTTATACATTTTTATTTTGCTATTGTTGATATGGCCTGTAGTTCAGTACATCATAGTGGTTAACAAAGAAAAAAGAAGATGGTATAACAGCCCATTTTCGCCATATACATATGAAGATTAATTTTTTTAAAGAAGATTCTGGCCTTTATCCGTTCAGGTGGTTTATTGTATTGGCTGCTGTGTTAACCAGTTTGCTCACTTATGCTGATTATACAGGATGGGACATTTTTACTTTTAATCAACAACAGCAATGGAGCGCAAGCGGACCCGGTACATATCATAAGTAAATGTGTGGGAGAATAGCAAATAAGTGATTTCAAAAACTGTTAGCAGAAGCTATAACAAAGACACAATGAATAATGATATCCTAATAAATAATAAAACAGATCAATCATGCAATACATCACCAATTCTATCCTCTATTCTTTTCTTGGCATTGCCATTTTGTTTATTTCTTTTTTTCTTATAGAAATACTTACGCCCAAACATAATATCAGGAAAGAAATACTCGAAAAACAAAATATGGCTGTTGCTGTACTTGCCGGCTTTTTTATGCTTGCCATAGCAATTATTATTGCATCGGCTATTCATTAAATGGGATGTAAAGAATATTAAATACCGGTTACGGCATATGCAGCAAAAAAATAATAGTACACACTGGATATTGTTAATGGCAGTTTTTGTAATTGCCACCTGTGGGCTTATTTATGAGCTTGTGGCTGGTACATTGGCAAGTTACCTATTAGGGGATAGCATTACACAATTTAGTACCATTATTGGGGTATACTTGTTTTCAATGGGCATAGGCTCTTATCTTTCTAAGTACTTCAACGGCAGTCTTTTAAGATGGTTCATACAAATTGAATTACTTGTTGGCTTAGTAGGTGGTTTCAGTGCTGCAATTTTATTTGCAACATTTCCTTTGGCTGCATCTTTCAGAATAATATTATACGGCCTTGTTTTTTTAACAGGCGTATTGGTAGGGCTTGAAATTCCTTTGCTCATGCGCATTTTGAAAGACAAAGTTGAATTTAAAGAATTGGTGAGTCGTGTATTTACTTTTGATTATATTGGTGCATTGCTGGCTTCATTAATTTTTCCATTGTTGCTGGTGCCATATCTTGGGTTGATAAGAACATCCCTTTTCTTTGGTATTCTTAATGTTGCTGTTGGTTTATACCTGTTACAAAAATTTTCAGGTGAAATAAGGCATGCCGGTATTATCAGGATAAGCGGGATAATTGTATTGCTGGCTCAATTGGTTGCTTTTGTTATGAGCGACAGCATTATGAGTTTTAGTGAATCGCTTGCATTCAATGATCATATTGTTTATGCAAAATCATCTCCATACCAGCGAATCGTTATCACAAAAAACAAAAGAGAGTTAAGGTTATTTTTGAATGGCAATCTCCAGTTTAGTACGCTGGATGAATATCGCTATCATGAAGCATTGGTTCATCCAGCCATGCTTGCATCTCATCAGCCTGAAAAGATATTGGTGCTGGGCGGTGGTGACGGACTTGCTGTGAGAGAAATTTTAAAATACCCATCAGTCGCGTCTATAACGCTGGTAGACCTGGATGCTGCAATGACAAAACTTTTCAGTACTCAAAATATCCTAACCAACATTAATCAGTCGTCACTGAATAATAAAAAAGTAAAGGTGATTAATGGTGACGCTTTTGTATGGCTGCGCAATAATCAACAAGTGTTTGATTGCATCATCATAGATTTTCCAGACCCATCTAATTTCTCCATCGGTAAATTATACAGCACTACTTTTTATCAACTGGTAAAGCATGCACTTTCGCCTTCGGGGTATACTGTAATACAAAGCACATCTCCGTTTGTTGCACCTAAAAGTTTCTGGTGTGTTAATGAAACACTGAAATCAGTTGGCTTTAATACTATTCCATATCATAATTATGTGCCATCGTTTGGCGAATGGGGCTATGTGATGGCTACACAGGAAACACTTTTTATACTTCCTGAAGTATTTCCTTCTCATTTGAAATATTTTAATAAAGAAACCTGGCAGCAAATGCTCAGTTTTCCTGAAGATATGAAGGCGCATCAGTCACTTGCTGTAAACAAGTTGAACAACCAGGCGCTGGTAAATTATTTTGAGGAAGAGTGGGGAAAATATACAGAACAATAATATGCGTCGCAGAAGCTTCATACAATTATCCGCTTCACTCGCTAGCATGGGACTGTTGCATCAATCATGCAATCATAAACACATACGTGGCACAATCATCGGCGCATCTTCGAAAACGGGTCACTTGTTAAGAGACAAAATGTTTGGTGAGCCAGAAACTTTTGAAGAACGTGATGCGGTGATTGTTGGTGCAGGCGTCAGTGGTTTGTCTGCTGCAAGATGGCTTTACAAAAATGACATCAAAGATTTTGTACTGCTTGAGTTAGAGCAAAAACCAGGTGGTAATGCGGCATCCGGCAGTAATGATGTTTCTGCATATCCATGGGGTGCACATTATATACCAACGCCTAATAATAATCTTACTGAATACCTTGGATTTTTAAAAGAGTGCAATGTAATTACAGGTGTTAATAATCAAGGATTACCTATTTACAACGACTATTATATATGCTTTGATCCTGAAGAGCGATTGTATATTAATGGCCGTTGGCAGGAGGGCCTGGTGCCTCATTTTGGTGTGCCTGCAAAAGAAAAGGAACAGATTGATGCTTTTCTTCGGTTGATGAACGTTTATAGGTATGCCAAAGGTAAAGACGGCAAAGATGCATTCGCTATACCGGTTGATGAATCAAGCTGGGATGAAGCTTTTACAGCACTTGATAAAATATCAATGAAGCAGTGGCTCTATCAACAGAACTTTACAAGTTCTTACCTTGTTTGGTATATTAACTATTGCACCCGGGATGATTTTGGAACACCTTACGATAAAATAAGTGCATGGATGGGCATTCATTATTTTGCAGGCCGAAAAGGCACAGGCGCCAATGTAAACTATCATGATGTATTAACCTGGCCACAAGGAAATGCATGGCTGGCAGAACAATTAAAAAAAGATTTTCAGTCGCAGATAAATGCAAACAGCATGGCTGTTAAGATAGTTGCTACTGATAATGCTGTACAGATAAATTATCTTGATGTAAAAACTGGTAAACTAAAAGCGATAAAAGCAAAATATTGCGTTCTTGCCATTCCTCAATTTATAGCTGCAAGATTACTGCCAGATGATAAAGAACGAATTCAAATGGTCCACAAGCATATGAGTTACGCTCCATGGATGGTGGCTAATTTAAAAGTAAGTAATCTGGCAGAGCGTAGTGGCGCACCTGCCTGTTGGGATAACGTATTGTACGGTAGCAATTCCCTTGGTTATGTGGAAGCAACACATCAGCTTTTGCAGCAAGGCATCACAAAAAGAAACCTTACTTACTATTTGCCTCTGACGGAGTTTGAGCCTGCGGAACAACGCAAAATTGCTATTCAGAGAAGTTACAGTGAATGGGTAGATTTAATCATTAATGATTTAAAAGTTGTACACCCTGATATTGCAGAAAAAACAGAACAACTGGATATTATGCTTTGGGGGCATGCCATGATACAGCCTTTGCCTGAACTTACCTTTGGAGATGTGAGAAAAAAGCTGAGCATGCCTGTAAATAATAAAATTTTCTTCGCTCATACAGATGTTGCGGGTATCAGCATTTTTGAAGAAGCTTTTTACCAAGGGTTAAAAGCCGCAAAAGAAATTATTAAGCAAAAGGCATAACTCTCATAAAGCTCATTTCTAAATAATGACAAAAGCTCAGCCACATAAACAGCCCTGGATTGGGAAACCCTTAACTGAAATTGTGTTTATACTTTTGCCACCTTTTGCAAGCCTGGCTTTTATCTTTTTGTTTCCATCTTTATTTCAAAATAACAAAAGTATTCCTGACCAGTGGTGGATCACACTTATTCTGCTTATAGATGTTGCCCATGTATATAGCACTTTATACAGAACCTATTTTGATAAACAAACTTTTCGTAAGCAAAGAATATTGCTTTTAGGTATTCCGTTCATTACATTCATTTGTGGTGTGCTGTTATACAGCTTGAGCAGTATATTATTTTGGAGATTGTTAGCTTATACAGCAGTATATCATTTTGTGAGACAACAATATGGTTTTCTTCGGGTATACAGTCGCAAAGAAACTAAAAAAGACTGGTATCATCGCATTGATACTTTAACTATATACGCGGCTACAATATACCCTTTACTCTATTGGCATCTTGGCAGTAATCGCAATTTTAATTGGTTTGTAAATGGTGATTTTCTTAAGCTTAAATCAGCTATAATCTTAGACATTTCCACCATAGTATATGTGTTAACAATAACCGTTTATATTATTAAAGAGATTGTTTTCTGTGCCGTAATTAAATCAATAAATCTGCCGCGGATTATTGTTATCCTGGGCACAATATTGTCATGGTATTTCGGTATTATTTACTTTAACGGAGATATGGCTTTTACTTTGCTGAATGTTGTAAGCCATGGCGTGCCCTATATGGCATTAATATGGTTATATGGAAAGAAAAATTATGCAACTGGGGAATCAAAGGCGGGTAATTTTTTAAAACTTGTCTTTAGCCAATACGGAATAGTGATTTTTATTGGGGTGATATTTTTATTCGCATATATAGAAGAAGGGCTTTGGGATGTTACAGTTTGGAAAGAGCATGGCAATATTTTCCGCGCATTTCATTTTATGGAAGTAAATGTAAGTGATGCCTTACTGGCATTTCTTGTGCCTTTACTTGCCGTTCCGCAGGTTACACATTATGTAATTGATGGTTATATCTGGCGGATAAGGCAGGATAATTTTAAGTGGAACAATGAGATTGCAAAATGAGATACAGCCATTTCATTAATGTACTTTATACAAGCCGTTGCATTATCCAGAAAAAAAATCAAAAGCTTTTAAAACTCACATTGTTTCAAGTTCATTCTTATGCCTTGGTTTCCAGTAGAGATAATAATAACCCAGGGCAATAAGTCCCATTGAAAATGGTATTAAAGCAAGGCGCTTATAGGGAATATCTGCAAAAGCGATCTTTTCATCAAAATGAAAGAATTCACTAATCATCCAAAAAGAGTTGGCTGCAATCCAAACAGTGATGGCAAGATTATGACACAGTTCACTCATAAGATGCCTGGTATTCCAGGCGATCACAATGGCAATAAGCAATGTAGGAACAATCATTGTTATACCCAATATCCGCAATGATAAACACCATGAAACATCTTTAAACAGCCAGAAAACAATGTGGAGATTTTCCATTTTACGGTAACGTAAAGGGATTTTGTACTCTTGCTCGCCGCCTTCAACAATTACTGTGGGGCCAGTACCTGATGGCGGCTCATTTACTTCTGCCGCTACAAAATTTGAATTGCCCATTTACATGAGGTTGGATGGTTAGAATAATGAGTGCAATATTAATTTTTTGTGATGGATTTGGCTCTTAAAATTTTTTGAAAGCGTAATACATCCGCTTCAGGCATAATGGGGCGATCGTTGAGAAGATGCTCCGTCAACTGATGTGCGAAATATGGTGCAAGCGAGCAGCCTTTGGTACCCATGCCATTAAGAATACCTATCGGCGGATGTAAAGGATGTAAACCTACAAAAGGTCTTCGTTCAATTGTTGCCGGGCGGACAGATGCAAAATGGTCAACGATGGTAAATGAACGTTTTAAAATAAATGATAATTCACTTTCTTTTTGTCTTTTGAACAGATCGGTCGGAAGTGTATTTTCAAATTCATTTTCATAGCTGCTGCCTACCCACCATAAACCATCATACCATGGAACAAAAGTGGTAGCACCGAATTTGTAAATATTTTCCTGCGATAATCCGGGTATATCAACAATTAACGCTTCTCCTTTATTGAATACGCCGGGAAGATTTTTCCAGTAAGAAGAAGTGTATGTATCTGTACCGTTACAATATAAAATTTTATGGGCTGTAATATCCTGGTAGCTTATTCCTTCATCATTAATTTTTAATAATGTCTCGTCAAATTTTTCTTCTAACAGGCTATTGCTTTCTTTAAGTTTTTTCCTCCAGCCACTCAACAATGGATGAAGGTTAATAAGATAAGTCGGGTTGATTTCTACAGCTTCAAACAAATGTGTAAACCAATCGTGGTAATTTATTTTTTTTGAGGATGCGCATATATAGGAATTGTTTTCCGCAATATGCTGACTATAAGTATCTGCCATCTGTTGGGATGGCGGAAAGGATACAATGTTGTTTTGTGTAATTAGGGTTTCGTTCAATACATGTCCTATTTCAGTATAAGCCTTCAATGAAAAATCAAGCAGTTCCTCTGCCATCCATACGGTAACTATTCTTCTGCCGGTAACAGGGTTAATAACTCCGCTTGCCACTTTTGTTGCGGTGAATGGCCGCGGTTCATCTATCACCAACACTTTCTTTCCTTCTTTGTGCAGATGATAGCTTAAGAACGTACCGCATATACCTTGTCCAACAATGATAAAGTCGTAAGTCATAAGAAAGTCAGAAAGACAAAGAGTCAATAGTCAATAAGAAATAAGTGCAAAAATGTAATCCCTGTAACTAATATTCAACACTCAACATACAACACTCAATATTCAATAAGGAAAGTAAAAATGAAAAATTATCATTCATCTTATTCATTCAACATTTATCATTACGTATTCAGCACACCCAACTCTTTGCCCACTTTAGTAAAGGCTTCAATGGCTTTATCAAGATGATGTTGCTCATGCGCCGCGCTAAGTTGTACACGTATGCGGGCAAGGCCTTTGGGTACAACAGGGTAGAAGAAGCCAATCACATACACCCCTTCATCCAGAAGTTTTGCAGCAAAATTTTGAGCTACTACTGCATCGTACAACATTATAGGAACAATAGGATGATCTCCCAGCTTTATATCAAAGCCCGCTTCTGTCATTTTAGTGCGGAAGTAACCTGTATTATATTCAAGCTTATCCCTTAATTCAGTTGTTTCTGTAAGCATATCCAGCACTGCAATGGATGCACCTGTAATACTTGGTGCCAAAGTGTTTGAAAACAGGTAAGGTCTTGAACGCTGGCGAAGCATTTCAATAATTTCTTTTCTTCCGCTGGTAAAACCACCGTTGGCGCCGCCTAATGCTTTGCCCAATGTTCCGGTAATAATATCAATTCTCCCCATCACATTCCTGTACTCATGAGTGCCTCTGCCTGTTTTTCCAAGAAAGCCGCTTGAATGACTTTCATCAATCATAACAATGGCATCATATTTATCAGCGAGGTCACAAATTTTATCTAATTGAGCAATGGTCCCGTCCATGCTAAATGAGCCGTCTGTTACAATAATACGACTGCGTAGATGAGCACTGTCAAGAAGTTTGGCTTCAAGATCTTCCATGTTGTTGTGCTCATAGCGATAGCGTTGTGCTTTACAAAGGCGTACGCCATCAATAATTGATGCGTGGTTTAAAGCATCACTTATTATAGCATCCTGTTCATTAAAGAGGGGTTCAAAAACGCCTCCGTTAGCATCAAAAGCCGCACAGTATAAAATGGTGTCTTCAGTGCCGAGAAAATTGGCAATTTTTTGTTCCAGTTCTTTGTGAATGTCTTGTGTACCGCAGATGAAACGTACACTGCTCATGCCGTAACCATGAGTATCAATGGCGCGATGTGCGGCTTCAATTACTTTAGGATGAGAAGACAAACCGAGGTAGTTATTGGCGCAAAAGTTTAAAACTTTATTGCCATTTACCATAATTTCTGCGCCTTGCGGACTTGTTATTACTCTTTCTTTTTTAAATAACCCGGCCGCCTCAATTTCATTCAGTTCAGTAAAGATTCGTTCCACAAATTTTTCATTCATACATATGCATTTTGTGGAGGCAAATATAAAGGAGTTTGTAGTTTAAGGCAGATGGTTTATAAGATGTAAAGCAAACGGTTGATTGAAGAAGTTAATTGGGAGTAAGCGGAAATCGCAGGTAAACGTAAGCCGCGAATCGTGAGTGAACGTAAATCGTGAGTAAGCGCGGGTGATCGCAATTAACGCGAGGATAAAAATATTTTATGGTTAATGTTGACAACCTCTTTCGTTTACTTGCGAAAACAAGAGATAAAACATAATCATCTCTTCACTCGCGATTTACGTTTACTTACGAAAGCACAATGCCGCACATAAGCTCTTGCCACTTGCGATTCACGATTACTCACAAAAAAACCACTGTAGAAACAGCGGTCTTCTTTTATGAGAAAAAACTACTAAACATGCAATTTATAAATCTGAGGTCTTTAGCTTTTTGGGAATTCTTACTTCTGCAGATTGCGCCTGGTTGTTGCGTTTGTAATTGAGCTTAATTACATCACCTTCTTTTAATTCTTTTACTGCATTCCTAAGTTCATCAACGCTGTTAACAGCTTTGCCATTTACGTCAGTTATAATATCGTCTTCTTTAATGCCGGCTTTGTCAGCAGGTGTATCATCATCCACATCTAATACTTTAACGCCTTTGCCTTCATCTGTATCTTGTACCTGCATTCCAAGACGTGGTTTGCCACTCCAGCCAAAAGCTTTTACGCCAGGAGCGAAGCGTCCTTTCAGGTCATCAGTATTGTAATTGAAAGAAAAATTCATTTCTTTTGATTTTCCCAAAGTAGCCGTGGTTGTATTTTCTTTGCCATCTCTTTTGTAAGTAATATTTACCTTATCATCCGGATTATATTTTCCTACTGCTTCATATAAATCATCAGCATCTTCAATTTTTGTTTCACCAACCTTGGTAATAACATCTCCTTCTTTCAAACCAGCCTTGGCAGCAGCGCTTTCTTTTGTTACTTCTTTTACCTTTACTCCATCATCAGTTTTTTCTGATATTACTCCTAAGAAGGCCTTATTGCCATGCAGTGAAAAATTATCACCTCCAAACATCTTCATTCCGCCATGAGGTGCATTAAAGCTTTTAAATGCAAACGCATCAGGGCCTGCCCAAATCATGTTGTCTTCATTGCGCAATACTTCTACTCCATCGCCTTTAAAATCTTCCACAGGCTTACCGTTAATTGTTATGTTATCACCATCTACCACGATGGTATATTTTTCTTTGCTATCGCTTTTTTTGCGAATAACAATTGTCTCATCTTTCTTAATGGTTTTGTCTTTTTGTTTTTTGATGTCCTGTGCATTTGTTGTTCCTGTAAGTAACCCGATAGCAAGCAAGAGCGCTGAAGATTTTATCAAAGTATTCATGTTGTGATTTTTAGTTGTACGAAGAATTTAGTAGTTCAAATGTAGGGAAAGATTTTGAAATACGAAATATTTCGGAAATGTTAAATCCGGACGCTGATTTGGATGAATTGAAATGATTTTTGCGGACTGGTAGAATAAAATAGCGAAAGAGAAGATCGGTAAAATAGAAAGGGTAGCAGAAAGACAATTGGCGATTGTTTCTGCTACCCTTACAAGAGCATTTATAAAAGTGACTTGACTTTATCTATTACCAGGTCAAGCTTGCTGGTGTCCTGTCCACCTGCTGTGGCTAAAGTTTTTTGTCCACCACCGCCACCTTTGATCAAGGGCGCAATATGTTCTTTGATAATTTTTATTGCATCAATTTCTTTTATATCAATTATTGTCTGATCAATAGCTACTGCAACGGCTGCTTTACCTTCAATATTAGCAACGAGCACGATAGCTGAACAACTTACTTCTTTCTGTAAATCGAAACACAATTTCTTCAAAGCATCTGCGCTGTTTACTTCAACAATACCCCCAACAAAAACAGCATCTAATCCTTCTGTTAAAGGAAAAGTGGATTGTTTATCCAGCAATTGCTGCTTAATAATATTTAACTGCTTTGCTTCCATAGATTCAACTTTCTTTTTTAGGTCACCATTTTCAGCAAAAAGATGTTCAATAGCCTTTTGTACATCCTTAGGATTCTTCAGCGCTTCTTTTATTTTGCTCAATGATTCAAGTTGCTCATTGATATATGTCTCGGCGGCTTCACCACTTACTGCTTCAATCCTTCTTACACCTGCAGCCACGGCTGATTCATGTTTTATCTTGAATAAGCCAAGCTCTCCCGTGTTGCCCACATGTGTCCCTCCACAAAGTTCAACCGAATAAGATGGGTCGATGATGACAACTCTAACGATATCTCCATATTTCTCTCCGAACAATGCCATAGCACCTAACTGCAGTGCCTCTTCCTTAGGTAATTCTTTTATTACAACAGGAATATTTTCTCTTATTTTCCTGTTTACTAACGCTTCAATTTTTTCAAGTTCATCTTCTGTTACTTTGGCAAAATGAGAAAAGTCGAAGCGAAGATGTTCGGCGTTTACCAAACTACCTTTCTGCGCAACATGGGTGCCTAATACATTTCTTAAAGCGGCATGTAAAAGATGTGTTGCGCTATGATGATTTGCAATGGATTTTCTTTTAGAAATATCTACTTTGGCAATTACATCAACATCTATACTGGCAGGAAGTTTTTCTGTAAACTGGATAAAAAGATTGTTTTCTTTTTTGGTATCTATCACCTGAACAATTTCACCATCAAAAGCAAGCGTACCTGTATCGCCCACCTGGCCGCCACTTTCAGCATAGAACGGTGTGTTATCCAGCACCAGTTGATAAGCTTCTTTACCTTTTGCTTTTACTTTCCTGTATTTTACAACTTTAGTTTGTGCCTCCAGCAAATCATAACCTACAAACCTGGTAGCGCTTTCATCATTTAAAACAATCCAGTCTTCTGTATCGATGACTGTAGCTGCACGTGAGCGGGACTTTTGTTGCTGCATTTCTTCCTTGAATCCTGCTTCATCTACAGATAACCCTTTTTCGCCTGCAATCAGAAGCGTTAGATCGAATGGAAAACCATAAGTATCGTATAAAACGAAAGCTTCTTTCCCGGTGATGTTGTTTTTAAATGATTCAAGTTGTGATAAGCCTTTATCCACTGTTCTTAAAAATGCATCTTCTTCTTCCTTTACAACTTTACTTACAAACCCAACCTGCTGTTGTAATTCAGGAAATACTTTTTCAAATTGCCGTGCAAGCAATGGCATTAATTGATGCAACAGAGGTTGCTTATAATCTAAATAAGAAAAATAGTATCTAACCGCTCTTCTTAGAATCCTTCTGATTACATAACCGGCGCCCGTATTAGATGGAAGTTGACCATCCGCAATGGTAAAAGCAATAGCTCTTATATGGTCTGCTATAACGCGGAACGCAACAGCCTGCTTGCTGTCGCTATAATCATATTTTTTGTTAGTGATTCTTTCTACTTCAGCAATAGTACCTGTAAATACATCCGTATCATAATTGCTTTGCTTTCCCTGCAGTACGCGTACCAATCGTTCAAAGCCCATGCCTGTATCAACATGCTTTGCTGGTAAAGGCTCAAGGCTACCATCCTTCAACCTGTTAAACTGTATAAATACATTGTTCCATATTTCTATCACCTGCGGATGATCTGCATTCACCAATGTTTTTCCATCTACTATTTTACGCTCTTCATCACTCCTGCAATCCACATGTATTTCAGTACACGGACCGCAAGGGCCTGTATCGCCCATCTCCCAGAAATTATCTTTTTTATTGCCAAGCAATATCCTGTCTTCAGTAATTACTTTTTTCCATTCATTGTATGCCTCCTCATCTTTAGGCAGGCCTTCTTTTTCATCGCCTTCAAATATGGTAACGTATAATTTGTCTTTGTCTAATTTATAAACTTCAGTAAGCAGTTCCCAGCTCCAGGCAATCGCTTCCTTTTTAAAATAATCACCAAAGCTCCAGTTGCCAAGCATCTCGAACATGGTATGGTGATAAGTATCTACACCCACTTCTTCAAGGTCGTTATGCTTACCACTTACGCGCAAACATTTTTGGGTATCTGCCACGCGTGTATAAGAAGGTTTGCTGTTACCCAGGAAATAATCTTTAAACTGGTTCATACCCGCATTGGTGAACAGAAGGGTAGGATCATTTTTAACTACAATAGGGGCGGACGGCACAATATGGTGTCCTTTTTCTTTGAAAAAATCAAGAAACTGTTGTCTTATTTCTGCGCTTGATAACATAAACTTTCAATAAAAATTTACAAATTGCCTGCTACTTTACCAGCTATCTTTGTCCGGTTTTAAAGGGCTGTAAAGGTAAAGGTTTGAGTGATTAGTTTCCAGCGTTGAAGGTTTACGGCTTACAACATGTACCAATGAAGGCTAAAAGCTCATGGACGCTGCGACCGGAATTTATTTTCGGACGCAGGCTAAAAAGCGCCCTTTCATGAAAAAAATTAAATATTTCTACAACACTCATACACTGCGTTACGAAAAGCTTATTACTCCTTTTCGTATCAAATTATTGCGCGTTTTTGGTTTTATAGCTTCGGCAATTGTAACGGCTGGTATCATAGTCGCAGTCGCCTTTCGATATATAGATTCACCAAAGGAAAAAATTCTTAAGCAGCAAAATGACAACCTTGCTGAAGATTATAAACTGCTTTCTCAACAGGCACAACAGTTACAGCAAAAGATGAATGAGCTTGAGAAGCGTGATAATGAAGTTTACCGCTCTATTTTTGAATCATCACCCATTCCTGACAGCGCACGAATGAAGGAAATGGAAAAGAGTAAAGAGATTCAGCTTGTACAAAGTATGGGCAGTAGTGATCTTGTTAGCAGTATAGCGGGCCAGTTAAACAATCTTTCCTTACGAATTGCTTACCAGGAAAAATCGTATAACGAAATTAATGGTCTGATAAAAGATAAAGAAAAGTTGCTTGCTGCAATTCCTGCTATTCAACCTGTAAGCAATAAAGATTTAACACGCGTAGCCTCTGGCTTTGGTACCCGCATTGACCCTGTTTATAAGGTGAATAAATTTCACGCAGGGCTTGATTTTACCGCACCACAGGGCACGCCTATTTACGCAACTGCTGATGGCGTTGTTAAAGAGTCTGATTACAACGCTGGTGGTTATGGTAATCATGTAGTGATTAATCATGGCTTTGGTTATGAAACTTTATATGGTCACATGGTGCGTATTAAAGCACGAAATGGGCAGAAAGTAAAGCGGGGTGAAGTGATTGGCTATGTTGGCAGTACAGGTAAAAGCACCGGCCCGCATTGTCATTATGAGGTTCACCGCAATGGCCAGCCGGTAGACCCTGTTTATTATTTTTATAATGATCTTACACCGGAGCAATACGATCGCATGCTTAAACTTGCAGCGGCGGGCAATCAGAGTTTTGATTAATAGGAGAAAGATTTCTCTATGTTTTAATTTTATTTCAACCTCCACAGCTTTACAACAAATTACTCTTTTGACTTTACGTTTCTTGCTATTCACCGGATTCTTAAAAAAATAATTCGCTTTTTTTAAATGACTTTTGTACTTTGTCTCCCTAAAAATCTAACGTATGCTTGAGAATTTATTTGACCTTGTGAAACAGCACGCAGGAGATGCTGTAATTAATAATCCGGATGTGCCAAATGAACAGAATGATGCGGTGATGTCAGAAGCCTCTAATTCAATTGTTGGCGGGTTACAAAATGCACTTGCTGGTGGAAATATTAAAGATGTGTTGAGTTTGTTTAGCGGTAATCAATCAGTGCAAAACAATAATGTGGCACAAAATATACAAGGTGGGTTTATTGATAATCTCATGAGTAAATTTGGCCTCAATCAATCACAGGCTGGTGGTATTGCAAGTAGCCTTATTCCTGCGGTGCTGCAGAAGCTTGTGCATAAAACCAATGACCCCAATGACAGCAGCTTTGATTTGCAGGGTATTTTGAATAATTTTTCAGGAGGAAAAACCTCTGCATTTGATATTAATAGCCTGATGAATAAATTTAAGGGCGGTGCTTTTGATAAAGATGGTGATGGCGATACCGATTTGCAGGATGTTGCAGCAATGTTTAAAGGCGGTGGCGGCGGTATACTTGATACCGTAAAAGGATTGTTTCAATAAGTTTAATGTTTCCCTCTAAATAAAGGGCGAAGCTTAATGCTTCCCCTTTTTTTATGCCTGTGCGGCAGATTTTAATTGTAAGTACACCTGTAATTTGTATATTCAGTTTGTCTAATGCTAAACCATATGAAATTCCTGTTAAGTATTTCCATGCTTTGCTGTACCTTTTTTTTATGCAATGCACAAACTTCTTTGGGTTTAAAAGCTGGTATCTGCATACCCAATTTAAAAGGCTCTAATTCTGCAGAAAATCCCGTTGCGAATGATTGGTCTTCCCGTCTTGGGCCATATTTTGGAGTAGTGGCATCATTTAAAATATCAGAGCACTTTTCATTGCAGCCAGAACTGAATTTCTCATCCCAGGGTGGTAAAAAGAATGGTGAGCAGGCCATTGCAACAGCTACATTGCCGGGTATTCCACCGGGCGTTATATTACCGCCGTATTTATTCGTCAATATAAATGCAACAGCCATTCTTAATTACCTGGAGTTGCCGGTATTGGCATCGGGTAATTTTCGTCTATCAAAAAAGATCGACTTTTTTATTAACGCCGGCCCATATATTGGATATCTCCTAAACGCTAAAACAAAAAGTAAGGGATCGAGTGTTATTTATACAGATGAAGCAGAGACTACTCCTCTTTTTCCGACACCGGTTAACCTTGATATGACGATGGATATTAAGGATGATTTAAAAAAAATAAATATGGGTATTCAATTTGGAACCGGCATTAGTTATAAGTTAACCAAGGGAAGTGTACGGCTGACTGGCGGCGGTAATCTTGGCCTGACTAATATTCAGAAAGATAAATCGAATGGCGAGAATAAAACCGGCGCGGCAACTATTGCAATTGCATATTTGCATAATCTGTAAAATAAAAGCAATAGACTGTGCCTTGATAGAATCATAAACAAAACTTAACAATATGACTTTACACTTAACATTTCCTTATTAAACTTTTGCGGGAACTTTGTATCTCAATAAGCAATACAGAAAGTTCTTTAGAAATGTGCAGAAAAGGGTTTAAAATTTCCTTAACTTAGGATATGAACTTTCTGGCATCGGGTTTGTAAAGTATGATATAAAGATTATAATAAAGATATTAAATACACAAGTAGTCAATTTTCTCATAAGCAGTTAGTTTTGGTTGCGGCCCCTGTTTCCACAGGGGCTTATTTTTTTAATATGCTTCTTTCTTTTTACGCTTTTTCAGGAAAATTAAATAAGCAAGACAACAACCTACACCATCGGCAATAATATCAGTGATATCAAATGAGCGGTTAGGCACCCAGTATTTTTGAACAAATTCCATTGCTATTCCATATAACCAGGCATACATAGCGGCTTTAAAAAAAACCTTTGAGGATAATGGGAAAATTTTCTTAAGAGCCGTGTAGCTCAAATGTACCAATACCCCAAAAAGAGTTATATGCACCCATTTATCAAAATAAATTTTGTCAAGGAAGGTAACTTCCGGTAAGTTTTTTCCGGGGATAATTAATAAAATAAAACTTAGCGCAAACCACAAAAATGCGGGTAAAAAATAGACTGTTTTTTTCAAGAAATTTTTTTATGGTGCAAAAATAAAGAGGTTGCGCGAAAACAACCTCTTTGTCCATCTGGAAAAACCCCGCTATTAACTAGCTTTTTTTTAAATGCTGAACTAATCTTATGAATGTTAGATTTTAAATGAAGTGTTTAGGATTTTTAATACCTTATATAAAAAAGGTATCCCCCGATAATTATTATACGAAAAACGGAAGCAGAGGGTTTTCTCTTTTGCAGAAATTAAAAGAAATAAATTGTAAAGAGGATTTAATAAGCGCTTGTAATGTTATTTCCGGAGTAGTAGTGGAGCAAAAAATCTACACATTCCCCATTGTGTACATTTGGTCAAGAGAAGGGGCAACACTGCCACCTTGTTTTTCCAAAGTGATAGCAAAAGCCTGGGCTTCCGGAATATTTTTCATTTTACAAAAATTGCCGGTGCAGTCGGATACCATTCCGGCGTCAACTGGTTTTCCGTTAACAATGGCCCAAAGCTGGTATTGTTTGCCTTCAGGAGCTTTGGGAAGTTTATCAGCCATTACATAAACATTCCTGGATTGAGTGTCCCAATAAACTGTAGCAAAGCTTGTTTCATGGCCAGGTGTGCCACTCATTTTAATTTTGCGGGTTTCGGTGTTGTTCATAATATGCATGCCGGTTGTCATTTCTTCTAAATGCGTTTGCATCACATTTATACTGGCCTGCATGCTGGTGCGTTCAGTTAACAGCGCCTGGTATTTGCCGTTGGCGGACTGATAACTGTTGTAGAAATAATAATTAAATGCAGCACTTATTAGAAAGAGAACAACACATGCCGCTGCAGCATATTTCCAAAAATTTAATTTTACTACAGGTGTTTCCTGTGTTGATAAGGTATATGTTGCAGTAGTTGAAGAAGGAGTTTTTACCTGCTCGGCTGTAAAAAGAGCAGATATAATTTTTTGTTTAATTTCTGCCGGCGGGGTAACTGTTTCTCTAAGTATATTTTGTTCAAGAGCCTCGGCAAAAGCATCAACTGCCTGCTTAACTTCAGCATGTTTTTGCATCATTATTTCCAGGTCGGCAGCTTCCTCGGCGCTGGCTAATCCAAGCACATAGCTTTCAATGATACCACTTTTTATATATTCCTTTATTTCCACTTTAAGATTTAACTAATTCACGTAATTGCACAAGTGCATTTCTAAGCCTTGTTTTTACAGTTCCTAACGGGATGTTTAACATTTTGGAAATTTCTTCCTGGGTAAAACCCTGGAAATAGGAAAGTTCAACCAGCACCTTATATTCCTCTTTAAGCGTATGTACAATCTTCCTGAGCCCTATCTTATCAATATTAACTTGGGTACTTCCTGACTCATATACGGTTTCTGTGAGTTCACGGTTTTGCCTGCTGTTTTGAAAACCTTTGCTTCTTAACATGTCAATAGAAGCATTGCGGGCAATATTCAACATCCAGGTAAACAATCGTCCTTTACTTTCATCGTAAGTATCAATCTGCCGCCAGATTTTTACAAACACTTCCTGTAGTACATCGTTCGCAAGTTCTTTGTCCGTAATAATGGAAAGGATTACAGTATATAATGCGCCGGAATAACTCTCGTACAAATACCCAAATGCCGGCTGCAGATGTTGCTTTAACATCTGCACCAGCTGGGCTTCGGAATATTTTTTTATTTCGGGCATTCGTTGCAGGGAAATAATATATTAATTGACAGTGCAATGCAGCAGAGAATAATCAAGGCTAATTGCAGGAAGCTTCTCCAGGAATAAAAACCTGCAGTTTCAGGCAATCATTAACCTACAAGTTCATTGTATGCTGCAGCATCCATTAAAGCCTCAACGTCTGAAATGGCATTGACTTCAACTTTTACCATCCATCCTTCTCCGTAAGGATCTGTGTTTACCAGCTCCGGATTTTTTTCAAGAGCACCGTTCACCTCAATAATTTTTGCAGCCACAGGTAAAAAGAGATCACTTACCGTTTTCACGGCTTCAACTGTACCAAAAACTTCTTCGGCAGCAAGTGTTTTACCGACGGTGGAAATATCAACATATACAATATCTCCCAGTTCGCCCTGTGCAAAATCTGTAATACCAATCAAGGCAGTATTGCCATCAATAATTTTTATCCATTCGTGATCTTTGGTGTATTTAACGTCGTCAGGAAAGTTCATACAATCAGTTTTTTATACCAGCAAATATTCAACAAATATTTACAATTCAATAATCATTTTTTGGTAACCGTCCACACCACTACACTCAATCCCGTACTTACGGGATTGTGTCACTCACTTCGGAGCCTTTATTGCTATTCAGCATTGTGAATCATCTTTAAAAAAATACAAAAGTCTGTGAAGATAAAAGATATAAAAAATAGCCCAAAATTGAAATGCTTTTGAACAGATAACGTAAACTTCTTTTTAAAAGCCCTGCTCCTCAAAATAAAACAAAATGTAATCTTTTAAAAAACTTTCCTGTTCAATAAGGTTCATAACAGGCAAGTCTTTCAATTGTTTAAAATGAGGCCATCCGTCTTCATCGTGCAAAATAAGCTCATAATATCCGCCGGGTGAAAGCACTGTGCAGACCGCAACGTGCATTAAATCCTGCTTTTGTTCCTTGGTTATTTTTTGTTCTGTTAAGCCAGTTTCCTGTAAGCCGATTAAAAAAAGTATAGCATCAAGGTCTGGCTTTTTGCCAAATCTTTCTACCAGTTTAGCTTCCAGTGTCCACCAGCGTTGCTGTAAATCATCATTAATAAACATAAAGCGAAGGTAATACTGCAAATGAGAATGGTAAACCGATATTGGAAAATTGAAGACCCCAAAAACATAAATTAAAAAATCACAAAGCGTGCTTTTAGAAAGGCTTGCCACGTTTATTGCTTAATCATCTTTCCTTATCTTTGGCAATATGGCAATCGAGAAAATTAGTACCCTGAACCATCTTTTGGTTGAGCAGAATTACCTTGAATCAAATTACCTTGAAAGGGAAGTAAAGATAGACGTATACCTTCCCAATAATGTGAGTCATCCCGAAAAAATGAGCCTGTTACTCATTAATGACGGGCAAGATTTGGCTGCCATGCCTTTTGAAGAAATACTTGAAAAATTAATAGAAAATAATGCAATTGAACCGTTGATGTGTGTTGGCATTTATTGTGGTGCTGACAGAAAAATGGAATATGGTACTGCTTATAGTGCAGACTATAATGGCCGTGGGGCAAAAGCTGGTTTATATACCAAATTTATTTTTGATGAGCTGCTTCCTTTTATCCGAAGAACTTACAACATTCCATCTTTTAAAGAAAAATCTTTTGCAGGTTTTTCGCTTGGTGGATTAAGCGCTTTAGACATCGCATGGAACCATGCCACTGAGTTTAGTAAGGTTGGAATTTTTAGCGGCTCTTTGTGGTGGAGAAGAAAAGCATATGAAGACGGATACAGTGATGAAAAAGACAGGTTAATGCATTTGCAAATACGTAACGGTGCATTTTATCCGTGGATGAAATTTTTTATTGAATGCGGCACCGCAGATGAAACTGATGATCGTAACAACAACGGCATTATTGATTCTATTGATGATGCACTTGATTTGATAATAGAACTAAAAGCAAAAGGATATACCGATGAACATATCCGTTATCTTGAATTAAAAGATGGAAAACATGATGTGCCCACATGGGCAAAAGCTTTTCCGGCCTTTTTAAAATGGGGGTGGGGGAAAGCTCAATAGTTCAAAGTTTAAAAGTTTAAAGTTCAAAGGTTGTACAAACAGATTTCGACTTTAAACTTTTGAACCTTAAACTTTGAACCTCCTCTTTACATAATCTTCACATGAACTTTGCTTTTTATTTGCGAACTTTAAGATGAAATCTATCCACATGTGTTGATAATAATTATGAGGAGGTATGACATGTAATAAATTAAATTTGAGAAGAACGAAGCAAGACAGGAAAGTATTTATTACTCACTTAAATTAACGCGAATTGACAGAGACAATTATTAACCTGGAGACAGTTAACCCCATTGAATTCTTCGGCGTAAACAACAGAAAGCTTGACCTGCTAAAGAAAAAATTTCCGCTGCTAAAAATACTCTCAAGAGGAACCCAGGTAAAACTAAGTGGCGCTCCTGAACAAATAGAATCTGCAAGAGAAAAAATAGATCTTATCATTCAATATATGGAGCGTAATGGCGACATGAGTGATAACTATTTTGAACAGATTCTTGGTGGTGATGATGCGGAGACCATTGATAATTTTGTTGATCGTAATCCAAATGATATACTGGTATTTGGCCCCAATGGTAAAACAGTGCGGGCAAGAACTGCCAACCAGAAAAGAATGGTACAGGCCGCTGACAGAAATGATATTCTTTTTGCAATAGGGCCGGCTGGTACAGGTAAAACATATACCGCTGTTGCTTTAGCAGTAAGGGCATTAAAAAACAAACTTGTAAAGAAAATAATTCTTACAAGACCGGCCGTAGAAGCAGGGGAGAGCCTTGGTTTTTTACCGGGTGATTTAAAAGAAAAAATTGATCCATATCTGCGCCCCTTGTACGATGCGTTGGATGATATGATACCGGCTGATAAGTTAGGTTATTATATGAGCACCCGCACTATTGAGATTGCCCCACTTGCTTACATGCGTGGCCGTACACTTGATAATGCTTTCATCATTCTGGACGAAGCGCAAAATACAAATGACCTGCAGATAAAAATGTTTTTAACACGTATTGGTGCCAATGCTAAAGCCATTATTACCGGCGACCCAACGCAGGTTGATTTACCTAAAAATCAGCGTAGCGGTTTGGAAAAAGCAACACGCATACTTAAAAATATAGATGGTATTGCGCATATTGAACTTGATGAAGAAGACGTAGTACGTCACCGCCTTGTAAAAGCAATTATTAGAGCTTATGACAAGGAGAAAGAAAGGGAGGAAGTGCGTCATCACAACCAATAAATTTAATCGCAATCATAATAAGGGAGGTGGTGTTTGCCACCTCTTTTTTATTTCGTAAATATCCTGGAAAAGTTATGAAAGCATTTGTTTCTGTTATTTGTTTGTGTGTTTTGCTTTTTGCCTGCACCGGCAATAATAAAGCGCCCGGCCTGGTGGTGGATGAATTTCTTGCAGCAATGAAACAAAGAGATTATGCAAAAGCAAAAGAACTTACTACAAAAGAAAGTGCATCATTACTTGATGCTGTTGCTTCATCCAGCCAAAACCTCTTTCCTGTGCAGGCTGGAGATTCCTGTAAAATAACTTCTCTGTCGATAAAAAATGATTCCTGTTTCGTGACAGTGATGGTTGAGCATCACCCTTACCCAATGAAGTTGCTGGTGCTTAAAAAAAGCGGTTCATGGAAAGTTGCCTATGATTTACAAACAATGTTTAATTTGAACGGGTAGGGAGATATATGCAATTTGTTTTTAGGCCTTGTCCTGAGTAGCTTTTTTGCTATACATTCGCCTTTATTGATTTCAGTTTTAAAATCTACACCAAATAATATATTTGCGCTATGAAATTTTTTCTGGCGGCTGTAACTTTTGTAAGTGTATTATTGAGTTGTTCCGGTAATAAGGAGTACCCCAGAGCGGAGAATGCATTTGATGCCGGCCGTGAATTTATTGATGGCTGCTTAAAAGGAGATTTTGATAAAGCTTCTTTTTATATGTTGAAGGATGAGGATAATAAAGCCCGTCTTTTAAAACTACAGGCCGATTATAAATTTAAAAGCAAAAGTGATAAGCAGCAGTACCACGATGCTTCCATTAATATTCTGGATGATGAGGAGGTAGATGATCATACCCACATCATTAATTATAAAAATTCTTATGATCACATTGCCAGAAAAGTAAAAGTGATACTGCAGGGGAATGACTGGCTTGTTGATTTTAAATATACCTTTAACGGAAATCTTTAAAGCAGGACAAAAATCCGTAGCCTGCTTTACCAATAACGATGCTTTCGCCAGTTTCTGAGACTTTTAAGTTGCAGAAAATTGTGGCGGCCTTACCAGCTTTCCACCTTAAAAGTAAAATATTGATACGCCATAAATGCCGCTGCCGTTTATAAATTAAACCAGTCGTTTAGTTTTTTGCGGTTTACTGGCTACATTTGCTGGCTTTTGAGTAATAATAAAATGTCTGTAAAAATATGATGACAGTAGTTCACCCATGGCATGGTGTACCTTACGGTGATAAGGCTCCACGCATAGTAAATGCAGTTATAGAAATACCACAAGGTTCAAGAGCTAAATATGAAATTGATAAACCAAGCGGGTTGCTTAAACTTGACCGTGTTATTTACTCTTCTTTTTATTATCCAACCAACTATGGTTTTATCCCGCAAACTTATGGTGATGATAAGGACCCCCTGGATATTTTAGTAATATCAAGCCAGATTATTCAGCCTTTGTGTCTTGTTGAAGCCAAAGTAATTGGTGTAATGCAGATGATTGACGGTGGTGATGCGGATGATAAAATTATTGCCGTAGCCAATCATGACCCTTCCATCAATTACATTAATAATATTGAAGAATTGCCAAAGCATTTCTTTGGTGAAATGAGGCACTTTTTTGAAGAATATAAAACCCTGGAAAATAAAAGCGTTAAAGTAGAAGAGTTCCAGGATAAAACACAGGCTTTACGTATTGTAGAAGAAGCGATAAAGCTTTATAAGGAAACTTTTATAAAGAAATAATGAAAGCGAAAAGCCTTAGACTGTTGACTTTACGCTTTAAAATTTATAACGAGGCTCTTTTTTAAAGAAATAATGGCTCATATTTGTTTGAGTTTTATTTTTGCGCAAACTTTTTAATATGGAACAGAAATCAACTGCAAAATATTGGGTGTACTTTTTTATATGGTTAGCCATATTGATTTTTTTATTCATTGTGTACAGGCAGTTTTTCTGGCTGGCATTGCCCGGCGTTTGTACGTCTTTTGCAAAGGGTATGAACATTATGTAGATTGTATTTTCCTGATATATTTTAGCCGGGCTTGCCCGGCTTTTTTCGTTTATACAGGGGGTGATGACGAAGCTTTTTTAGCAATTTTCAATTAATCCTTCATCAATCTCTCAAAAAATATTTTTGAATTTTGGGGCAATAATCAATCCAAAAGAAGAAAGATTTATGTTGCGGCATGTTTTTTTCTAAATAAAATATAATGACCTTTATTTACGGGAATTTAAACTTCTTGATGTCGGGGTAATTTGCTGGCTAAAACTGACCGATAAAGGGTTTGGATTCTTTTTTTAGAAAATGGAGAGAGATTAAACTATTTAGTGAATGAGATTTTTTCTGGCGTTTTTTGCTGTACTTATTTGTTTTGATTGCTTTGCTCAAAGAGATACTTCGTTGTTTAAAACTCCTGAAGATTCAATTGCTTTTTATGAATCTGTAAAAGAAGAGCTGAAACTTTTTATGGGAGTAATGAATGCAGAAGAAAGTTATCTTAATATAGAGGCAGGCCTCGGTACCGGTTATTTTACTTTAAAGAGTCCTAATGATAAAATTGTTAATCAGAATAAGCTGTATTATTCCGGTGATATATCCTATAATCACAAATCAGGATTATCATTATCCGTAAAGAATCTTTTTACAACAGACAGGCAACAGTTCTCCTGGTTTCAAACTTCTATAAGTCCGGGCTATCAATATACAAAAAGCAGTGACTGGAAGGCTGGCATTAACTATACAAGATATTTAAATAAAGATTCTCTGAGCTTTTATACAAGCCCTTTGATTAATGAATTTTATGCGCAGTTGAAATATACCGGAGGATGGGTAAAACCGGGTATAGCTGCGGCTTATGGCTTTGGTAGCAGAGATGCTGTAACCCGAAGAAGATTACGATTGATTACTTCAACAGAATCAATCAATGATTTTGCATTATACACAACACTTGAACACCAGTTTACCTGGCTTGATATTTTGGGGAATAAAGATGGTATAGCATTTACACCAACATTTGTTTTAATCAGTGGCACAAATAAGTATGGGATTAATCGTTCCATTTCAAATATGCCGGGTTATTTAAGAAAAAACAATAAGTTGCGCAACCTGTTGAACAGCGTTATTGACGATAATGCCACAACGCCTTTCCGGGCTATATCTTTTACGGCTTTGTTTGATGTGATGTATCGCGTAAACAATTTTTATATTCAGCCCCAGTTACTTTTTGATTATTATATCCCGAAAGAATACAGGGGATGGAAAACATTTTTCAATGTAAGTGCCGGTATTGATTTGTAAGAAGTTTCAGGACGAGACATCATCAACCAACATCCATCAACTAATATCTTCATTAACCTTCATTAACCTTTCTCTAAAGCTGGTTAACCATGTTTGCTATGCTGTGCTTCTATTTTTGAAGCAAACAGTTTAACCATGCCTAAAACTCTATTTTGCTCATTATTTATTGTACTTCATTTTTTTTCTTTTGCGCAGAAAGTAACCCTCAAAGGACGCATTGTTGATTCTACAATAAACAGAGGACTTGCTTATACTACTGTTTCATTGGTGAATGCAAGCGACTCTACACTGGTAACTTTCTCAAGAGCTGATTCAACTGGTAATTTTAAATTTAATGAGATTGATAAGGGCCGCTATCTCATCTCCGCTTCCTATGTGGGATACACAACAACCTGGCAGCCTGTACAGGTTAATGGTAATGAACGTCTGCAAAACATTGGCAATGTATATATGCGTGATGTCAGCAGTTTAAAAAATGTAACAGTAACAGATAAAAGGCCTCCGGTCACGATTAACAATGATACACTTGAATTTAATACAGAGAATTTTAAAACACAACCCAACGCTGTTGTGGAGGATATGCTTAAAAAAATGCCTGGCGTAACCATTGAAAATGATGGAAGCATAAAGATAAACGGCCAGACGGTGCGGCGTATACTTGTAAATGGGAAAGAGTTTTTTACAGGAGATCCAAAGATGGCTACAAAAAATCTTTCTGCTGATGCAGTGGACAAAGTGCAGGTATTTGACAAAAAAAGTGATCAGAGTGAGTTTACCGGCGTTGACGATGGTAACAGTGAGAAGACAATCAATTTGAAACTAAAAAAAGACAAAGCCAATGCTTTGTTTGGCCGCATAACGGCCGGGGCTGGCATTAAAGATAAATACGATGCCCAGGCAAATATCAACAAGTTTAAAGGCGATGAGCAACTGTCTTTTTTGGGTATGGGTAACAATACTAACCGCCAGGGCTTTAGTCTGCAGGATGCATTAAATTTTTCCGGTGAACTTTCCCGTGGCATGCGTAATGGGGGAGGGGGTGTTGTAATTAAATCCGGTGATGATGATAATAACGGATTGCCGGTGACAGGCTTAGGGCAAAATCAACAAGGGATTGCCAAAACTTACGCAGGCGGCATTAATTATAACAACACCTGGGACAAAAGAAGAACGGATTTTAATATGAGTTATACTGCAAGCGATATAAACCTGCAGACCAATAAAGAAACTTTTACACAGAATCTCCTGCCGCAGAATCCTTTCACAAGAGCGGACAGCAGCAATAATAGTAAAGAGGTAAGCCAACATCGCATTAATATGATGCTTGATCAGAAACTCGACACATTTACCTCTTTTAAAATGACACCTTCTATTACATTTCAGCATAACAATTCTTCAGGTAAAAGCATATACGCAACGCAAAGCGATAAAAATGTGATGCTTAACAACGGTTATTCTAATATCTCTTCGAATGCAGATGCAGTCAATTTCACTAACAATATTTTATTAAGGAGAAGGTTTGTAAAAAAAGGAAGGACCATTTCTGCGAACATTAGCATGGGCTATAATAACAGCAAATCAAATAGTTTGCAGCAATCGCGCAACACGTTTTACGATCCTTTGCAAAACCCTGTCGATTCTTTTATTAATCAGCATAACAATCGCAATGCCGTTACAAAAAATATTGGTACAAACCTGGTGTACACAGAGCCATTAGGCAAACGCTCTTTACTTGAATTCAGCACTTATTATAATATTAATAATGGGGAGAGTAATAAAAAGACTTTCAATTTTAATGCTTCAAACGATAAATATGATGCATTGGATAGTTTCTTGACCAATCATTTTAAAAGCAAATACGCTTACAGCGGCGGCGGTATTCGATTCAGATCAAATAAAAACAAAACCAGTTTTTCTGTTGGCGCACAATTGCAGCATGCAGTGCTTAACAGTGATAACTATACGTATGATAATACTATTCATCAGTCATTTAACGATGTGTTGCCTAACCTTAACTATCAGTACCAGTTTAGTCGCATGAAAACATTGCGTGTAGATTATTCAACATATACCACACAGCCTTCTGTTACACAGTTACAACCTGTTGCAGATATAAGTGACCCACTTAATGTAACTGTTGGTAACCCTGCACTAAAACGACAGTATAGCCATAATATCGCGGTCAATTATTTTGGTGCAAACATGGCTACAAGAAAAAATCTATTTCTCTTTTTAAGTGCCACTTTTAATGAAAGTGCAATTGTTTCAGCCGATGAAATAAGCACAAATGGCAGCCGTATTACGAAACCTGTTAATGCTGATGGGGTTTACAGCATTTTTGGTGATATTAATTATGGCTTTCCGTTAAAAAAGTTAAAGTCCAGGCTGGAAATAGAATCAAACATTACGTACAATAACAATGTTTCCTTTATTAATGGAGATAAGAATATCATCAGAAATCTTTCCATTGGTCCGCGCATTAATTACAATTTTGATATTGACACAATTATTAGTCTTCAACTTATAGCACGGCTGGCATATAATAATACACGTTATACTCTTCAGCCAACGTTTAACAACAAGTATTTTCAGCAGGCGTATTCAATTGATATTACCAATTATTTATCCGGTGGTATATCATTCAATAACCAGTTTACTTATACATTGAATACAGGCAGAACAGATGGTTTTAATACAAGCGTTCCTCTATGGAATGTATCTCTTGCCAAAAGTTTTATGAAGAACAAAAGGGCCGAAGTGAAATTTAGTGTGATGGATTTACTTAATAAGAATTTGGGTATAACAAGAAGTGTAAATCAGAATTATATTGTTGATCAGAAATACAATGTACTCAATCGTTATTTTCTGTTGAGTTTTACCTATAGCCTCAATCGCTCAGGATTACAAGGTGGCGGCCCACGTGCGGTAATAAGAAGTATTGGCGGTTAAAGATATTCTTGCATAGAAAATAAGGAGTAATTGTAAATAACTAAAGAGGGCTGATACTTGTATCAGCCCTCTTTAGTTTATTGTTACCAACAGTAATATTCGATCCAGTTCTCATTATCGTAACATTCTTCATAACAGTAGTAATAATACTCAATCCAATACTTGCTATAGATAAGTAACAACCATATTGTTATTAAAATAAGAAGGTGTTTTGCGCGTTGCGTCATGATTTTTTCAAGCTTGGCTGGAGATGCTTAGCATTTGACCTTGATATAAGAATAATAAATAGTAAATGCACAAAGGGATGACATTATTAGTGAAATGTCATCCCTGGTTTTTCTATTTGATTTTGCAGATTTTACATTCTTATCATTCTTCTGCCGCCTGGTCCCGGAGGGCCAAATAATTCTTCCATCTTTTTTTGAAAATCTACGCGGGTAATATGCTTACCGTCTTTAGGTTCAGCCAGGTCTTTATTATTTATCTTTTTATCTATTGATGTAGCAGTAAAAACAATTTCACCATCATTCATATCAATAGCTAATACTGCACCAGGTAGGCCGCCGTAATTTTCAGGTCCTGCCGGCGTTACAATGTCTTCAGCATACCATGCTGTTACGTTGTTGCCGGTTTTTGTTACCAGTGTAGCTTTTTTACAGTTATGGCTTAAAATAGTTTTTGTTTCTTCTGTAAGCTTCCAGGGCAATGCATGAAGGGTATCATCAATAATGTAATTTTTATCTGCAAGTTCTGTTTGCTCTTCTATTTTTTGCTTTGAGAAATTTTTATAAATCACACTGTTTTCACCAGGCCCTATTCTTATCATCACTCTTGCGCCCCCGTTTCCCTGGTCAAAAGGATCAGGAGCTTCATCTTCTTTCACAGCTTTGTAAACAGAAATGCTATCACTAAACAAAAGCATATGTTTGGTCGTTCTGAATTGCGGCACCATTGCCTTCATTTGCTCATCTTCCATCCTGCGGTGAACATCAATCTTTCTTTCATAAGTAATTGTGCCTTGTTCCTGTGCACTAAGTGACGCAAGTTGCACAAGCATTATGCTGCTCAATATTGTTTTTTTCATAACTTAAAGTTTGCCTCAAAACTAAAAGTGACGCTTGTTAACCATTCTTTCAGTTAGGTTAATTAAGGTTAATGCTTTTATGTGTGGAGTATTGGTTGATTATTTTTGTATGTATGAAGAATAAACCGCGGTTATCTAAAATATTAATGATTGCTTCCATCGTTTTAATTGCGGTGTTTCAAGGCTATTGGATAGCAAAATTGTATAAAGAAGAACGTGCAAGCCTGCAGAAAGAAGCCGATTTATTGTTCAGGGATGTGGTATATAAACTGCAATTGCAACGATTAAAATCTGATACAACGTTTATAAAGCATGGACTGCCAGACAATCTTTTTGCCTTTGATGTTTTAAAAGAAATGAAGCAAAATGCTTTTGATTCTGTACAAACAAAAAATCTAAAAGGAGATACAACGCAAAAGCATTTATTCATTTCTATGAATGTGCAGCGGCAGGGTGATGATGCAGGTTTTATAACTGGCCGTGAAGATCCATTCAATTTACCCGTGCTTCCATCAGGGCGACCAGGAATGGTAACAATTATAGCCGATGGTAAAAACATTTTAGATTCGTTGCCACTGAACAAAATTGATTCTGCATACAAGGCGGAATTGTTGAAGAATAGCATCAATCTGCATTATACTTTAAAGCGTATGGTTGGTAGGCCGGCACGCGCAATTCAACAAAAAATAGACCCGGGTAAAATAAGCACCAACTTTGCATTTGTAGGTTTATCGA
>Ga0105239_10001349_pt1 | contig 33078 bp, 33 predicted proteins | sample KBSC44metaG_FD_92761 | JGI IMG/M metagenome (GOLD analysis project Ga0105239, IMG submission 92761) | Corn rhizosphere microbial communities from Kellogg Biological Station, Michigan, USA - KBS C4-4 metaG | ecosystem: Host-associated > Plants > Roots > Rhizosphere > Soil | place: Michigan, USA...
CAGCTACAAGCGGCTGCTCGGCGGCGGTGAGGCCCCGTCGTACATCTGCTGGGGTCACAACAACCGCTCGGCCATGGTGAGAGTGCCGATGTACAAGCCGCAGAAAGGCGTCTCCACCCGGATCGAGGTCCGCACGATCGACTCGGCGTGCAACCCGTACCTGGCGTACGCGGTCGTGCTCGCGGCCGGCATGAAGGGGGTCGAGGACGACTACGACCTGCCCCGCGAGGCCGAGGACGACGTGTGGTCCCTGACCGAGCGGGAGCGCAAGTCACTCGGGATCGAGCCCCTGCCGACCAGCCTGTCAGAGGCGATCCGCGTCGCCGAGGACTCCGAGCTCCTCGCCGAGACGCTCGGCGAGCACGTCTTCGACTTCTTCCTGCGCAACAAGCGCACCGAGTGGCGGGAGTACCGCACCGAGGTCTCCGCCTTCGAGCGCGACCGGATGCTGCCGGTCCTCTGAGCCGTCGCCGCTGGCGCCGGTCCTTCTGGTCCAGGGCCCGGGCGAGCATCCAGGACGTGCCGTCCGAGTCCGAGGACGTCGAGACGGGCACCGAGCCGCGGCTCTCGTGCCAGCGGCTCGTCGCTCCCGACCGTGGGCCGCGCGCCCTGGACGACCGGCACCGCTAGGTTGGGCACGTGACCCCGCGTGTGCTCGTCGTACAGCACGAGGACGATGACCCGATCCACCTGATGGGGACCTGGATGGAGGGCGTCGAGCTCGTCGTCTGCCGTGCCTACGACGGCGACGCCGTGCCCTCCTCGATCGACGACTACGACGGACTGGTCGTGATGGGCGGCGCCATGGGCGCGCACGACGACGAGAAGGCGCCCTGGCTGCCGGCGACCCGCGAGCTGATCAGGCTGGCGTCCGCGGCGTCCGTGCCGACGCTCGGCGTGTGCCTGGGCCACCAGCTCAGCGCGGTCGCGCTCGGGGGCGAGATCGAGGTCAACCCGAAGGGCCGGCAGCTCGGCCTGCTCGATGTCGGCTGGACGGCCGAAGCCGTCGACGACGAGCTCATGGGCGAGCTGGTCGGGCCGCGCCGCGCGATGCACTGGAACGACGACGTGGTGAGCCGGCTGCCCGACGGGGCACGACAGCTGGCGACCGCGAGCACCGGTGAGGTGCAGGCAGCGCGGCTCGCACCGACGGTGTGGGGCATCCAGTGGCACCCCGAGGTCGACGACGCGCTGGTCGCCGCCTGGGCCACCGACGGCAGCCTGTCTCCGACCGAGAGGGAACAGGTCCTCGACGACCTGGTCCGCTCCCGCCTCGACCTCGACGCCGCCTGGCGGCCGCTCGCCCAGCGCTTCGCCGCTCTGGTCGGGGCCGACGCGAGCCCCGCGTAACCGGGCCTCAGCCGTCGGTCGCCTCGCCGAGAGCGGCGAACGACTCGCGCAGACGATCGCGCACGCCGGGCTCCGCGCCCACCCGGTCGAGCCCCAACAGGGCGGCTCCCACCACCGGCGGTGTCCGTACCACCTTCGGCACGGCGAGCGGCGCGGCGTCGGCGAGGAGGCGGTCGATCTCGTCCATCAGCTGGGCGTGCCCGGCGGTCAGCACACCACCACCGAGCACCACCGGGAGTGGTTCCCCGAGGACGCCCAGACGACGCATCGCCGCGACGGCGAGCGCCGCCACCTCCTCGGCCTGACGGCGTACCAGCCCGGACGCCACGTCGTCGCCCGCGGCCGCCACTGCGAAGAGGACCGGGGTCAGCTCCATGCACTCGGCCTCGGACAGCGTGCCGAGATGGACCGCTGCGATGAGCTGGTCCATGGTCGTGAGGCCGGCGTGACGGGGGAGCGCCTCACTGAGCGCGGTGCGCGGTCCGCGCCCGTCGACGGCTCGCGCCGCCCACCACATCGCCTCCTGCCACAGGTTGCCCCCGCCGCCCCAGTCGCCCGAGATGTGGCCCACCGCGGCGAACCGCGCCGTCGTCCCGTCCGGGAGCAGGCCCGCGCAGTTGATGCCGGCTCCGCACACGACGGCGACCCCGCGCCGGTCGTCGAGGCCCGCGCGGAGCAGGGCGAAGGTGTCGTTGAAGACCTCGATCGACCCGCCCCACGACCGGGCGAGGATCGCGGCCTCCAGGGCCTCGTGCTCGACCGGGAGGTCGGCGTTGGCCAGGCAGGCCGCCACGTGCCCGGCGACCGGGCCGGCGGCCTCGATCCCGGCGCGCGCCCGCGCCTTCTCCACCAGCGGAGCGAGGCCGGCCACGGCCGCGGTGGCGCCGAGCCGGTCGGGTCGGAACGCGCCGCCGCGGGCCCGGCCGCGCACGGTTCCGTCCGACGCGACGACGGCGACGTCGGTCTTGCTGTTCCCCGCGTCGATGGCGAGAACCGCGGCGCGAGCGTCCATCGGGCCGCCCATCTCAGGCCCACCGGAGATGGTCGCGGTTGTGCGCGATCAGGCGGTCGGCGAGACCGTGCGCGATGTCGGCCTGCCCCACGAGCGGGTGGGCCAGCAGCGCCTGGAAGACCCGGTCGTAGCCGCCGCGGAGCGCCGCGTCCAGGGCCAGGTGCTCGTACGACGTGACCGCCGCGACCAGGCCGGCGTACAGCGGTGCCAGCGGCGCCGGAGCCAGCGCACGTACGCCGGACCGGTCGACCGTCGCGGGCACCTCGATCACGGCGTCGTCCGGCAGGAACGACATGGTGCCGTCGTTGCGCAGGTTGACGACCTGGGTGGTCGGGGTCTCCGGGCGCCCGAGCAGCGAGGCGGCCAGCTGCACGGCCGCCTCGGAGTAGTAGGCGCCACCCCGCTCCGCGAGCAGCGCCGGCTTCTCGTCGAGAGCCGGGTCGGCGTACATCGCGAGCAGGTCCCGCTCGATCTCCGCGACGCGCGCGGCGCGCGATCCGGTGCTGCGCTGCTCGGCGACCACCTCGTCGTGGGCGTAGAAGTAGCGCAGGTAGTAGGAGGGCACCACACCCAGCACCCGCAGGAGCTCGACCGGGAGCTCCAGCGATTCGGCGACCTCGGGCCCGTGCCCGGCGAGCAGCTCCGGCAGCCGGTCGACGCCGTCGACGGTGGCCGCCCGCTCCCAGGTGAGGTGGTTCAGCCCGACGTGGTCGAGCTGCACGCGCTCGGGTGCGACGTCGAGCCAGTCGGCGAACCGACGCTGGAACCCGATGGCGACGTTGCACAGCCCGACGGCCCGGTGACCTTCCTGGAGCAGGGCGCGGGTCACGATCCCGACCGGATTCGTGAAGTCGATGATCCAGGCGTCGGGTGCCGCCGTACGCACACGCTCGGCGATGTCGAGCACGACCGGGACCGTCCGCAGGGCCTTGGCGAGACCGCCGGCGCCGGTGGTCTCCTGACCCACGCACCCGCACTCGAGCGGCCAGGTCTCGTCCTCGAGGCGGGCGGCCTGTCCGCCGACCCGGAGCTGGAGCAGCACCGCGTCGATCCCGTCCAGGGCGGGCTCCAGGTCGGTCGTGGTGGTGAGCCGTGCCGGATGGCCGAGCCGGGCCAGGATGCGGCGACCCAGGCCGCCGACCAGCTCGAGCCGGTCGGAGGCCGGGTCGACGAGCACGAGCTCCTCGACCGGGAGCACGTCGTACAGCCGGCCGAGGCCGTCGACCAGCTCCGGGGTGTACGTCGAGCCCCCGCCGACGACCGCGATCCTCACCCCTTCACCCCCGTCAGCGTCACGCCCTCGATGAACGCCTTCTGGGCGAGGAAGAACAGCACGATCACCGGAGCCATCACCAGGACCGTGGCGGCCATGGTCAGGTTCCAGTTGGTGTGATGGGCGCTCTTGAACGTCTGCAGTCCATAGCTGAGGGTCCAGGCGCCGGGGTTCTCGCTGGCGTAGATCTGCGGCCCGAAGTAGTCGTTCCAGCAGTAGAAGAACTGGAACAGCCCGACGGCGGCGATGGCCGGACGGATCATCGGGATCACGACCCGGAGCATCGTGCGCAGGTCGCCGCACCCGTCGATGCGCGCGGCCTCGAGGTACTCGCGCGGCACCGTCAGCATGAACTGTCGGAGCAGGAAGATCGAGAACGCGTCGCCGAAGGCGAGCGGGATGATCAACGGGTAGAGGGTGCCGGTCAGGTGGAAGTTCTGGGCCCAGACCAGGTACAGCGGGATGATCGAGACCTGCGGCGGGAGCATCATCGTCGCGATCACGACCATCATCGCCACGTTCCGTCCGCGGAACCTGAAGTAGGCCAGCGCGTAGGCGACGGGGAGGCTCGACAGCAGCGTCAGCGCGGTGCCGAAGACGGCGTACACGATCGTGTTCCGCCACCACGTCGAGAAGCCGGGCGTGTGCCAGACGTCGACCAGGTTGTGCCAGGCGAACGGTTGCGGCCAGTACTCGCGCGTGAGCGACTGCTGATCGGTCATCACCCCGGTCAGCATCACGAAGACGAACGGCAGCACGAACAGCAGAGCGAGCGCGACGGCGAACGAGTGGAGGGCGACCCACTCCAGCAAGCGGCGACGGCGGTAGCGGGGCTCGACGACGGTGACGGCCATCTCAGTCCTCACCCGCCAGGAAGCCGTGGCCGCGACCCATCAGGAAGGCGGCGAACACCATCGACAGCACGAACAGCACCATCGCGACCACGCAGGCCGCACCGATGTCGAACCTCTGGAACCCGAGGTTGTAGACCAGCTGCGGGAGGGTCAGCGTCGACCCGTTCGGGTAGCCGGGCTCGAACTGGTTCCCCGAGCCCGCGATCTGCCCGCTCGCGACCTGGCCCGCGACGATCGGCTCGGTGTAGTACTGCATCGTCGCGATCACGCCTGTGATCACGGCGAACAGCAGGATCGGCCGCAGGTGCGGGAGCGTGATGTGGCGGAACCGCCGGATCGCCCCCGCCCCGTCGAGGGCGGCCGCCTCGTACAGCTCTCGGGGTACGTCGAGCAGCGCCGCCATGAAGATCACCATCAGGTCGCCCACGCCCCACAGCGCCAGCATGGTGAGGGCCGGCTTCGACCAGCTGGGGTCGTTGAACCAGTTCGGTGCCGACACACCGAAGTGGGCCAGGATCGTGTTGACCGGACCCGTGCCGGGGTTGAGCAGGAACACGAAGGCGAGGGTCCCGGCCACGGGGGGCGCGAGGAACGGCGCGTAGAAGATCGTGCGCAGCGTCGAGTGGCCGCGCTTGACGTGGATCACGAGCAGGCCCAGCACCAGGCCCGCCACGATCCGCAGGGTCACCAGCACGACGACGAACCAGAGCGTGTTGCGCATGGCCGGCCAGAAGAACGGGTAGTCATGGAACACGAACGTCCAGTTGTCCAGCCCGTCCCACCTCGGCGACACGAACCCGTCGTACCGCGTGAACGACAGGTACGCCGTGGTCGCCAGCGGGTAGAGGAAGAACAGTCCCGTCCCGAGCAGCCACGGGGACAGGAACGCCAGGGTGCGCAGCCGCTCCCGTCGCCGGCGCCTGCGCAGTCCCGGGTTCCTCCTCGTTCTGGGTCTCGCCGTGAGGGTCACTGGACCTGGGCGATGTTGGTGTCGATCTGCTTCGCTGCGTCGTCGAGCCCCGCCTGGAGGTCCGACTGCTTGCCGGACTCGTAGTCGTAGCCCAGCTGCTGGAGGACGAGCTGGTAGTCGCCGCCGTTCGGGCTCGCGGGCGTCGTGCTGCTGTTCGGGTTGGACGCGATCTTGATGAACTGCTGGAAGTTCGGGTCCTGGCTGACCTTCGGCGACGCGAGTGCCGCCGTCGTCGACGGCACGTTGTGGATGGCGTTGGCGAAGTTCACGACGGCGTCGGTGTCGGTGGTCAGGTACTTCACGAACTCCCAGGCGGCGTTCTGCTTGTCGCTGGTGCTGGCGATCCCGACGATGGTGCCGGTGATGTAGCCCTTGCCGTACTGGTCGGCCATGTCGTCGGGCACCGGGAAGGGTGCGACTCCGTAGTTCACCTTGCTGTTGGAGTCGTCGATCATGCCGGCGCGCTACTCACCGTCGATCATCATCGCGACGTGGCCGGTCATGAACGCGTTGTTGTTGCTGAACTCCTCACCGGCCGACGTGCGGAACTTGTCCAGCCGGGAGTACCCGCCCAGCTTGTCCACGAGGTTCTTCTGCCACTCCATCGCGGACTTCAGCGCCGGGTCGTTCCCGACGTTCGACTTGCCGTCCGAGGTGAAGTACGTCGGGCCCCACTGGGCGGCGAAGTGCGTGATCGTCGACTCGTAGAAGTGGTAGTCGGGCTGGAAGCCGAGCTGGGAGTAGGTGTCGCCCGACTCCTTCGTCAGCTTGACGGCGTCCGCGTCCAGCTCCGACATCGTCTTCGGGGGCCCACTGATGCCGGCCGCCTTGAACATGTCCTTGTTGTAGTACAGCCCGTAGGCGTCGCTGAGGAGCGGGAGCGTGCACTGGTCGCCGTTGTACTGGGTGTAGGAGAGCTGGGGGCCCGGGAACGTCGTGGTCGGGTCGATCCCGGACTTCTCCAGGAACGGCGTCAGGTCGACGAACGCGTGGGACGTGCAGAACTCGCCGACGTTGTCGGTCGTGAACGACGAGACGACGTCCGGTGCGGACGGGCCGCCGGCCCGCAGGGCTTGGTTGATCTTGTCGTCGGTGATGTTGCCGACCGCCTTGACGTGGATGTTGGGGTGCACCTTCTCGAAGGCGTCGATGGTCGCCTGGATCGCCTTCACCTCGCTGGGGGCGCTCCAGCCGTGCCAGAACGTGATCGTCACGTTCGCGTTCGGGTTGTCGTTCGCTCCTCCCTTCGACGAGCCGAAGCATGCCGTCAACGCCAGCGCCAGGGCTGCGGTCAGGGCAGTGCCGGCGAGCCGGCGTCGGAGGTGTCGGGTCATGGTGTTCTCCTGGTGACGGGCCGGGCGCTGCCCGGGTTGGCGAGGTGTCTGACCGTGTCGAAGATGTCGTCCCGCGCTGCGGCGAGGGCGGTGTGGAGGGCGCCGGTGAGCACCGGTCCCTCGCGGACGTCGGCGAGCTCGAGGCGTGGCCGGCCGGCGGCCAGGGACCCGAGCTCGTCGGCGACGGCGGTGCGGAGACGCTCGCCTCCGGCGAGGGCCACGGATCCCGACAGCAGGACCAGGGTCGGGTCGAGCACCGCGACCAGGGCGGCGATCCCGACCGCGAGCCGCTGGCCCAGGGTCGCGAGCAGCCGGTCGCCGGGCTCCGGCGTCGAGACTGCGGCCTCGACCGCGGCCGGGGCCGAGGTCGCGCGGAGCCCGAGGGAGCGGGCCAGGGCGAGCACCGCCGGACCGCCTGCGAGCTCCTGGAAGGCACCCGCGTTGCCACGGCGTACGTCGCGCACGAGCGGCGTACCGGGGAGGGGAAGGAAGCCGATCTCGCCGGCTCCGCCGGTGACGCCTCCGTACAGCCGGCCGCCGATGACGATCGCGGCGCCCAGTCCCTCGTCCACCCAGAGCAGCACGAAGTCGTCAACGCCCCGGGCTCGCCCGGACCCGAGCTCCGCGACGGCGGCGAGGTTCACGTCGTTCTCCACGTGGACCGGGACCGCGACCGCCTCGGCCAGCCGGTCGAGGAGGTCGGCGTCGTGCCAGCCCGGTAGGTGTCGGGCGTAGCGCAGTCGCCGGGTCCGCGGGTCGAACGCGCCGGGCGTGCCGATCGCGACGTGGAGCAGGTCTGTGGCGTCGACGCCGGCCGCGGTGGCTGCGCCTTCGAGCGCTGAAAGCACGTTGGTCACCGCGTCGGGACCGGGACGTCGCGGCGTGCGGAGCACGTGCTCCCCGACGATCCGGCCGGTGATGTCGGCGACCGCCGCGACGATCCGGGCGGGGGTGACGTCGAGCGCCGCGACGTGCCCCGCCCGGGGGTTCACGGCGTAGAGCTGGGCGCGGGGTCCGGGGCCGCCGCGTGAGCTGCCGCTGGCGACCACGAGCCCCGCCGCCTCGAGTCGGCTCAGCAGCTGCGAGGCGGTGGGCTTGGAGAGCCCGGTGAGCTCGCCCAGCCGGGTGCGCGAGAGCGGCCCGTGCTCCAGGAGCAGGTCGAGGGCCGCCCGGTCGTTGATGCCGCGGAGCATCCGTGGGGTCCCCGGTCTCATCGGCCGAGCCCGGTGTGGGGATGGAGGCGGAGCTCGGCGGCGGCCGCGATCACCGCGGCACCGGTCATGTCGAGCGCCGGCTCGTCGGTCTGCCAGGAGCGCACGTCGTCGACGTACCGGCTGCCGTGTCCGTCGAACCGATCGAGCCGTCGGGACGCGGCCGTGCAGTGTCGCATCCCGGTCTGGAACCCGCCCAGGCCGCCGTCGAAGTTGCCCCTGCCGTTGGGGCCGTTCACCACCGCCCCGACGTCGATCGGAGGTGTGCCGTCCAGGGTCCCCGAGAGGTTGGCGACCTGGTGCTGCATGCAGAGCGGGAACCTGTGTCCGATGCCGACCATGGCGGTCACGCCCCAGGGGTCGCCCCCGAGCAGCCAGGTCCGCTCGAGGCTGGCGAAGCCCTGGAAGCGATGGCTGTGCGTGAGCCGGTCGTAGAGGGCGACGGTGGCGATCAGGCCGAAGGTGTGGGAGTTCGCGTCGAACTCGTCGACGGGCTCGGCGGCCCCGAACGGGTCGTGCCGGGAGTGGGCGAGCCCGTGGTGGATCTGCCGGCGCAGGTCGGTGACCAGGTCGGCGCGGCTGACGGCCAGCCGACCGTGCGGCAGGCGGCCGAGGGCGTCGGCGAGGGCGGAGTCGGCCAGCGCGGCCGTGTCGTAGAGGTTGAGCGTGTCCGTGCTGTGCTCGGCGATGAACCCGCGGGCCCAGTGGGCGCTCTCCCGCAGGTAGCGCGTGGCGGGCTGTCCGAGCCGGTGGGACGCCAGCGCGATCTCCGCGGCGCCGAGCTGCATGTCGTCCCTCCACGTGGACTCCGGGTAGAACGCGTGCGGAAGTGCGGTGACCAGGGGGTGGGGCGGATGCCTGGTCGCGGCCCGCGCGTACAGCAGACGCGCCCGGTCCAGCTCGCTCCGGGCTCGCACGGGGTGGCTGGCGGCGTCCAGCTGGGCAGCCAGGGCGAAGGCAGCCGACACCCGACCGACGAGGTTGGGGCTGATCGGGTGACCCCGGGTCGCGGCCCGGAAGACGGGCCGGTGCGAGACGAACCGGTCGGCATGCCGAGTGTCCCGATCGTCGGCCTGGGGCAGCCGCCACAGGTCGTGGTCGCCGCGGAACGTCCCCGCCCGGTTGCCCGAGCCGATCCCGACCTGCAGGAGCAGGGTCCGGTGCTTCGCGTCCCACATCTTCGTCAGCCACGTCAGCCCGATCCTGGCCTCGGCGACCAGCCGTCGCGGCGCGCGCGGGCCCAGGAGGCGCGCGCTGCTGAACAGCAGCACGTCGTTGTAGGCCGTCGAGTGGGTGAACTTCAGGTAGTCGCCGGCGTCGAACCAACCGCCCGAGACGTCCACCGGCCCACCGATCCGGTGCAGGCGCCGGTCGAGGATCAGGTCCGAGCCGCGCTGCATCCGGGGCCACCGGTAGAGGAACGCCCGCCGGTCGTGGAGATGCGAAGGCCGGCGGTGGAGGGGACCGGCGACGACGTCTGCGCCGTCGCGCTGGTTCCGGTCGAAGGCCACGCCGGCGCGCAGGATCCGGCCGAAGATGTCGCCGGCCCGGCGTACCCGGAACCAGGGGGAGCGGGCGGTGACCTCTCCGGTCGCCTCGATGCGGTAGCGACCGGGTCTGTGCAACCGGCCCAGTTCCAGTCGGTACACCGCGGGGAAGCGTGCGTTCCACGACCCGGTCGAGCGCGCGGGCACGCGACCACGCAGAACGACGTGCCCCGAGTGGTCGGTGACGCGGTACCGGGCGTCCTGGACCGGCGCGGTGGTCATCAACCGCGCCTGCTTGGGCTCGCCGGGCAGATAGCCCTGCTGGTTGACCCGGACCAGTCCGTGGATCGTGCCGGGTGCCGGCACGGTCCGCGGCAGGGCCGGTCCGGCAGCGGGGCCGGCCACGAGCCCCCCGGCGAGCAGGGCGGCCAGCGCCGCGCCGAGAGGTCGGACGGCTGCTCGCCCCATCTACGTCACCACATTGAACAGGAAAGTTTCCTAATAGCCTGCACCAGATCGAGGACGCGGCGCAAGCCCCTCGGCCGTAGATTGACGCGGTGAGCCCCCGCAGCGACTCCGCGCGCACCCGGCTGCTGCGGCTGGGATTCGGCGACTCCGCCCGCGCCGCCGACGAGCTCGCCCGGCTCGGGGAAGCGGCCGATCCGCTGGTGGCGCTGCTGGCCCGCACCGCCGACCCGGACCAGGCCCTGGCGGGTCTGGTCCGCCTGGCCGAACGCGCCGAGCCGGGACTGGTCACCGAGCTCTCCGACGACGAGGGCAGCGCGATGCGTCTGCTGTCGGTGCTCGGCGCGAGCCAGGCGCTGACCGACCATCTCTGTCGGCACCCCGACCAGTGGCGAGAGCTCGCCGACCCGTTCCTGGGCTCCACCCGCCCCGCCGCGTACGCCGTACGAGCGGCGCTGCTGGAGGCCGTCGGCGCCGACCCCACGAACGACGAGCCCACGGCGTCGCTGCCGGCTGCCGAGGCGGTCGACGCCCTGCGCGTCGAGTACCGGCGGCTGCTCACCCGCCTGGCCGCGCGCGACCTGGCCCACCACCTCGGCGTGGACGACGCGTCGGCCGAGCTGTCGGACCTCGCTGCCGGCACGCTGGAGGCCGCGCTCGCGACCGCCCGGGCCCGGGTCCCGGATCCCGGCCGCACCCGCCTTGCGGTGATCGCCCTCGGCAAGTGCGGGGGGCACGAGCTGAACTACGTCTCCGACGTCGACGTGCTCTACGTCTTCGAGCCGGCCGACGGGGTCGACGAGGCGGTGGCCGCCCAGGTCGCCACCCAGCTCGCGTCCACTCTCATGCAGGTGTGCTCGGAGCACACCCGCGAGGGCACGATCTGGCCGGTCGACGCCAACCTCCGCCCGGAAGGCAAGGCCGGGCCGCTGGTCCGGACCCTCGCCGGCCACCGCGTCTACTACGAGCGCTGGGCCAAGACCTGGGAGTTCCAGGCCCTGCTCAAGGCCAGGCCGGTCGCCGGCGACCTGGCTCTCGGGCGCGAGTTCCTGTCGCTGGTCGAGCCGATGGTCTGGCAGGTCGCCGAGCGCGACGGCTTCGTCGGCGATGTCCAGGCGATGCGACGCCGGGTGCTGGACACGATCCCGGCGCGCGAGGCGGACCGCCAGCTCAAGCTCGGCGCGGGCGGGCTGCGGGACGTCGAGTTCGCCGTCCAGCTCCTGCAGCTGGTGCACGGTCGCACCGACGAGCACCTCCGGGCCCCGGGCACCCTGTCGGCGCTCGACACCCTCACCGCGCGCGGGTACGTCGGACGCGAGGACGGCGAGGCGCTGCACGCGGCGTACGAGTTCCTGCGCACCCTGGAGCACCGCATCCAGCTGCAGCACCTGCGCCGCACGCACGTCGTACCCAGCGACGACGAGTCGTTGCGGCGGCTCGGACGGGGCATGGGCTTCACGAAGGGGCCCGCCCGCGCGCTCGAGGAGGCGTGGGCGCACCATCGCCGCGAGGTACGCCGACTCCACGAGAAGCTCTTCTACCGGCCACTGCTCGAGGCCGTGGCCCGGGTGCCCGCGGCCGGCGCGCGACTCACGACCGAGGCGGCCGGACAGCGCCTCGCCGCCCTCGGGTACGCCGATCCCAGCGGCGCCCTGCGTCACCTCGAGGCGCTGACCAGCGGTCTCACCCGGGCCGCGGCCATCCAGCGCGCGCTGCTCCCGGCGATGCTCGAGTGGTTCGCGGACGCGCCCGACCCGGACGCCGGACTGTTCGGCTTCCGGCGGATCAGCGAGAGCCTCGGCTCGACCCACTGGTACCTGAAGACGCTGCGCGACGAGGGTCAGGTCGCGGAGCGGCTCGCCCGGTTGCTGGCCACCTCCCGCTACGCCACGGACCTGCTCGAGCGCGAGCCCGAGGGCGTGCGGATGCTCGGCGAGGACCCGACGCCGCTCGGCTCGGAGGCCCTCCTGGAGCGGATGAGGGCCTCCGCCGATCGACAGGACGACGCCGACGAGGCGGTGCTCTCGATCCGGGCGATCCGGCGCCGCGAGCTGTTCCGGGTCGCGGTCGGCGAGCTGTTCGGCGAGATCGACGTGGCGACCGTGGGCGCGGCGCTGTCGCGGCTCACCGACGCCACGCTCGAGGCGACGCTGGACGTCGCGGGGCGGGTGGTGCGCGAGCAGCGCGGTCTCGACCAGGCGCCCACCCGGATGGCGATCGTCGCGATGGGCCGGTACGGCGGCTTCGAGCTGTCGTACGGCAGCGATGCGGACGTGATGTTCGTGCACGAGCCGGTGGGCGACGACGGCGAGGAGGCCACGGCCTACGCCCATGCCGTGGCCAACGAGCTGCGCCGGTTGCTGATCGCTCCGGCCAGCGATCCGGCGCTCGTCGTCGACGCGGACCTCCGGCCCGAGGGCAAGCAGGGGCCACTCGTGCGCTCGCTCGCGTCGTACGCCGCCTACTACGCGAAGTGGTCGAAGGTGTGGGAGGCCCAGGCCCTGTTGCGCGCGGACGCGGTCGTCGGCGACCAGGGCGTCCGCGAGGCGTTCACCGCGCTGATCGACCCGCTGCGCTATCCGTCGGCCGGGGTCACCGACGCCGACGTCACCGAGGTCCGCCGGATCAAGGCACGGGTCGACCGCGAGCGGCTGCCACGCGGTGCCGACCCCCATACCCATCTCAAGCTCGGCCGCGGCGGGCTCGCGGACATCGAGTGGACCGTCCAGCTCCTCCAGCTCCGGTACGCCGGGCAGGTGCCGGCGCTGCGCAGCCCGCGCACCCTGACCGCGCTCGAGGCCGCTCGCGACGCGGACCTGCTCGACGCCGCGGACCACACGGCCCTCGACCACGCGTGGCGCTCGGTCAGCCGGCTGCGGAACGCGATCACACTGGTCACCGGGCGTAGCGGCGACCAGCTGCCGCGGGACGCCCGCGAGCGGTCGGCGATCTCCAGCATCCTCGGCTACGGCAGCGGTCGCTCCGACGAGATGGTCAACGACTACCTGCGCACCACCCGCCGCGCTCGCGCCGTGGTCGACCGCGTGTTCTGGGAGTAGGCCACGAGCGGTTCGACGGCGGTCGGTGGCTGCGGAGATACTCGGTCCATGACCTCGACCGCCGAGCGGGCCAGCGCGCTGCTGGCTCTCCACACCGACCCGGCCCTCCTCACCCTCGTCAACGTGTGGGACGTCGCCAGCGCCCGGGTCGTCGCCCAGACGCCCGGCACCACCGCGATCGCCACCGCGAGCCACGCGATCGCCGCCATGTACGGCTACCAGGACGGCGAGCACATCCCGCGTGGCCTGATGCTCGAGGCCGTGGGTCGAGTCGTGGACGCGGTCGACCTGCCGGTCACCGCCGACCTCGAGGCGGGGTACGGCGACGCGGCCGAGACGGTGCGCCGGGCCATCGGGTTGGGTGTGGCCGGCTGCAACATCGAGGACCAGTTGAAGCCCCTCGCGGAGGCGACCGCCGTGGTCGAGTCCGTGATGCGGGCGGCCGAGGCCGAGGGCGTGCCGGACTTCGTGCTCAATGCCCGCACCGACGCCTTCCTACGGGCCGGCGACCGCGACCCCGACGCCGTACTGGCCGACGCGATCGAGCGCGGCCGGGCCTTCCTCGAAGCCGGCGCTCCGGTGGTCTTCGTGCCGGGTCGCCTGGCCGAGGCCCAGGTCGTGGCGTTGGTGGACGCGTTCGGCCCGCGACGCCTCACCATGCTCCCGGCATCCGCGGCACCGTCGTTGGCCAGACTCGAGGAGCTCGGCGTCGCCCGGGTCAGCTTCGGCCCGTTCCCGCAGCGCGTCGCGCTGACCGCGTTGCAGGAGATGGTCGAGGGCGTCGGGCGCGGCGAGGGCGTTCCGGAGGGGACCCGTCTGCTCACGTAGGCGCGTGTCCCCCGATTGTCGTCGTCCCACGGCGACTGGTTGAGTGGCGATCGTGGACGACGAGCTCAGGGAACGACTCGAGGCAGCGTCGAAGGCCTGTGACACCTCGGTGTTCTGGCACGCCAGACGCACTCCGGCGCAGACGTTGCGGGCGGTGGCCGACGCCGCGGAGGAGCTGGGCATCGACGAGTGGGACATGTACGCCGAGAAGGGCGCCGTGGCGCGGGTCGAGGCGGAGGTGGCCGAGCTCCTCGGCAAGCCGGCCGCGGCTCTCTTCCCGAGCGGGATCATGGCGCAGCAGGCGGCCCTGCGGGTGTGGTGCGACCGCACCGGGTCGAAGCGGGTCGCGATCCCGGATCTCTCGCACCTGCTCAAGCACGAGGACGACGGGCCGCGCCGGCTGCACGGCTTCGAGTTCGACCACCTCACGACCGGGCCCGTCGCCGCGACCGCCGACGACCTCCGCAAGCTGTCTCCCGGCCTCGGGGCCGCCCTGATCGAGCTGCCCCTGCGTGACGGCGGCTGTCTGCTCCCGTCGTGGGACGACCTGACCGCACTCTCGGAGGCCGCCCGCGAGCTCGGCGTACCGCTGCACGCCGACGGCGCCCGGATCTGGGAGTCCCAGGGGTACTGGGGCAAGGACCTCACCGAGGTCGCCGCTCTCGTCGACACCATGTACGTCTCGTTCTACAAGGGCCTCGAGGCGCTGGCCGGCGCCGCCCTCGCGGGACCCGAGGACGTCGTCATCGAGGCGCGCACCTGGCGCCGGCGGATGGGCGGCACCCTCTTCCACCTCACGCCGTACGCCGTCTCTGCGCTGGCCGGGCTGAAGGAGCGGCTCCCGAGGATGGGGGAGTACGCCGCGTGGGCGCGGTCCCTGGCGGCCGAGCTGACCCGACGCGGACTGAAGGTGACCCCCGACCCGCCCCACACCAACACGTTCCTGGTGTTCGCCGAGGCGATGCCCGACGAGATCCGGGAGCGGAAGCTCGCGTTCATGGAGCGCGAGAGGATCGAGCCCTGTGGCGGTTGGTGGGAGTCGCAGGTGCCCGGCACCTCGATGACGGAGGTCGCGGTGCACGACGCCGCGCTGGATCACGACCCGGCGCAGGTGGCCACCTGGTTCGCCGCGGTCGCCCGGGAGTGACCCGGTGGCGTAGCCGTCGGTGGTCAGTGCAGCGCGATCTTGAGCAGCGCGACGAGGATCCCGAGGACGGCACCCCCGGCAGCACTGGCGATCCGACCCCATGGGTCGAGGCCGCCGCGGAGTCCGGCGACGTAGCTGTAGACGGTCAGCAGCCCGATGGTGGCGACGAGGGCAACCCAGGCCGCGGTGCGCAGGTCCGCGCCGAACAGCTCGGCGACCAGGAGGATCCCCACCGGCAGCGCGGAGACCCCGGCGATCAACCAGGTCTCGGCCAAGGCGTGGCGGAACGCGAGCAGCGGGTGGTGCCCGTGGGTGAGCGCGCTGCCGAGCGTCTCGGCGTGCAGATGGGCGAGCCAGTAGACCGTGACGGTGCCGAGGATCACCAGGCACAGCGTGCGGGTCGACTCCACGTGCCCGGCGCCGTACGCGATCGCCGCGGCGCACACCACGGTGCCGGTGATCAGTCCCTCCGCGCCTCCGGTGAGCACCATCCCGAGCCGCGACGACTGGTCCTGTGATTCGTAGGTCATCTAGCTCCTTCCGGCTCCCGCCGGGATCCGGATCGCAGGTGACGCTACCTTCTCGGTCCACCGCGACCTCACCCGTTTCTCCCCATTCGGGCCGAGACCACCGACCGGTCGACCTGTCCGGCCGCCTCGCCTGCTTGAGCCGGGGAGCGGGACGGCCTAGCGTGGACGGGTCACGTCCGGAGGAGGTAGTCGATGACGCTCACCCGGATCTTGTCCACGCTCGGTGCGGTGGCGCTCGGTGGGGTGCTCGTGGCCTCGACGTACGGCGCTCAGGCCGCGCGGGGGCCGGTGGCGCCCGCCGACTCGAGTCACGGACAGCACGCCGGTCCCACCGAGACGACCGGGCACTTCCAGGCGCCGGTGCCGCACAAGTACGGCAGCAACGGCATGCGGATGGGGCTCCACTGCGAGACCAAGGACCTGTCGTGACGCGCATCCTGGTGCGCGCGGCCGGCGCCGTGGTGCTGGCGGCGCTCCTCGTCGGCCCGTCGGCGCAGGCCCGTGCCCCGCACCCGCCGGACCAGCACGCGCGGCCCGCGTACGGTCACACCACCAACGAGTGGCTGATGATGGGGCGCAACTGCGGCGCCGGCATCCAGGGCTGACGCCCAGCTAGTCCGTCCGGCCGTCGAGGAACATCCGGAGCCGGTTCTTCGTGGACTCCGGGTCCTCGACGACCGTGCCGTTGGCCGCCCGGCAGGCCCACCCGAGCCGCAGCGCCAGCGGAACGGCCTCGCGCAGCTCCGGGCGGTCCGGGGCGTAGCGGCGCAGGTAGAGGTCGATGAGCGGGTTGATGTCCACGGAGTCCTCGATGTCGTCGAGGCCCCATGCGATGACGCCCTCCAAGGTGACCGACAGCGTGAAGAACGGGTGCGAGATGACGGCGTCACCCCAGTCCAGGATCAGCTGCCGGTCGTCGCGGACGAACACCTGACCGTCGTGGAGGTCGTCGTGCTGCAGCGTCTCGGTCACGCCGTACGACGCGAGCTCCTCGGCCATCTCGCGGACCCGGGGCACGGCGTCACGGAACCGCTGCTCCACGTCCGCCGCGGCGACCGCCGCGGCGTACCGGTCCGGGAGGACGGCCAGGCGCAGGTCGGGGACGCCGGCCGCGAGCAGCTCCTCGACGTCGGGCTCCATCGCCCGGGCGATGTCGGCCGCGCCCACCAGGATGTCGTCCCACCGGGAGAGGTCTCGCTCCTCGGCGATGATCTCGCGCAGCCGCCGGCCGCCGTCCTCCATCAGCATCCAGCCGCGGTCCAGGTCGTCGGCGATCAGTGGCGGCACCCGGTCGGGAACGCGGCGCGAGAGCAGCAGCGTGACCAGGGCTTCGTGCCGCAGCTCCGGGGTGTTCGCCTTGAACCACACGTCACCCCGGGCGGTCGGCACCCGGATCGCGGTCGACCAGGGCCGCACGTGCACCTGGTCGGGCTCGCCGGTCCGCGGTCGACCCGCGTGGGCCAGACGGTCGTCGACCCACGCCATGGCGGGCGCCAGCCACTCCGGGTCCTCCCAGGGCTCCTGCACGCCTGGCAGTCTGGCGCACCGAGGGTCGCCGGGGCTCGTGGGTTTCAGGCCGGCGCCCGGGTGGCGGCGTCGATGACCCGGTTCAGCCGCCGCTGCAGGGCCTTCAGCTCGTCGACGTCCATGCCCAGCCGCTCCACGACGGCGGGCGGGACCTTCAGCGCCCTGCGTCGCAACGCGCGCCCCTCGCGGGTCAGCTCCACGGCCAGGGCGCGCTCGTCGTTCGGGTTGCGTTCTCGTCGGACGAGTCCCGCCGACTCGAGGCGCTTCAACAAGGGGGAGAGGGTGCCGGGGTCGAGCTGGAGCAGGTGGGACAGCTCCCGGACCGACACCGACCCGTGCTCCCACAACGCGAGCATCACGAGGTACTGGGGGTGGGTGAGTCCCATCGGCTCGAGGACCGGGCGGTACAGCGCGACCACGCTGCGCGAGGCCACGGCGAGGGCGAAGCACACCTGCTCCTGAAGAGCCAGCGGGTTCTCGACGGTCGTCTCTGTTGGCTTCGCCACAATGCTTAGTGTACCAATGATTGGTACACTAACGATCAAATGGACACGAAACAGCCCACCAAGCGGCCGCGCCACCTGATGGATCCGGCCAACCTGCAACGGCCGAGCGTCGAGTCGCGGGAGATCACACGGGTGCAGCAGTGGGTGCTCTCGGTGCTGGCGGCGACGACGATCCTGCACCTGTCGGTAGGTCTTGCCGTGGCCGGTGTCTTCGCCGACGGGTCGCGTCCCGGGGCCGGCGTCGGCCTCAACGTGCTCGCCTCGCTGAGTGGTGTCGGCGCCGTCGTCGCGGCTCGGCTCATCCACCGGCGCTCGCCGCTCTCGTGGTGGCTCCTCCTGGGGCTGACGCCCGGCCTCCTGGGGCTCTGGTTCGTGCTGCGCTGACGACGCGCTCAGTCGGCCTCGTCCTGGTACAGCGTGATCTGGAGGTCACCGGGTGCCTCGAGCCGTGCGTTGCGGGAGTGCCACGGCGTGAGCGTCGGGGGAGCGACCAGCTCGGCCCCACCGCCGGTCGCGTCGTCGGTGGCGCGCGTGGCGTCATCCACGCGCAGCGCCACCCGCACGTGGCCGGCGACCGGCCGTCCTACCTCGACGAGATCGACGTAGTCGGCGTGCGGTGGGTCGCCGATCTCCAGGGTCGCGGCCCCCGCCTCGAGGATCACGACCCGGCCCTGGTCCTCCGAGACGTACTCCGCCGAGACCGGCATGCCCAGCACGTCGCGGTAGAAGGCGACGGCCGCGTCGTAGTCGTCGGTGGTCACGACGAGCCGCAGCTCCCGCACGTCGGGTCCCGATCGGTCCTCGGCCGCGGTGCCCGGCACCGCCGCGAACGCCTCGGCCGCGAGCCGCTGCACCTCGTCAGGGGGTACGTCGCGGACCGGCTGGTCGATCGCCCACCGGTGCCCGAACGGGTCCACGAACTGGCCGGTCCGCACACCCCAGAACGCGTCGTGTAGGGGCTCGAACGCGGTCGCACCGGCGGACGTCGCCGCCTCCCAGACCGCGTCGGCATCGTCCACGCGCAGGTGCAGAGCGCCGTACGTGCCACCGAGCGTCTCGGGCGACAGCACGCCCCACGGCTGCAGCTCGCGGCCGATCGCCACGGTGGCGTCGCCGATCCGGAGATCGGCGGTCATCACCGTCCCGTCGGGCAGGGTCACCCTGCTCGTCTCGATCGCGCCGAGGACGTCGGCGTACCACCGGCTCGCGCGCTCCACGTCGCGCACCACGAAGTGCCAGGCCAGGTCGCTCATCGGCTCTCCTCGAAGATCGGGACATCGTCACGGTAGCCACAGCGGGCACGCGGACGTGCCGTGCTCGAGCCTCCAGGTGGCGGCGGCTCGGTGCCGACGGCGCCAGAGCGGATCAGGGCCACGACGACCAGGAGGGCCACGAACGTCGCGAGCGCGCACCACGTCGGAACGTTCGCCGGCGTCCCGGAGCCGGTCGACCCGCTCATGGCGAGATTGCCAGACCCCACCGGCTGCCTAGTCCGTGCTCGGCGCGAGCACCTGCATGCGCTCGCCCGGACGGCCGAAGATGCTGAGCACCTCGGCGGGGCCGTCACCGGTGCTGCCGAACCAGTGCGGGACGAGGGTGTCGAACTCGACCGCCTCGCCGACGCCCAGCACGAGGTCGCGGTCACCGAGGACGAGGCGCATCTGCCCGGCCAGCACGTAGAGCCACTCGAACCCGTCGTGCCTGCGGATCCTCGGCCTGGTCTGCGACTTCGGGATCAGGATCTTCCAGGCCTGGATCCCGCCCGGCTGACCGGCCAGCGGCACCACGGTGCGTCCGTGGACCCGACGCGGCTTGAGCCGGATGCGCGGATCGCCGACCTCCGGCGCCCCGACCAGGTCGTCGAGGGGGACGCGGTAGGTCTGGGCCAGGGGGAGCAGGAGCTCGAGGCTCGGGCGCCGCTGCCCGGTCTCCAGGCGCGACAGGGTGCTCTTGGAGATGCCTGTGGCGGTGGCCGCTTCGGTCAGGGTCAGGCCACGTTGGTCACGGATGCGGCGCAGGCGTGGCCCCACCAGCTCGAGGGCGGAGGTCAGCGCAGCGGAGTCCGGCACGAGGTCATTGGATCGCGCCGTTCCCGGAAACGGCAACAGTCATTGCCGCACAGAGCCCGAGCCGAGACCCTCGACGACATGAACGACTACGACGTCCTGGTCATCGGCGGGGGAGCCGCCGGGCTCTCCGCCGCCCTGGTGCTCGCCCGGGCCCGCCGCCGTGTGGTGGTGGTCGACGCCGGTGAGCCGCGCAACGCACCGGCCTCCCACATGCACGGGTTCATCGGGCGGGACGGCACGCCTCCCGGCGAGCTCACCGACGCGGCCCGCGCCGAGGTCGTCGGGTACGGCGCTCACCTCGTGTCAGCCCGCGTCACGGGGATCACCCGCCTCGACGACGGGTTCGACGTCGAGCTGGACCCGGGCCGGTCACGGTCCGCGCGGCGGGTCCTGGTCGCCACCGGCCTGCGCGACGAGGTGCCCGACGTGCCCGGTGTGCGGGAGCGGTGGGGCCGAGACCTCCTCCACTGCCCCTACTGCCACGGCTACGAGGTACGCGACCAGCCCCTCGGCGTCCTCGGCGGGACGCCCGGCGCGGTCGAGCACGCGCTGCTGCTCCGACAGTGGTCGGCGGACGTCGTGTTCTTCCCCCACACCGGGCGGGTCACCGACGAGGAGCGCGAGCGGCTCGTCGCCCGGGCGGTCGGCGTGGTCGACGGGCGCGTGGCTCGTCTCGTCGTACGCGACGACCGGCTCACCGGGGTCGAGCTGGAGTCGGGTCACACGGTGCCGCGGAACGCGGTGTTCGTGCGACCCAGGATGGTGCCGAGCGACGGCCTGCTGGAATCGCTGGGCTGCGACCTCGACGACGAGCACTGGCCGGTCACCGACGCGAGCGGACGCACCAGCGTGCCGGGCGTCTGGGTCGCCGGCAACGCCGCGAACCCGCGCGCCCAGGTGATCACGGCCGCCGGGGAGGGCTCGGCCGCGGCGATCGCCGTCAACGCCGACCTCGTGGCCGAGGACACCGCCCGCGACCTCCAACACCTCCGATCAGGCCTTCCGGCCTGATGTCTCTCGGACCCTTCCACACACGCACAGGAGCTGGACATGTCCCATCACGTCCCACCGCCGACCAAGCACCAGCTGGCCCTCATGATCTGGGTCGCGGTCTTCCCGACCCTGACGGTCCTCAACCTCGTGCTCGGCGACAGCCTCGCCACCCTGCCCAGGGTCGCGCGGACGTTCGTCCTTGCCACGATCGCCGTCCCGATCGTGATCTACGCCGTGATGCCGCGGCTGCACCGGCTCCGGGCGCGCATCATCACCGCACGCGCCCAGGCCTGAGTGCAGTCGTGGTGAGCCGAGCCGCGTCGAGGCGCGACGGTCGCGACCTGCTCAGCAGCTGACGGTGCCGCGGGCGCTCATGCCGACGCGCCACGCTCCTCCATCACCAGGCATCGCGTCCTCACGGACACCGGGACGCTCGAGACCGAGCGCGCCGCCGAGCGGCCATGGCCGGCGTCGTCCGCCGCGGACACCCGACGAGCTCAACGGCGCCGGGGCATCGTCGGGTCCGGGGTGCCTGCCGCCGAGTCCGCGGGGAGGAGCACGGTGACGGTCATCGCGTCGTCGTGGTCGCACGCCACGGGCGCCGCGTGCCCGGTGCTCTGGTGCTGGCCGTCGTGACAGAGCCGAAGCTCCCCGCCGGCGCGCTCGACCAGGGTCGCGACCAGCGCGAGGCCGAGTCCCGAGCCCGGGCGGCTGCGGGCCTCCGGAGCCCGCGCGAAGCGCTCCGTGGCCGTGGGGAGCAGGTCCGTCGGGATGCCGGGCCCGCTGTCACGCACCAGGAGCCGGACCCAGGCAGCTGGCCCGGTGTCGGCCGACTCGGTCCGGACGGCGCGGTCGACGGTGACCGTGACCGGAGTCGAGCCGTGCAGCGCGGCATTGTCGAGGAGGTTGTCGACGATGCGTTCCAGCCGTACGGCGTCCACCGCGACCGGGCACGGCCCGGCGGTCTCGACGCTGAGGGCGGCGGCGACACTGTAGGGACCTCCGGCCGGGGCGAGTGCCCTCCGCAGCGAGGCGATCGTCCGAACGACCTGGGACACGTCGGTCGGCCCCCACGAGCCGTCGGCGCCCTCGCCGGCAGCGCCGAGGGCGAGCAGCTCGTCCGCGAGCGCGGTGAGCCGGGTCAGGTCGTGCTGGATCTCCTCCAGTGCCCGCTCGTGCTCGGCAACGGTGCGGGACCTGCGCAGGGTGAGCTGGACCCGGCTGGTGAGCCTGGTGAGCGGGGTGCGGAGCTCGTGGCTGGCGTCGTTGGTGAACCGTCGCTCCCGCTCCAGGGCACGTGTCAGCGCGTCGAGCATCTCGTTGAGCGTGTGCCCGAGGCGGGTGATCTCGTCGTCGCGCTCGGCCGGGACGTCCAGACGCAGGGTGGTCGCCCCGGCGGCGATGTCGGTCGCTCGGCGGCGGTAGGTCTCCACCGGCCGCAGGGCGGCGCGGGCGAGGAGGTCACCGACGAACGCCGTCAGCACGAGGGTGGCGAGGCCGGTGAGGGTGAGCTGGGCGACGAGCTCGCGCAGCGCTTCGTCGCGCTGGTTCTTGTCGAGGGCGAGCACGAGGACCGCCGGGGCGGAGCCGCCCGTGGCGCCGGTCGGGTGCACGGGCAGGGCGTAGAGGCGGAGGGCGTCGTTGTCGGGGTCGATGAACACCGTGCCGGTGTCGCGGAAGATGGGAGCCGCCGCGGCTTCCCGGACAGCTCCTTGGTCGAGCGCGGTCGCCTCACCGAGTCGGCCGTCGTGGCCGAGCACCCGTCCGTGGGCGTCGAGGACCTGGAGGCCGTCGATCGTGGCGAGGCTGACGTCGTCCACCGGGAGGTTCCCGGAACTGCTGACGTGCGGCGCGATGGCGGTCGCCGCGCGATGGAGACTGGTGTCGAGGTTGCGGTCGAGGGCGTGCTGGACCCGCCAGTACACGAAGGCCGCGGCGCCCGTCAGGAGCACGAACATCGTGGCCACGAACCCGGCGACCAGTCGTCGCCGGAGCGGGACGCGGGCGACCCGTCGCTCGAGCCAGCTCACGGCTGCCCGGAGGTGGTCGGTCGAGCGGGCTCGAGCCGGTAGCCCACCCCGCGCAGCGTGGTGATCGTGTCGGTGCCGAAGGGCTTGTCGATCTTCGCCCGGAGTGCGGCGATGTGGACGTCGATGACGTTGCTGCGCAGGTCGGTCTCCCCGTCCCAGACCTCCTCGAGGATGATCAGACGGGTCACCACCTTTCCCACGCGCGACATCAGCAGGCGGAGGATGTCGGACTCGCGGGCCGAGAGCTCGACGAGGACGCCGCGGCGGGTCACCCGGTGGGCGACGGGATCCAGGGTCAGGTCGCCGACCGTCAACGGCGGCTCGTCGGGATCGACGCCGCTACGGCGGTAGAGCGCTCGCAGGCGCGACAACAGCTCCTCGAGCTCGTAGGGCTTCTTCATGTAGTCGTCGGCGCCGCCCTCCAGACCGGCGACCAGGTCGCGTGTCGTGCTGCGGGCGGTGAGCATCAGCACGGGTGTGTTGATGCCCAGTGAGCGCACCCGTCGGCACACGGTCAGGCCGTCCATCGTCGGCAGCATCCAGTCCAGCAGCAGGACGTCGAACGGCCGCCCGCCGCGGGCCTCCGGATCCGTAGCCGCCCGGAACGCGTCACCGCCGTCGTGGTGGAGCTCGACGGTCCACCCCGCCTCGGTCAGGGACTGCTCGAGGACCTCGGCGAGCCGGACGTCGTCCTCGGCGAGCAGAACTCGCAACGGACCACCTTTCCCGGTCGACCGAGCCGTCCGCCGGGCGACTGCGGCTCGGCAGGGAGGCTGACATCGTAGTCGCGAGCCACCTCGACCGCCGTCGATCGGAGCCGTGCCAGGCGCTGACAGGGGAGCTGGAGTCGGGCCGGTCCGCCCGCCGGCTCAGGGCCGCAACGTGTAGCCGTAGCGGTGCAGCAGCGGCCAGGTGCTGGTCGCCACCACCATCTGGTCGGTCCGGCTCATCGCCGTCTTCCACTCCTCGTCGACCCGGATCCGTACCGAGCCGACCGTGAAGCGGCTCGGGTTCCCGGCGACGATGTGGTTGGGCTGCAGGTGCACGGTGCCGGCGTTCTCGAAGGGCGGCCGTCCGGGCACCCCCATCATCGTCAGCAGGCGGTCCATCGACTCGACCGGCTGTGCGCAGAAGTCCTCGTAGCGCAGTCGTTGCCAGTGGTCGGGTGACACGTGGCGATGCAGCGCCTCGGTGCCGAGGGCGTTGGCGAGCCAACGACGTACCGTCGCCGGCAGCTTGCGGGTCCCCATCGTGCGCGTCTGGTCGCCGACCGAGAAGGCCTTCGCGCGCCGCCACGAGTGGGCGACGGCCCGGGGGTCGCGCACCATGTGCAGCACGAAGTGGTCGACGCCCGGGACCTGGGCCATGACGGCCGCGTCCAACGGTCGCTTGGAGGTGTCGATGACGACGTCGGCCCCGGTCGCCTCGGCGAAGCTGCGGACCACGACGCCGGTCACGTGGCGGACCAGTCGCAACGCGGAGCGGTCCTCGTCGGTCGCCACCGGGTTGCGCAGCACGCGCAGACGGTTCCGGGTCTCGTCGAGCTGCTGCTGCGCGGCCACGATCGACTCCACGGTGGGCAGTACGCCGTCCGGTCCGGGTGTCGTCAGGCAACCCTTGATCACCTGCGACCACACCGGGCACGTGGCCGGCTTCTCGCCGCAGCCGCACGGTCGCCCGTCGAGCACCCCACGCTCCCAGAGCCAGCGGATCTCTCCCGCGCTCGCGCATCCCGGGACCTCGCCCAGGATGCTGGCGACCACCGTGGTGCCACTGCGTCCCGCGCCCACCACGGACAACACGGTGACAGGACTGTCTGATGCTGCCACTTCGCCCCCCTCGAAGTTCGGACCGAGCGGTCCGAGGCGCCGATCCTGCCAGACGCTAACCACGGAACATGAATTGACGATGAAGGCGCGTCACCGCCCGGTCGTGCCGCATGCGAGCGAAAGGGCGTTGCCGCCGGGGCCGGGCCTGCTACCCGCAGCAGTCGCCGGCGGCCGCAGCCTGGGCGGGCGACGCCTGGACGAGGGCGCTGGTGCAGCACTCCTGGCCCTCGGCTCCGCCGTTCGGCGTGGGGCTGTCGGCCAGGACGGTGTAGACCTCCCAGGCCTCGCCGTTCGGGGTCCCGGTGACCCAGAACTTGTCCTGCACGGCGTAGCAACAGGTCGTGCCGCGCTCGTCGACGGACGCCAGGCCGACCTCCGCCAGGCGGGTCTGGATGATGTCCACGGCGTCGACGTCCTCCACCTCGACGCCGAGGTGGTTCAGCGATCCGCCGTGACCCGGGTTCTCGATCAGGACCAGCTTGAGCGGCGGCTCGGCGACGGCGAAGTTGGCGTAGCCGGCCCGGACCTTGGCCGGCTCGGTGCCGAAGAGCCTCCGATAGAAGTCGATCGAGGCCTCGAGGTCGTCGACGTTGATCGCGAGCTGGACGCGGGACATGGGGATCTCCCTAGAGATAGATGAGCGTCTATGGATTCGGAGTTTGACCCAAGACATCGAGGGATGTCAATATCGATAGGTGTCGAAGTCTCTTCTCGAGCTGACGCCGGTCCAGACGATCGCCTGCTGCGCGCCCCTGGCCAAGGAGCCGCTCTCGGCCGAGGTCGCCGGACGGATCGCCCCGTTGCTCAAGGCGCTGGCCGACCCGGTACGGCTCCGGTTGCTCTCGATGGTGGCCTCTCACGGCGATGGCGAGGCCTGCGTGTGCGATCTGAACGACGCGTTCGACCTGTCCCAGCCGACGATCAGCCATCACCTCAAGGTGCTGCACGACTCGGGTCTCCTGGACCGCGAGAAGCGCGGCGTGTGGGTCTACTACCGGGTCAACCCGCAGGCACTCTCCGATCTGGGCGCACTGATCGGCGGCGTCGCCGGCTGAGCGTCGGCACCGGGTGGGGCGTGCTACCGAGGTGGGGTTGGATGCCGTCATGACCGATCGCCGAGTCGACGTCGTTGTGATCGGAGCCGGGGTGATCGGCTCCGCGATCGCCCTCGAGCTCGCCCGCGACGGACATCGTGTCGTCGTCGTCGACAAGGCCGGCGGCGTCGGGCACGGCTCGACCAGCGCCTCCAGCGCCATCGTCCGGTTCAACTACTCCACCTGGGCCGGCGTGGCGCTCGCGTGGGAGTCCCTGCATGCCTGGCGCGACTGGGATGCGCACCTGGGTGGGCGAGGAGGCGCCATCCTGGCGACCTTCCGGCGTACCGGGATGCTCGTGGTGCCCGCCGACGCGGCTCGCTTCGCCCACACCACCGCGCTGTTCGACCGCGCCGGCGTGCCCTGGGAGCGCTGGGACGGCGACGACATCTCCCGCCGTGCCCCCGCACTCGACCCCGGTGTCTTCGGCCCACCCCGGCCGGTCGACTCGGACGAGTTCTTCGCGCCGGCGCACGGCGAGCTCGACGGGCTGTGGACGCCGGACGCCGGGTACGTCGACGACCCACAGCTCGCCGCCGCGAACCTGGCCGCCGCGGCCGAGGCGCACGGTGCCGGCTTCCTCCTACGGCGTACGGTCACCGCACTCGCCCGCGACGGGAGCAGGTGGCGCGTGGCCACTCCGGAGGGTGATCTGGAGGCCGATGTGGTGGTGAACGCCGCCGGACCGTGGTCCGGGCGCGTCAACGCGCTCGCCGGGATCGAGGACGACTTCGGCGTCTCGACCCGGCCCATGCGGCAGGAGGTGCACCACGTCGCGGCACCCCGGGAGTACGCCGGTGACGCGGCCGTCGCGCTCGCCGACCTCGACCTCGGGACCTACCTTCGCCCGGCCGGCGACGGCCACCTCCTCGTGGGCGGGATCGAGCCCGAGTGCGATCCGCTGGAGTGGGTCGACGACCCCGACACGGTCGACCCCCGGCCGACCGCGGCCGGGTTCCGCGCCCAGGTCACCCGCGCCGCTCGCCGGATGCCCGAGCTGCGTGTGCCGAGCCGGCCGAGCGGCGTCGTGGGGGTGTACGACGTCGCCGAGGACTGGACGCCCATCTACGACCGCACGCGCGAGCCCGGCTACTTCGTCGCGATCGGGACGAGTGGGAACCAGTTCAAGAACGCGCCCCTCGTGGGCCGGCTGATGGCCGCCCTGATCGCCGCGGTGCGCGCCGGACACGACCACGACCACGACCCCGTTCGGCTGCGCCTCCCGCGCACCGGGCACACGATCGACCTGGGCACGTTCTCGCGTCTGCGGTCCGCTCAGGGCGACGCGCCACGCAGTGTGATGGGCTAGCGCGGGATGTCCAGGGCGCCCGAAGCTCAGAGCTGCAGGATCGCCGCCGCGACGAGGTAGGCGCCGGACACCAGCTCGGGGTCGTGCAGATCCCCAGGACTCTCCAACGTCACCCGGGAGCGCGCGCGCACCGCCGCGCCGGGGTCCGCGGCCACGAGGTCGACGCACAGCCCCGCGACCACGGCACTCGCGTCGTGCTCGTCCAGACCGTCCAGGGCGAGGCCGTTGTGGAGCAGGGTCGCCGCCTCGAGGAACACCTCCCGAGCCAGCTCGAGGTCCACCTCGGGACGATCCCGCGCCACCGCCTCCGCCGTCGCCAGGAGCTGGTCGAACGGCGGCTCGACGGCGCTGGGAGGCATGCCGCGAGCGTCCCAGCACGGCCACTCTTCGGCAAACGGATTGCGGAGCGCGCGGGTCAGAGTCGTGGACGTCGGCCGGCTCGAACGGTCCCCTGCTCTCGGCGGCCGCCTAGTGCACGACGCGGTAGTCGACGAGGACGTGGCCGCTGGACGAGGCAGCGCCGCGGATCGTCTCGAGCCGGATCAGCGGCAACCCGTCGAGCAGTCGCTGCCCACTGCCGGCGATCGTCGGCGCGATGACGAGCCGGAGCTCGTCGACGACGTCGGCGGCCAGCAGCGTCCGCGTGACGGAGATGCTGCCGTGCACGCCGATGTCGCCGCCCGGCTGATCCTTCAGGTGCCGCACGAAGTCGACCAGCCCGCCGTCGATCACGCGCGAGCTGGTCCACTCGCGGTCGAGCCGCGTCGAGGTTGCGACGTACTTGGGAACGGCGTTGATGAAGGAGGCGAAGGGCTGGATCTCACTGCCCGGCCAGAACTCCGCCCATTCGTCATAGGTGCGGCGGCCGAGAATGACGGCGTCCTGGGTGGCGATGAGATCGGCGCCGCTGGCATCCGTCTCGTCGTCCCACGCGGTGATGAACCGTTCGGGTGCCTCGGCCACTCCGTCGAGAGACAGGAAGTGACCGGCGACGACCTTGCGCGAGGTCTGGCCGGTCTCCTCCTCCCGGGTTTCGGGGTGCAGGTCGGGCGACATGGTGGGCTCCTTCGAAGGACGTCGGGCGGTTTCGGCTCACCACCACGTCGGACGTGGCACGCGCCTTTCGACACCGATGCCAGAGGAGCCTCCCGCGGACGTTCAGGTCAGCGCGATGTCGCTCGGACGTCGTGGAGAGCTCGGGTCACGGTGGGTCAACGTTCGAGTCCGCCGCTTCCGGAGGTTGGAGGATCGTAGGACCTTCGGCCTCCTCGGCGGTAGGCGGCCAGTTCGACCGAACGTCGAGGTGCTGCGGGTGGCGCTTGCCTCGCCGACACCGGATGTGTCACCGGCGGCCGGGAGCGCTGGCCGCCGTGCCGGGGGGAGCGACGGCAGCCAGCGCGGCTCCGGTGTCCGCCAGGGGAGGGCGATGACGGCGGGCGCGGGTGGTTCGGTGCGTTCGGGCTGGCTCAGCCGACGAGCACGTCATCTCCCTGCCCTTCATCCATGGCCTCGGCTGGGAGTGACTCGGGCGCATCCGACGTGCTGCGTAGCGCCAGCCACAGACCGATGCCGGCCACGACCAGGCCGACCGCGGCCAGTGCTCCGATCGGCGCGTGCAGGATCGGCCACGACGCGAGGGCCGTGATCCCGGGGACGATGAACAGCAGCGAGCTGGTCCGCAGAGCGCCGCGTCGTTCCAGGAGTGCGAACATCAGCAGCGGCCCGCCAGCACCGGTGACAACGGCGATCCAGGTCATCGTCGCCAGTGCCGAGAAGGAGTCGGGAATCCGCATCGAGCCCGCCCACGGTGCCAGGGCACCGACGACCACGGCCCCCGCCGCGATCTCCACGGCGGCGATGGAGGTCCGGCCGGCTCGGAACCGGGCGCGTCCTTGGAGCATGGTGCCGCTGACCAGACCGAGGAGGCCGAGCACCGTCCAGGCCAGGTCGAGCACGTGCGGTGGCCGGCCGACCCGGTCGGCCAGTGTGACCGCCACGCCCACCACTCCGAGTGCGACTCCCGCCCACTGCTGACGTGCCAGTCGTTCCCAGCCCAGCGGCACCGAGAACACCGCCACCAGGAGCGGAGCCGAGCAGGCGATCAACGCCGTGGTTCCGGCCGGCACGCCTTGGGCGATGCCGTAGTACAAGGGCCCGAACTGCACGCCGAAGATCAGCACCCCGATGCCGGCCGCCGACCACAGCGCTCGGCCACGCGGCCACCGTTCACGGCGTACGGCCGCAACGACCGCGAGGAGGGCGGCTGCGGCGACGAACCGCCAGAACGTGATCGCCAGCGGGGCGATGTCGCGTACCGCGAGCCCGGCGGCGACGTAGCCGCTGCTCCACACCAGCACGAACGCCCCCGACAGCACCCGCAGTCGGTCCTGCCGCGTCGTCGCGCCCGAGAGCCTGTTCACCCTCGAAGTGTTGGGTTGCAGCAGCCTCGAATCATCCGCTAGGTGACCGATTCGGTGGCGGCCGTTCCGCGCCGTCCCGGGCAAAGGTCGACTCGGTGGCTCTCACGCACCCGAGGGCGGTCGGCCCGCGAGTGCGTGCCAGCCGTTGACGGTCGCCCCGAAGCCGACGACGGCGGCCAGGTAGACCCCCAGGGCGAGCCACGGAGCGACCAGGGCCAGGGCGATGCATCCGCTGAAGACGGCGACGCCGATCCACCCGAGTCGGTTCTCGACGCGGGCGAACGAAGCGTCGTAGCACGGCTTGAGCAGAGTGGGTCGGTGTCGTACGGCGGCCCACATCAGGAGCCAGGCGACGGCTTGGAGGGTCGCGACGAGACCGAAGAACGCGGTCGCGACCTTGGCTGAGGTACCGCCCTGTCCGATGTGCGCCGACAAGACGGCCGTGGGGAACGGGAGGAACGCGATCACCGACATCAGGACGAGGTTGGCCCACATCAGCCAGACGTCGACGTGCTGGATGCGTCGGAAGAAGGCGTGGTGACACATCCAGACGACCCCGATCGTCACGAACGAGTCCAGGTAGGCCAGGTAGGAGGGCCACAGCCGGCCGAGCCGGGTCAGCAGGGACGGGTCGTGGTGTCCCGGTGGGAGCCGTACGTCCAGGATCAGCAGGGTGATGGCGATCGCCATGATGCCGTCGCTGAACGCTTCGAGACGTCCGGCACCGGAAGGGCCTGCGCCGAGCTCATCGGTGGGAGGCCCTCCCGCGGGTCGTTCGTCGGCGGCACCGGTTCGGGCGGTGCGGGTCATGCCGCGGGCGGTAGGTCGTTGCGTGGCCGGCCACGGCCACGCTTGTGGGCGATCACACGTCCCCGCAGGACGATCTCGCCGCCCCAGACGCCCCACGGTTCACGACGGCTCAGCGCATCGTCCAGACAGCTCGCCCGGGCCGGGCAGCCGGCGCAGATCGCCTGGGCTCGGGCGAGCAGCTCGGGCTTCTCGGCGAACCACAGCTCCGGGTCGTACCGGCCGCACGGCCTGCCCATGCCGGTGGTCATCTGGCGGGGTCCGTCCACCGCTGCCCGGAGGGCGCGGAGAAGCCCGCTGCGGCCACAGCGAACACGAGCAGGGTCGCGATCGGAGGCTGTGTGAGACCCCTAGCCGGCCGACGGTGGACCGGTGTCGAGGCGTGAGCCGGGGATGGGTACATCGGCGAAACCTTCGAGACAGGTAAGGCGTGATCGGATCCCACCTTGCGGACCTGGCCCGCTCGAGACATCCGCCAGCCGGCCGATGTCGAAGGCTGCCCCGGAGGGTCGGCACCGGGCCGTGCCAGGCCGACGGTGGGAGACCTTCAGCCGGCCGTGGAGGTGTCCCGTCGCGCGACCTCGGCGGCCAGCAGCGTGCGCGAGGAGATGCCGAGCTTGGCGAAGACATGGGCGACATGGGTCTGCACGGTGCGCCGGGACACGAAGAGGCGTTCGCCGATCTGGGGGTTGGTGAGTCCCTGGGCCGCGAGTCGGGCCACGGTCACCTCGGCGGGGGTGAGGGATTCCCAGCCGAACTGGGGGCGCCCGCGCGGCTTCCTGGTGCCCCTGCGGATACCGGCCGCACGCAGGACCGCCTCGACGCGTGCGATGCCACGATGAGCGTCGAGGAGCTCATAGGTCGCCAGCGTCTCGTCGAGGTGCGCCCGGCCCTGCGCCGTGTCTCCTCGGCGGAGGAAGGCGACGCCGAGGTCCTCTTGGGCGCAGGCGAGCTCGAAGACGCGCGGTCCGGGCGTGTAGGCCTCGACGGCTGACTGAAGCTTTTCGAGGTCGTCGTCCACCAGCCCGCGGCAGCGCAGCGCGGCCCCGGTCAACGAGGGCACCCGGTTGGCGGCGGCGAGCGTGGCGACGGCCTGGGTCGCCTCGACCGCGCGCGGCCGGTGGCCGGTGGCCAGCGCCAGCCGGACCAGGTCCGGGGCGAGGACGCGGTACTCGAGCAGCAGACCCAGGCGCGTGCATTCGTCCCATGCCTCGGTCAGCGTCGTGTACGCCTGGTCGAGCCGTCCTTCCGCTTCCAGGACCAGTGCGCTCGCGCAGGTCGCCCATTGGGAGCGGTAGCGCCCCTCGGTCCGGGTCAGCTGCCGGATCGCCGTGCCGGCGAGGTCGGTGGCAGTGGCGATGTCGTTGCGGTGCAGGCAGATCAGGGCGTGCACGCCTCGGCTGACGATGAGGGTGTAGGACTCGCCGGTCTCGTCGGCCAGCTCGACGTTCGCTGTAGCCAGCTCGACGGCCTCGTCCCACTCGCCGGCGACGAAACGTTCGACGGTGCGGACCATCTGATAGCTGGGCTGATGCCAGCGGATCCCCTTCGCGTCGCTGCGCCGGTTTCCGGTCTCGAGTGCGAACCGTGCCTCGTCGAGCCGGTCGTGCTCGACCAGGATGAACCCCGCCGGGGCGTAGATGGGGTATCGCAGCCCTGCCCCGTCCGGGCTGCGCTCGGCCGCCTCCAGCGCCGGGTCCATGATCGCCGCCGCGGCGTCGAGGTCGCCGCGGAGCATCGAGACGACCGCGACCATGGCGGTCGCGATCGCCGTCGCCGTGTGGTGCTGGCTCGCCGCGGCCGCCGCTCGCGCCTGTTCGGCGGTGACGAGGGCGCCGTCGAGGTCGCCCAGCCACATGCGGCAGATGCAGGCCCAGCCCAGACCACCGGCCCGCCCGAGCTCGTCCCCGTCCTGCACCTCGAGGCCCAGCTGCAGCTGGTCGAGTCCGTCGCGGGGCCGTCCCAGCGCCAGCAGCACCAGTCCGAGACCGGTGTGGGCGAGGGCCCGGGAGGCGGCGTCGTGGTGGGGGTGGAGCAAGCTGCGCCATGCCGACGCTGCCTCGGTCACGCGGCCCGCCGACATCAGCGCACTGGCATGCTCGGCCAGGACCGCAGGGCGTTCGCGGTCGGAGTCCTCCATCAGGTCGATGGCACGCCCGAAGAGCTCGACGGCGATGTCGGGTGATCTGGATGCGGCTTCGCGAGCCGCGGTGGTGAGCCAGGTGACCGCCTCGAGGTCGCCCTTCGTGGCACCCCGGGACAGCTGTTCGGCGACCAGCCGAGCGGGCGCCCCTACGGCGGCGAGGCGCTGTCCGGCCTCGCGGTGCAGCGCCAGCCGGAGGCTCGTGGGGATGTCGGCGTACAGGGCTTCGCGGATCAGATCGTGACGGAACCGCAGCCGGTCGCCGTCCTCCTCGAGGACCCGGACCCCGACAGCCTCGGTGACGGTCGGGGCGAGTGCGACTGCGGCCAGCCCGGTGCTGATCGAGAGGTCCTGGATGGTGAACCGGGCACCCAGGATGGCCGCGGCGCGCAGCACCTCCATGACGTCGTCGGGCAGGTAACCGAGCCGCCGCAGGATCGTCAGCCGAAGGCTGGGCGGCAAGGCGACCTGGGTCAGGTCGACCCGCCCGTCGGCCTCGCGAAGGATGCCGTCGGCCTCGATCGCGGCGAGGAGCTCGGTGATGAACAACGGGTTGCCGCCGGCCCCGGCGATCTCGCCCAGCAGGATCGGTCCCGCCTGGCCGGCCACGAGCTCGGAAACCAGCGCCTCGACCGCCGGTTCGTCGAGCCGGCCAACGCTCAACGGGGCGGCTCCGGACCGGGTCAGTGCGTCAACGACCTGGCGAAAGTGCTCCCGGGCAGGGCCGGGCCGGTAGCAGGCGATCAGGCCGATGGGCATGTAGGAGAACCGCCGGCCGATGGCGCCGATGGCCAGCTGGCTCGAGGGATCGACCCACTGCAGGTCGTCGAC
>Ga0105239_10001350_pt1 | contig 33073 bp, 41 predicted proteins | sample KBSC44metaG_FD_92761 | JGI IMG/M metagenome (GOLD analysis project Ga0105239, IMG submission 92761) | Corn rhizosphere microbial communities from Kellogg Biological Station, Michigan, USA - KBS C4-4 metaG | ecosystem: Host-associated > Plants > Roots > Rhizosphere > Soil | place: Michigan, USA...
ATCGCCGCGCGTGCCGACTACCATGTTAAGCCGAAACGACGCCCACGGATGATCGCCCACGCCATCAATGCCGCCGCCGAAATAATTGGACCAGCCCGTTACGCCATAGGACGCATAGGTAAAAGCGCCGTCAAAACTGTTACCTATGCACTCACGAGGATTTGAGGTTGTCGGGACAACGTTCCACGAGAGTTTAAAGCTATCTGTGCCGCTACTCGCAAAAGTGTTGTAATTAAAAAAGAAGTCCTGGTTAGTTTGAAACGACACGAGCTCGAGAAAGCCGCACGAAGTAAACGAGCAATGCGTAACGCTCGCGCCCACGCCCGCGCCCGTTGTGCAAGCGCCGGCGGCAATACGAGTAAAGTCGCAATAGGTGATCTGTAGTTGTGAGTAGTTTTGCACGAGGCTAAACGTGTATCCGCCCACTGGTGCGGACATAGTGCAATGCGCGCCCGCCGTGCCGTTACAGTTAAGTTTGCAAAAGCCGCTGTTGATGATCCGGTAAACAGGAAACCCGCCGCTTGCGGACGCATCCCACAAAAGAGATCCGCCCGGTCCAAGTGTCAGCGTTGAGGCGTTGACCATGCCAAGATTGCCGCGAATGGTTAGCGAGCCATTAACGAGCAACACGCCCGATCCGCTGGTTATATCGATCACTGCGGTCGTGTTGTTGTTTGGGCTCGTGCCTATGATCCGCGTGTCGCTCACTGTGATTGTGTGCGCGCCGATCGAGACAGTATCGCCCGCGCCTGGTACGCCCGCGCCGCCCCACGTTGCCGCGCTATTCCAATCTCCGGTCTGTGATGAAGTGAAAAGAGCCATAGTGTTATGCCGTCAGATCCTCAGCCCACAGGAAAACTCTTGCGATCGCGCCCGTGTATGGCCGTTGTGCGCCGCCGCTCGTCAGCGTTGCGCCCACAGTAAAGGCGCTCGTGCCGCCCACGCGCCCAAACCAGTCAAAGGCGCCTATGTTCTCGATCGTGATCGGGTTTTCCTCTTTGCCTTTGACCATTAAAAAATAATCCGTGCCGTCAAAGCACAGTATGAGATCGTAAACCGTCGAAGGTAGCAGAGGCGTAGCGCCTTTGATCGTGTGCTTTGTCCCGGCCACGTTGGACTCTACATAAACCCGCGCGTCAGCGGCCACGCCGATCTCAAACCAGTCATTTGACAAGGCCGTGTTTGATTGACTCACGAGCACTTGTGGGCCAGTGACAGCCGCGGCCGTCTTAAACACTATGCTGATCGTTGCCGCGCCCGTCGCCGTGATAACCTTAGTGGCAACGGTCAAGTAATCATTTACGCCGTCGAACGTCAGCCCAACGGTTGAGCCAAAAGCGCCCGCCGTGACTGCCGGACGTTGCGAGCCTGACGCCTGAGCAAGCGTTACAGTGCCGTCTATAGATTGCCACGCGGACGCCGGCGAGCCCGTAACGCCGTGGTCACTTTCCCACGAGGCTGTTGCGGACGGCGTAACGCCGATCACTGTCCCGCTGCCCTCGCCCAGGATCACCCACTTTGTTGAGTCGTAAAACTGGATCTTGCCTGTGGTCGTATTGAAGAAAAGAACGCCGATCGGTTTTGGGCTCAGCGCGTCAAGCTGAGCCTGAGTGCGAGCGGGCGGCAATGATAACAAGGCGGCATCTATCGCATCGCACAATGCGCGCAACTGTGCCAAGATCAAATTTAACGGCCCTGTAATGTAATCGCGTAATGCCATCTAATCACTGAGCCTCACGGTCTGGTAAACGTTAGATAGAGCCAGTCTGACGGTGGCCCTAACGGATGCGCGGATCTCTTTCGGATGCCCACGTGGACCACGGACGGCAGCACGTCCGCATTATCGGCCTTTTGCATTTCGCCCGTGTAAGTAAACTCCGGCACGTTTCGCAACCAGCGCGTATTCCTCACGGCCACGGTATAGGTAGAGGCGCTGATCCCGGTGTCGTATGGCGTGTTATCAAACTGCAACCGATACATCAAAGTCAGATCGAGTTTGTCAGGCGATACATACCACGGATGCGAGACGGCGCCCATGTAGTTTATGTAATAGCTGATCGTGCCATCCGGCGAGATTTGAATGGTAAATCTGTCGCCCGGAACCATCGTATAATTGTAAAGCCCGATCGGAGATCCCCGCGGCCGCACTGTGTCGGGATCTGTAGTGCCGGCTTTGACCCACCCGTGTACGTTTGGATCGCCGCCAAGTGTCGGCAGGATTCCCCAAAAACTAGGAAACAACGCATTAACGCCGCCGCCCGGCGCAACCTGTGTTTCAACCATGCCGCCGCCCGCGAGGCTAAACGGACTATCGGCCTCAACCACAGCGATCTTGTGGTCCGTATTCCACTCAGTAGAAGTATAGACGGCATCGAAACCGCCCGGATCGATAAACGTGTAAGACCCTGACGACAAGAAACCGCCGCCACTAATGAACACGATCAGAGGCGGCGTGCTACTGATACGCGCCAAGTCGAGCGGTTTAATAACTATTGGCCCACGCCGGATAATGCCGCCGCCGTCCGCGGCTGATCGGAAAATGAGATCGTAAGTATCATCCGCTGTCGGTCCACTCTGATCCACCCAATCGAGCAACAGCCCGCCGCTTGCCTGGTCAAAGGCGCCGTTTGCAGACGTTGGCCTTTCGGGTTTTAGACTGAGCGCCCGCCACGTGAATAGACGATCCTCGATCTCGTCAGGACGTTGGCCCACGGTAACAAACTTATAACTACATGCCTGACCGATCAGTGTCGTTGAAAGCACGATTGCCTTAATTGCATTGTTCATTAGCACAACCTCTTTTCCTGTGGCGTGGCCGATGATTGCGCCCACAGTGTTAAAGCGCCCGCGCAATAGGTTGCTGATCGTGTAGCGCGAGACATACGGCGCACTGGCAACGCCCGGCGTCACTGTTTGGAATTGCACATATTCCCACTCGCCCGCGCCGTTGAGGATAGCGATCAGATTAAGTTTAGGATTATCTTGCAGCTCTGTCAGTGTGACGCTTTCGAGACTCGTCAGCGTGTGAAAGTCTAAGGCTAACGTGTTGACCGCATCTAGGACCGTTGGATCACTCACAGAGCCCAACGCGCCCGCCGTGACGCCTATCTGTGCTGGTTTGTCCGTGCCCGTCAGTAGCTCATACACGCCTGAGTCGATCGGAAACTCGCGGAATAAAAACCCCGCCGCCCACGTGCCTGAGCCGCGCCCGGACATAGCAACGTAGAGCATAGGCTGTGCGGGATCGGTTGCATTCTCAGGCGGCACTAACGGCGCATCTATAAAGACGCCCTTTGTGTTGCCGCGCACACTTACGATCGGATCTTCTAAACCATCCTCGTTGACAGCGCCGTTAGCTGAAAATGCCGCCGCATCTTGGCGCACTGACTCAACCTCAACGATCCCCGCTGGTAACTCGTGTGTGACTTCTTTCACTCTCAGAAAATGCGTCACGCCTGAGCGTGCCGGGACGGTCAGCTTTGTGCCCTGGCAAACGCGCATATACTTCGGCCCGAGGCTGAGGCTATATGTTTGACTCTCAACCTCGCTGCGGTTTGCAATCACGATCGCCAGATTCTTTATGTTTTGCGCCGTCTCGATCATGTTTAGCGTGATGTCAGTGCGGCCGCGCTGTGGTCCAAACAGGCGAGGCTCTGTCTGTGTCCTGGTCTGGTAGCCAAACGCCGGATCAGAATACGTGAGCGTGGTTAGCTGTGGCAGCGTCAACGGATCAGCGCGCCGCACGATCAGCCCGTCGCCCTCCGGTCTATTGTCGCCGCGATGCGCGTTTATTTCTTGCCACGGGATCGTCAACTCTGACGGACCATCGTTGAGCACGGCAACCACCTTGCCGTCGATTTCCGGCACTGTGAATTGAAAGCGCGTCATTAACTCCGCGATCAACTCTGCCGCTGGTCGCGGCGATACCATGAACAACCCGCCGCCGTTAGCCACTATTGGCTCTGTGCCGATGTTTGCGCCCGTCGCGTAACTCGCAGCACTCGCGCCGCCGCCCGTTGCATATCCGGCGAACACGATGCGCAACGGAAACGTGGACGGCACAGGCGGCGTGAATCCGGTCAGCGCGAGCCCGTTTTGATAAGCCGCGAAACGCCCGTTTCTATACTCAACCTGGAAGACGTCGCCGCGGGACCACACGCCCACGTCATAGGTATCGTTGAATCCGCCTAGACTCATTTGTATGGCGTTTCTATTTTCCTGTGACGGATTGCTGTTGAGGTTGAGCAACACAGCAAACGGGACTTGATCGTAAGGATGCGGCAACGAGCCTGACGGCGTTGCTGTATACGCAAACCCGATCATAAACGTGCCGGCGTCCGCCGTGAACCTGATCGCGGCGTCAGTACCAGCGGCCACAGTAACGCCGCTGTCAGCGTAACTATTCCACGTGTTTGTTGTGCCGCTGGTCTTATGGATTGCGCCGCCCGCGGCGCCTGTCGCGTTGCTCGTGCCGGACCACGGGATCGCGGTATAAGTACCAGGATCAAAGCCGCTCGAGTCGCCTAACACTTTGCCCTCGAGTGCGGTCAGATCAAGATTCTCCGGACCTACGCCAACCTCGTTGTAAATGTCGGCCACGATCGCGGGCAGCTCGCGGACGCCTTGCTGTACCTCGAGCTCAACGTTAGGCAACTGACCGTTTTGTAATTGAATGTTATCGATCGCAATGATGCCGAGCCCGCGATAACCAGGCGTCAGGTTTAGACCACGCAGCGCGATTATGATCGGATCGCCCTCTTGCAACTCCGAGCCGTTATAAAATCTTACTGTTGGATTTCCCCATTCGCTGAGAGTCGCCTGGAAAAAGCCGCCGTTAGTAACGCCGCCCGCGGTATCTGAAAACACGGGCAACTCGTTTGCTTGCGTCCACGCGAAGTCCTCAACCGATGGACCAAAAGCGCCCGGTCTGACAATGCCAGTAAAGCCGCGCGGATCGTCGCCCTCTGGCGTAAACACGAGCGCCGGCGCAATATCGATCCGATCCAAGTCAGGACACGCCGCGCCTGAGTTTTCAAACTTGATCGTGTTCGCGCCTGAGAGTAGCGAAAGCGTGATCACTTCGCTGGTCACCTCACCAGCGCCGCCGCTTGACGGACAAACAAGATCGTGAAGACTGCCGCCGTTGGCCGAGACTTTGAAAGTCCGATCCGCCGTGCTCGTGTAATACACGCCGATCTCGTAAGAGCCCGCCGCGTCCACGTCAACGTTGAGCGTGACCGATCCGCCACTGCCGATCCCCGTGACCTTGCGCCCGCCGCTGCATTCTGTTTGTGTGACCACGGACGCGCCGCCCGCTAACACGCCCTGCTCTGCCTCGTATCGCGTGGCTGACGTGGTTGCCTCGTTGCGCGCGAAGTCAGCGTTATAGACCAGCTTCCGATTAAACCACGCTCGAGAGACGCCTTTGTGTACGAGCCCGTTGTGGAATACTCCGATCACGGACTTTGTATAAATGTGCTTGCGCTCGTCAGGCGTTGGCGGCGTCCCGCCGCCGCCCTTGCCGCCGTCTGATCCCGGTGTCACTTCTACGCGATAGAGTACAGGCGTGTGATCGATCCAGATCGGCGCCGTCATAAAAGTGCCCCAACCTTTAGGCATGGCCGCGCCGAGCGCGGGAATACTGAAACGCGGATCGTCAAGTTTGCCACGATCGATCGGCGCCGGCTTGTGCGGCTTAGGCGCTAACAACAACTCGAGCCCGGTTGATGCCGCGGCCACTGCTAGACTGATCGCTACCTCTGCCACAGCTCTGCCTTTTCTCCCGTTTCAGGAAACCGAAAGACGCCGGCGATCTCGCGCCACGTGCCCAACGGCCAATAAACAACTTTCATAGTTAAGCCGCTCGCGTATGCCTCAACCACGTGGATCTCGTCCGTGGCGATCGCAATGTGCTGCGGATTGCGGCGATCATAAATGACCACTAGATCAGCCTTTTGCATTTCCGTGCGGTCTACCTCGTCAAACCACGCGCGGATTGTGTTGAGTAGCTTTTGACCGTCCGGCTTGCGATGGTATGCCAGCAACTCGCTTTCGAGCTCTGCCGGCATATCGAATTGCTGAGAGAACGCCCAACGCGGCAGACCTACGCAGTCAAGGCCCACGTCAGGATCTTTGCCCTGGTGACGCCAGCGCGTTTCTTTATCGCGTTGCCCCATGAGATCCGAAACAAACTTGTCTTTGTCTAGTTTACGCATTAGGTTGAGACGGCAACGCAAAAAAGTCTGTGCCTGTTGGCACGTCCGGCGTACCACGAAAATTGATCACGTTGTTTCTGTCGAGGCAGTCAGGCACTTTCCGCTTTTTGCATCCGCGCTTAACGGTGTATCCGTCGCCGGCCACTGGCAGAAACGGCGCCGCGGTCCTTAATCGAAACTCTTTTGTTGTTGGATTCCACAAGTCAACGTGAAACGGAAAGCCATTATTTAAGCCGCTGGTCCATATCCCGCTCGCGTTATCAAAATACTCCGCGCCCTCTGTGCGCGAGGTATCGCGGAAAAGGTAGTGATTAGTAACACTCGTCAGCGTGCCGCTTTTAATCTCGCCGCGCGCCGCGAGATCGAGCCCGCATCGCTTATCCCCGTAATCGGCATCACATAGATCCTCTGTGTACTTGCCGATCGTTTGTGCCAGTGCTTCGTTGAGCCCGCGCAACTCAACGCGGTAACGTTGGCCCACTTTTTCAAACTTCGAGAAAAAGCCTTTTTGTATGATCAATTGACCCATGCGCGGATCGTCGCCGTTAGTCACGAACAACGTGCAAGCGCCGTGATCCCACTTGCCCGCCTCAATGTCCGTCTCAGTGAGTCCGGCCGCGTTGATCAGGCAGTCCGCCTCGCTGTTGCTTGGCTCTGTGTCCTCTGGATGCTGCACTTTGGAGATCATCAGCCCCACGGTATGCAGAAACGTCACGGACGGATAGCCCGGTACATTACTGAGCCCGCCGCGCCTACTCGTCACGGCCACAGTGATATTGCCGATCGCGCTGGTCAGATAAGCACAGACACAAACGCCCTCGATCGTGCGCTTGCTCAGGTAGCCAATTAGCGAAACGACGTCATACGGTGACTGGTAGTTAACTGGTTTTCTGAGCGCCATTAGACAAACTCGCCGGGATAGTCGACCTCTTTTAGCGGTATCGTTGGACCAGTCACGGCGCCGGTGTTATTGCTACGCCACAGAATGACCTCGAGATCCGGCAAACTCTCAGTGACAAACCGCACAGGCACATAGAAACGAAAATCAGCCGTGATGATCTGCCCCGATCGGTTTGTGATCCACGTGAATTTTCCGCCGTTCGCCCCGTTGTAATTAAGTGAATAGTCCGTGCCCTCAACCATCGTTGTGACGCCGGCCTTGATCACAACACTGCCAGTCTCAGGCAAGTATATTTCGCGGTTGTAAGCGTTGGCTGTATCGCCCTCGTTTATGATCAACTGCATACTCGAGCCGATCCCGCCCGCTGTGCCGATAGGCTCAGCCGTGGCCTGATACAGTATCTTGTCTCTGATCTTGAATGAGTGACCAGGACCGCGGCGCGCATTGAAAAACTTTAATATGTCGCGCCCTTGCTGTAGCGTGAGCGTCGAGTGTGCGGCCTCATAGTCTCTCATTGAATCCGAGTCGAGGATCACGCGCTGCTCAGCCGCGGCCATTTCGATCACGTCAACGCGCCATTTCGGCGTGCCTTGCAGTGATCGCACCTCAACCGGGAATGTCACGTCATGGAAAGCCATTTAACGCCCTCGCTGTAGTCTTCTCAGTTTGCTTTTTGCCTGTGTCATGGTCTGACGTGAAAACGCCTGGCTAATATCCTGAGCGTAAATGTTTACGTTCATGCCGCCGCCCGCCATCGCGCCGGCAAAGGCGAGAGAGTCAGAGTGCGACATAACAGAGTCGCCACTAGATCCGCTTTTGACGAGCTCTGGTCCGTGCTCGCCGCGCCAGTAATAAGTATCAGGCGGGACGTATCCGCCGCCCGCAAAGCCGCCGATCGCGCCCGCTGCCGCTGAGCCCGCGCCGCCCTCGCTGCCGCCGCCGCCAAACAAAGCGCCGATCGCGGAGATCCCAAAATGCGCGATCGTGGACCACAGACCGCCGCCGCCCTGGTCCTGGTCGCTGTTCTGACCGCCGCCTAGTAGTTTCTCGATCCGTTTTTCGAGCGCGTTGAGCGCGGCGCTTTTCAGCATTTCTAACATGCCGATCTCAAATTCTTTTATGCCCGCCTTGACGCCATGCCTAAAGCCTTCCTCGATCGCGCTGCCGATTGTAAACGTCAGGTCTGTGGCGATCTCCGTGATGCGCTCGCGCCGCAACGCTTCTTTTTCACGCTTCACGATCTCGTCAACCGTCGCCACGCGCGGCCGTCCTGTGGTTGCCGGTTCGCCGCCCACTGTCGAGCCGCCGCCAAGATCGATCCACGGCGGGCGCTCTTTGCCCTCTTTGGTAACAAAACGATCCCTGACCGTGTTTGCGACAACGCGCGCTCGCGTGACTGACAGGACCAGCTCTAATTCCTTCGCCCGCGCCATATTGCTTTCGATCCGTTGCCGCGTTGTTTCCTCGAGCGTGACCCCTTCCTCTTTCAACGTGTCGACTAATTGCTGATAGGCGTCGTCCCACTGGTCAGTCGAGGCAGTCAGCGAGTTTATAGAGCGGTCCTGGTCGCGTAGAAAATTGTCGATCTGGTCCAAGATCCGGCCGCGTTCATCTAACACGCGGTTTCTGTTTTGCTCGTGCTCTGTGGCCTCAGCCGTCCGCTTGTTGGCGATCTCCTGTAGCGCAACCGCTTTGCCCTTTGGCAGTTTTTCGGCCGCGCGTTGCTCAGCGTCGAGCCCGGCGAGCACGGCAGCGTGCCGGCGATTCTCGATCGTCATGTATTGCGCGGCATACTCGTTGAAGTCTTTACGGCGCAACTCGAGTGATCGTTTGTTAGCGTCTTGCTCAGATTTCAGCCCGGCAATTGTGGCATCAAGCCTTAGCTTGGCAACTTGCTGCTCGATCTTCGCGGGATCTTCGCCCTTGCCCTTGCCGCCGCCCCCGCCGCCGCCGCGAGTGATGCCGAGGCGATCACTCTTTTTCTTTGTGCCGCCTGGTCCGGCGCCCACGCTGTACTCGCCCGCGCCGCCCGCGATCGCATATTCGCCAGTGTCGCCGCCGCGTACCTGAATCCCTAATTCCTGATAGCCCGTGCCGCTTGTGATCTGTCCCTGATCGTCGACCGTAAAGACTTCGTGCGTCTTTAGGTTCATTACCTTGTTACCACCGATCGAGAGCATTCGCGGCTTTGTCTCGCCCTCAACCATGTCGCCAAAAAACGAGCCCTTGCCGAAAGTCTTGCGATAGCCCTCCATAACGATCGCTAAACCTTCGAGTATGTGTTTGACTTGCGCCGCCGCAAACTCAGCCGCCGCCACTAGATCGTCAGCCCACGTCTGCGCGTGTTGGCTGTTCTGGTCCATTGCATCGCTGACTTTATCGAGCGCCTCAGTAACGATCGGCATAAAGCGTTCACCGATCGAGCGCGTCACGCCGTCAAACCTTTGCTCTAAAATTTTCAGCTTGTCAGAAAACTCGTTTGCCGCCTTTGCGCTTTCAGTCGTGATCAGCGATCCCATTTTGCGAAACTTCTCGATCGCCCCGTCAATGTCGCCGTTCATTGAATGAATGATGCCTAAAACTTCTTTGCCGGCCTTGCCGAAAATCAGCATTGAAAGCGCCACTTGCTGATTCTCGTCTTTCACTGCCAGTAAAGCCTTGAACGTGTCGCGTAACGCCGTCTCGTTGTTTCCTAGATCAACGTGTAAGACCTTAAAGGCGGCAGACAGTCGCTTGTCGCCCTCGTTTGCCAGCTCAGCGTTTTTAGCAAAGATCCCCAGGCTCGCGCCGATCGATTGAAACTCAACGCCCGCAAGCTGACCCTCGTTTTTAAGTGTGGAAATTGTTTCCGCTGTGAAGTTTACTTTTTGCGAAAGATCATAAATTTCGTCGCCAGCTTCGGCGGCGCGCTTAGTGAGTGCGAAGATCCCGCCCGCCGCGGCAATGCCCGCCGTTGCCACGATCCCGAAACCTAACCCGAGCCCTGACGTTGTAAGCCTCAGCTTATTGCCAACGTCAGCCATAGACGACATTTTGCCGATCGTGCTGTCTAGTGGTCCACCTAGCCCGCTGATTGAGGATTGCAAGCCGCCAAGTGACGGCCGCAACGTTTGCGTGATCTTCGTGCCGAGCCCGTGTGATGCTGTTTCGATCCGCTTAAAGTCGTCTGCCAGCGTGGCAACTTTTTTGCGAGACTCGCCATAGACGCGATCAAACTGCGAGGCGTCAAGCGTTAGCTTGGAAGTGAGACTGTAGAGCTCGAAGTTTTCACCCGCCATGCGCGAATCTCCGATCCTTTTCCCGCTGCGTGTTTACCAGCTTTTCCGCCCTCACGGTCAGGATCACGTTATTAAATGTCTCGCCGTCAGCTTGCGCCAACTTGATCGCGTCCTGTACTGAGCAATTCATAAACTGCGCAACGCCCTGCGCTTGTTTCAACGGATAATAAAAATCAGGCAACTCGCCGGACTCGCCCTCTGATAAGAGAAACTCTACGAGCCCGCCGATGTAGGGTTTTTGTCCGTCCTCGAGTCGATCAAGTGTTGCGCGAACGCTGCGAGAAACGGGATAGGTACATCGATCAGCCCGGCCGCTGTCAGCGGGATCGTTTGCTGGTCCGCCCCGATCGCGTTCCATTCCACAACGGCGTCAACGAGCCATGCCGTGTTAGTCCGCTGTGCCGATTCCTCGAGCGCGTCACACTGCGCAATGAGATCGTCCATACGCGGATCGTCCGGTTGCAGTAACGCGATCTCTTTTTGCAGACTGCCCCACTCGTCAATCTGCCTCATGCGCTCAGCTTGCTTTTCTTTCTGGTAACTGCGCGTTGCGGTCTTGAATTTATACCAGCGGCCTCTTAACGTTTGGCCCTCAAACGGAAACTCAAACGGGACGATCAGGTTTAAGAGATCGCCTATAGCAAAGGCGGCGCCGTTAGTCTGCGCCGGTTGCAGATTGTCAGACATAAATTTTGTGGCCCCTCTCAGTTAATCAGGCTTACCAGGTTGTCCGCGATTGCGCGCCCGTCATTTTGAAAGTCGCGTTCATCGTGGCCGGCCCGCCCACGGCGTTGTCTAACTGGTAACGCATTAGAAAGCACTCGCCTGTGTATTTCGGTTTGCCCGTAACGCTCGTGTCTGGTCCATACTCATACGTTTGGCTCACGCCGGACGTGAGCGCATAGACCGCGGCGAGATGCGCCTCGAGTGTTGCGTGATAAAGAAACTCGATCGAAAACTCGTCGCCGCCCTTTAGTCCGAGCATAGAGCCGCGCGAGGCTGATCCGTCCGCTGTGGTTGTGTCGTAGGTTTCCTGAGAGACGCCTAACGATCCTTTAGGCGAGTATTGAGAAAGATCCTGCAACACGCCCGCGGCATCGTCAAACTTGAAAACGTATTTGTGTCCTGCTACAGCTCCCTGCATAGTCGTTAAAACCTCCGTGCGAAAGATAAGTTATAGGTGACGCTTGTTGTGGTCCCGCCGAAAGTTTGGACCACGCGAAGAAAGCGATTTATGAGAGTGCCCGCGGCAATCTCGATCCGTTGTGTACTTGCGGCCACGCTCGCCGCAAAGGCTTGCAAGTCCGCCCACGTCGATCCGTTTGTGCTGTGTTGGATCTTGACTACCACAGACGGCGCCGCGCCCGCGATCGCCGTGACGTGCAAGTGAGCCACGCCGCCGTTGTTTGTGCTCACGAGGTTGTCAACGCTGGTGCCGTTGCCCGTGCCTGTCTCTGCCGTGAGATCGTGCAAAGACACGCCGCGCTCAACGGCCCACTGGCGAGACTTTGCCGAGATCGAGCACTTGACTAGATCGCCCGTAACAGCGTCCAACTGATAGCGCGTGATGTCGGATAAGATCATGTATGCGGGCGAGCCCGCTGCGCGTGTGTTTGGAAAGCCTGTAAAGTTTAGAGACGTGGTAGGCAGCACGCCGAAAATATCATCAAGTGACGCGCCCGCGATTGAGTTTGATCGGAATAGCCCGGCCATTGTGAGCTCGCCCACTTTCAACGCCGGACTATAAGATCGATGATCTTCCGCAAGCGTTGTGCAATCGCTCATTTCCTGTGAGCCTTGCGGCGTCACTTTGGTTATGAACGGCGAAATGTCGTACTGGTCCACAAGCGCGCGTCCTCTGTGTGACGAAACAGCGTTATTCATTTTGCGGCCTCGCTTTCCTCAACTGCGCGGATTAGTCCCGCGTCGAGTAGCTCTTTGATCTCGTCAGCGCCAACGCGCGCCGGGATCGGTTCGTTTGCCTCAACACGGATCGCCGGCTTGAATTGCTCGAAGTCGATCCCCGTGTTTGCCACGTATTTTTCAACTCGTTTACTCATAGTGCCCTCATGCGTTAGCGGTCCATATTTCGATCACGCATCCCTCACTATAAACGTCCTCGCCGTTGGCCTGGTCCTGTGTCGTGTCGGACGTTAGCTCGCGCTCAGGACGGCAATAGATGAGCTCGTATCCGGTGATCTGAAAGTCTGCGTCAGTGAAAAGTGTTTGCACTCGCTTGCTCAACCGCGAGGCGATCGCCGGTCCTGACTCGCCGCCGTTGACGGGATCTTTCGCGTGCGCTCGAAACTGAATAAAGTTTTTCTTGTACGCCTCGCCCACGGTCACATAAGACGGCAACCCCGTCAGCGGTTGAAAGACGATCCGCGGATACAGCGCGCCCTCTGGTGCTTTGATCCGGTGAAAGCCGCCCGTTGCGCCGTCAGCGGCATTAAGACCGCCGGCCGCTGTGTCGGCTGACATAAACGCCACGAGTGCGATCGCTAATTCGTTCATGCCTTAAAGAATCCGCCAAAACTATTTTTCATGCGCAACCATGCGGTGATCCAAAACGGCGTCACGCGCTTGTTGACGATCGCGCTGTAGTCTGCCTGAGACGCGCCCACAGCAACCGGACTCTGATCCGTTGCGCGAGTGACCACGCCGATCCCCTCGCGCAAGTGCCCTGACTCAACCGGCGCGCCGTCTCGAGCCGCGTCGACTAAAAACTCGTTGGCCCGGTTGAGCCCGCCCGTGAGTCTGCGCTGTATCTCGCGCCGGACCTGTATGCTGTTGTCTTTTAGCTCAGGCATTCCCGCGTAATACTCCGGTCAACTCGCCGGCTTGATGGTAAACCCGCAAACTCGCCTCTGAGAGATCGCGCGTAGACGCCGCGAGCGCCTGAAACTCACACGTTAAAGCGCGCCGCCCGTATGCCTCGATCTCGTGCGCTCGCTGCGCTACTGCCGGACTCACTGAGCCAACGCCGTCGATTGCCCCGCCCGTCGCGCCCGGCGCCGCTGTAGCTTGCCTGGTCAGCGTTGCCAATAGTCCGCCCGCCATGAGTCCGGCGAGCGCCGTCATAAAGCCTCTGCGTTGCATAACTCAGATCCCCCGTTAGATAGAGAACCGCGAGCGAGGAGCCACCCTAAACTCGCAGCTCCCCAAAAGACGCCCACGGATGCCGCGAGCGTCTAAGTTTGTCTAACCGCAACCGCGTCGAGCATAGAGCCCGTGGACGGCAAAGGCGCAACAACGCTCAACGTCTGTGCCTCAACTCCGCCATCCCGCGCGGCAATATCTAAGAAGCATTTAGAATCTAAAACCAGCGGCACAGTCTCTTGCCATGCGGGCATCCGCACTGTATAGGCCGTGCTCGCCTCTGTGGCGCCGGCGATCTCTTTTTCCTGTGCCGATGATGGTTTAATACGGATCGGAATATCGGACGCCAATATCTCGTCAGCGACCAGGTTGCCGCCGTCAGTCGCTTTCGTGCGGACGCGCCGGCGAATAGTCGCGCGGTCCTCATACATGGCCGCGGCCATTGTCTCGAAAGTCTGCCCGGTGAATATCTGTCGATCCAATTAAAAAGCCCTCACGAAGCGCGCAGCGCGCTGGAACGGCTGAAAAGAGGCGGCATGGTTAATACATTGCTCGTGCAACTGGCTAAAACGTAGATCGCCGTCGTCTATCATCTGAGACGCCAATTGAGCCTTTATAAGCCAACAGGCGCGCGCCGCCCGGTTTATGTCATACGGGTTTGTCTCAACGCCCGTGATGCCCTCGTTGTAACGATCCGATCCAACGTTCTCCCATTCTATCATGCTGTCAGAATGACCGTCCGAAAAAGATTCAAACGGTTCTGACTGCCAGTCACTTTGACTGATCGCTGTTGCGCGAGACGTGCCCGCGTTGAGCGCGAGGTATGCGTAACCATTCCGCACGGGCGGCAAAACCTCAACGCCCGCCGGATAAAAAGTATTGGCTTGCCATGTGGCAGCAAGTAGCGCCCGGTCAACCTCGAGCTCGATCTGTGCCTGGCGAAGTTTTGGCGCTGCGTTTGGTTGCACTCGATCCATGACCAGGACGATCGCCACGGTGCGCTCGCTGTTCTCACTGAGATCAGATAAGACCTCGATCACGATGTTTGAATCGTTCGGAAACGTCAGGCGCTTGCCCGCTGTGGTTGCTTCGATCTGTGCGTGGTAAGTGCCCGGCGTGTCCGTGTCCGTGGCGGACCAGTCATAAGTCACGGCGCCCACGATCAGCGTGTGAGTGCCTGTGCCCGCGCTTGTGGTAGTGATCGGCGCGCCGCCTTTAGCCTCAGACAGCTTTATGGCAGTGCCGACAACTGAAACCACAAAGTATTTTTTGCTCGCGCTCAGACCGCCCGGCAATGCGCCTGTGGACTTTAAGGTAACGTCCTGGTCCACTCTCACGTCCGCACTGCTAAGCGTGAGCGTCGCGCCGGATGCCGTGAAAGTCGGATCGGTTGCGATGGTTGCCGCGGCGTTGATCTTTGTCTCGCCCGTCAGCACGTTAAAGGCGCGAAACGTCGCCGTGTATCCCGATAGGTCCACTGGTCCTAGATTGTCACGCGCAATAATCACCAGGGACGGCAATCGATCATTTTGCTTAACTGTAAAAATGTTATCGGCCATCTTTGATCCCCGCGCTTGTGCGCCCTGTAAAGATCCTCACGCCGGATTGACTAACGCCCAACGTTGCGCCACGTGACGAGCTCAGCGTGCGAGCCTGAATCACGGCAAAGCCGCTGACCGTTGGCGCAAAGGCTGTCAGCGTCAACGTCCGGCCCGTGACCGTGATCGTGGTCTGCAACTGTGGCGCTGTGGTTGTCAACAAAAGCGCGCGAGGCGCCGGGCTCGCAACCTGGCGAAGCACGGGCGCGAAAGTCGTTGTTACCAGTGCGCCGGCCGCTGGCGTGATCTGCGTGCGTAGTTGAGGCGCGAAAGTCTGCAAGGCTATAGCGCGAGTCTGAGGCGTGACCGTTACAGGCTGAATAAGCGCCGGCGCAAAGGTTGTAAACGTCAGGCTTGCGCTGCCCGGCCTCACAGTAACGCTCTGATCGAGTGTTGGCGCAAACGTGGTCAGGACCAGGACACGCGATCCCGGTGTAATCCGCTCGAGCAAGCGCGGACTAAAGGCGGAAAGGTTGAGAGTGCGCGCCGCCGGCGTCAACTGTGTTCGCAGTAGCGGCGCAAACATGCTCAGGACCAGGCTGCGATTTGCTGGCGTGAGAGTCAGGACCAGGCGAGGCGCGAAAAGTGTCAACGTGAGACTCGCAGATCCCGCGATCACGAACGTATTAACGTGCGCCGCGAACGTGGTCAAAGCCAGCGATCGAGCGCCCGGCGTCAGTATAGCTTTCAACTGTGGCGCAAAACTCGTGAGCGTTAGAGTCTGCGAGCCCGGCGTAACGCCTTGCCGTAACTGTGCCGCAAAACTGGTTAATGTTATGGTCCGCGCGGCCGGTGTAAGTGTTTGGACCAGGCGAGGCGCAAACCTCGCAAGGCTCAGGCTCGCAGCGCCCGGCGTTACAGTTTGCCGGACGGACGGCGCAAAAGAAGTCAGCACGAGATTGCGCGCCGCTGGCGTGGTCTGCTGCTTTAACTGTGGCGCAAACGAGCTCAGCGCGAGAGTGCGAGGCGTTGGCGTTAGTGTCTGTCGCAACTGTGGCGCAAAGGCCGTCAGGGATAGAGCGCGATTAGCTGGCGTGACGGTTTGCTTTAGTTGAGGCGCAAAGGTTGAGAGCGCCAACGTGCGCGGCGCTGGCGTCAGTGTCGTTTTAATTTGAGGCGCGAAACTCGAGAGCGTGAGCGTGGCCGGCGCTGGCGTCACCGTTTGCGAGCCCGCGAGCAGACTAAAAGCGTGAGGCATCCCGAGCCTGTATATGCGCGGATGATCCGCAACGGTTGTGCCTGTCACTGTCGGCACTGCCAGTTTCCGGCTGATCACGTCGCGCACGAGCGGAATGTATTCGATTAGACCGTTAGGGATCGCCAGCGGCGTTAGACCATTGCCGAGTGCCTTTGCCTCGTCAGCGTTTAGAATCCGATTCCAGATCGCAAACTCCGCAAGCAAACCATCCCAATTTCGAGCAGAGTCATTGCCGCGGTTTCCCAGGTTGTACTTTTGTGTTTCGGTGAGAAACACTGATCCGATCGGCGCTGTGCCCGTGGTTACAGTTTGCGAAATGCCGTCTTTGTAAATGATCGGATTATTCGCCGCCGCGCTGTTGTCGTAAGTGATGAGGAAATTATGCCACTCGTTTACGGGCGGGCGAGCAACGGTCCAAGCGCCGTTAGTCGTCGAGAATTGATGCCCAAAGTCGTAAGTGTTGCCCGTGTTGTTATTGTTAAAGTTTATCGCGGAATTGCCGCCGGCCGCATCGCCCTTGTTGAATGCGCGACCACCAGCGCCGCCGCCGTTGCCGATGCGGTACACCCAAATAAAATAACTCGCTTGCGCGGGCTCGTTTGTTAGTGTTGACTGAATAATGTCAGTCGATGCGCCGCCGAATTGACGCGCCATTGTTTTTAGGTTTCCTTCAACTCAACCGCGACCAGCTCGAGATCGCCCGTTGCATCATCGCTTGCCACGTCGCGCCGGATGCGTAAACGGAATAATTCGCCCACGGCGATCGAGTCCATATTCGCGCCGTTAGACACTGCAACGTTTGTGATCTTGACGTTGCCGGACGTCGCCGGCACTGTGGCCGCTGTGACGGTCTGCGCTGTCGCAAAGCCGTCCGCGTCAATGTCCTGTTGGCCGTCGCCTATGCGCTCAAATGAAACATCCCACCCGCCCGTGCCGGACGTGGCTGAGGTAGCGGACCAGTGTAGATAGACCGTGATGCCGTTCCCGCCATAATGACGAGGCAACACGAAATGCAGATAGATTGACTCTTGCGTTGTGGGATCGAAGTCATAGCACGGATGCGTGTTGCGAGTGTCAAACGTGGCGAAGTTAGTCGCCGGGAAACTTGCGCCGCCGTCCGCGGTCCAACTCGCTAGAGTTTGTCCTGTTGCCATCTAAAGACATACCTCTATGCCGCGGCTGTTTCTTCCGGTGCTGGTGCTGAACGCAAGTAAGCAAGCGCCGCCTGTAGCAGAGCATCGCCCGCATCGCCGCTTTCGGCGTAAGCGATCTGAGTCCCGTCTTTGAAAACCTCAACGCGAGTCAGTACCTTGCGCGCCGTCTCTTTGATCTCGTAACCAGCGGCCTCGAGCTCGCCCCTTAGTGTGCGCGCGCTGACAAACTCGCCCTCTATGCAATTCGTGACGGCCTTTGCGATCGGATCGTGCCCCTGACTTTCGGCAGCAAGTCTGATCATTTCTTTGCGTGGCTCGTTTCGCATCGTGTTTTAACCTCTGATTAAGTCGCCTGAAAAACGCCGTTCGCGTCTGCCGCAACCACAAACTGATTGCCCGTTGTGGTTGTCACGTCCGCCGGTGTCGAGTCGAGCAAACAATACGCTAACACGTCGCCGCCAACCTCATAGATCACAGCAAACCTCGCCGTGATTGATCCGCCGCTTGCGGTCCACGTGGGATCGGTTTGTATGTCGATCGTGACTGTGGTTGTGCCGGCGATCGTGAGCGTGATCGAGATCCCGCCCGTTGTGTATCCGTTGGCGTTCGCGTGTTCGTTTGTGAGTCCGGCGTAAGTGGTTGAGGCGGCGCCGATGTTTGACGTTGAGAGAAACAGCGCCATCTTAAACGTGTCGCTGTCTATATCGAAAGTGCCGTTAAAAAACTTTTGCCGCCCGGCGTTAGTAAACTGCCATGCACCAGCCGCCATGATTTAACCTCGCTTGGCGCGTTATGGACCAGGCACACAGATCGCGCCCGCTGTGTGCCCCGTGTCCGTTGGCTTGTTAACCTGCGTCAGCGAGCAGATTGATCAGATCGGCCTTTGAGCCCTTGCTGTCGAGCCCTTTTTTGTCGGCCATTTCCGCGAGCTCAGCTTTTGTTTTCCCGTCGAGCTCGAGCAGTCGCAGAATGTCGGCCTTTGTGTGCGAGGCTTTGACGTTGATGCCCTTCGCTTCCGCGGCCTCTTGCAGCTCAGCCTTAGTGCGCGTGTCCTCCGTCTCGTCAGTGCTCGCGCCCTGAGACTTGCCGGACTTATCAGACTTGTCAGACTTCCCCGCGTTTGGATCATCGCTGATCGCGCCCAACGGCCGGCCACGCTCGCCAACTCCGAAAGTCGTTGCCCCTAACGTCTCTGTCACGTCTGACGGTTGCTGTGGCGTTAATTCCTCTTTTGATGCCACGTACAAACTATCAGGCGCCGCAAGGATCTCGCGTGCGTCAACTTTGAAAACCTCGAGAGGTTCGCCGTTGTCTTTGCGGTAAATCGTTTGCTTTAGTGCCTGTGGCGGCACTGTGATCGTGTTATCGTGCCGCGTGATTTTCTCGCCTGTGGTTGTGACTTTACCCGCCATGCTTTACCCCCTCTTAATGCGTTGAGATCCACGCTTGAAAATTGATACCCGTGGCAATCGTGCCGGCAATAAAAACCCGGCCGCGGATATACGGGTAGTAAACGCCGTTGCGCTCATTCGTGAACGGCAACACATAGCGGCCCGTTGTGTCGTCAACGTCAACGCCGGACGTGCCTTGCGCTGTGCCGATTGCTGAGCCGTCGCCTATGGTCAACTCCGCGAGGTTAGCAATGCCTGAGGCGAACGTGGGCGAAGTGCTGCCCTGGATAACCATCGTGTAACGTTCGTCGCCCGTGGCGATCTCGATCGCGGTAACATCGATCACACAGTCACCGCGAAAGTACCCGGTGCCTATGTCGAGGATTCTGTTTGCTGACGCCACTTGCCACGCGGCACTCGCCGCGAGCAAGCCCGCATCTTTCAACGCCAAAAGCGCGTCATAAGTGTAATCCGGCCGGCTTTTAGGAAATGCCATTGTTCAATTCTCCTTTATGCTGTCGCCTTATAGCGTGACGGCGGCGTTAGAAATGGACCACAGACGCGCGGCAGAGCGGCCGTGCATTAGTGCAATGCCGGCAAACCACTCAACGCGAGTGCGCAGCACTGGTTTTGCATCTTGCTCGCCTAGATCCTTGACGCGCATAACTCCGTTTTGAATGCCGTGCAGCATTCCCTCGCCAAACGAAACGACATAGATCGAGGTTGCCGTGGCAGTGCCGGACGTTGCGGCCTCAGTGAACGGCAAAAACTCAGTGTCGTCCTCTTCCACGAGGATCGGCAGATCGTTGTAGACCGTCACGGGACGCCCGAAAGCGTCTTTTGTGTACGTGATAAAACCGCTCACGGTGCTGTCACGAGCCGCGGCTGTGAGTCGGCGCCGTAACGCTTTGTTCATAATTAAGTGAGTCGGATTCATAACGGCATCGATCGCCTCGTCAAGTTTGGCGAGACTCAGCGGCGTGCCGTTGGCCGTGGCGCCCGCTGCGATCTTTTGTGCGCCGGTGAGTCGCACTTGTAGGCCGTCCATAACGCGAGGATCTACTGTCGAGTCGCCTTTGATGAACGCTTGCGCCCACCCGTAAGAGAGCGCCTTGATCTTCATTTTCTCTTGTATCGCGCGCTGTCCCTGCCCGCGCGTCTCAACAATGAAAACGTCCACGTCGAGATCGCCGCCAGCAATGTGCAACGTCTCAGTCATTGGATTGATAACGCCCGTCGATTCTGTGTAGCCCTCGTTGACGCCGCGGAAAGCGATCCCCGGCAACGATTCCTCGCGGCTGTAAGCGAGTGATCCGCCCGCGATGTCCTCAAAAGGAATTTCACGCAGTAGCGCCGAATTTTCCGCAAACAGTTCTATAACGGCGCTGCGCTTAACTTCACCCGTGTTAAGTTTTGCAGCTTCAACTAATGTGACTGCCATGTAAAGGCTCCTTTACTTCGCTGTCGCGCTCGCCGCGGCCTCTTGCTCGTTGGCGTATTTCAGCCGCTCAGTAGCGGACAGCTTGGAAACATCCACGGCGCCTAACGCCGGGCTGTTGCGGTTGACTCGTGACCCTGTGCCGCCATTCCCTGAGTCAGCAAAAAACCAGGACTTTTGCTTTCTCAGATCGTTAGTGGCCCACGTCTCAAACGGTGTGCCGATAAAAGTATCATTAGCGCCGAGCACGCCGAGCTCTGCGGGATCGCCCGCTAGTGGCCGGACCATCTTTCGCACTGCCGCCATAGCGTCAGGCATGGCCTCAGGTATTACGCCGGCTTTGACTAAGACAGACTCGATCGCGCGGTCAGTTATTAACTGGTTTGCCGCGTCCTCTTTCGTCTTGATCTTCGTGTCAAAGTCTGTCCGCATATCGTTGATCGCTTTCTGCGTGTCAGCGAGTGCGGCGCGTAAACCTTCGATCGTATTTAAGTCGTGCTCTTTCGTTGGCTTTTGCTGCGCTGCAAGTGCCTCTTTTGCTTTCGCAGGATCGATCCCCGCGTATGCCTTTAACTGGTTAGCCGCGGTCTGGTGCAACTGCCGCTCGTTGTCGAGTGCTGTTTGCAAATTCGTCACGTCAGGGATCTCGCCAGTGAAAACAAAGAAGTCACCGATCGCCTCGTATGCTTTTTTGCCCTCTGCGTCGAGCGCGTCATACTCAGCCTTTGTCAGTTTTGCTTTAGTCGGCATGGTTGTGTTGTTTATCCTCTTTCTGGAATAGAGCCGTGGTTTGCGCCGGATCACTCAGTCGCGCAACGGACTCGCCTGCAAAATCACTTTGCCTGATCAGACAGCGCCGGATCACTCAGTCGCGCCGCCCGGTACAGTTAGGCGGGATTTACAGCGGCGATAGTATCACATGAATCGAAATTGATACATTCATTTTGACATAATTCTGTCATACTGACCGCGAGGCAAACACGGAAACGCCCCGCCAAGTGTCGAGCCCGGCGAGGCGTCACCGCTGTTAGTCTGTAACCTTACCAGTTACAAAGCCAAACCATGACGCTCTTGATCAGCGTCCGCGGTTTGTGACGGCGCACGAGTTTGCCGCGGTTTGGCGCCCTCGTGCGCTGTTGCATATATCTCAGATCATCCGTGAAATTAAGCATAGGCAATACTCCCGTTTTGTGTGTGTTGAGTAACATTGCGAGGTTAAACTTTTATCGCCCTGAGCCCGTGCCGTTGCTTTGCGCTGTTTCGAGTCCTAACGCTTTCCGCATCCGGCGATCCGCGCTCAACAGAACGCCGTTGAGTCCTTCGAGCTCGAGCGAGGTTAGTTGTGCGCTGTACGTGAAAGTAATCCCGCTCGCCTCAACCTCGCCGTGGACCACGGCGCCGCTGATCGTATGACGGTCCTCAGCGTTAAACGTCCGCGCGTCGAGTGTTTCTATGTCGATCGATTTGATCATGGTCCTGGTCCTGTGTCCGTTGTTGTTGGAAATGAAACGGCGCCTTTTGAAGCGCCGCCCCTTTAAGTGTTTGTTGTAGACGCCGCCGGGCGGCATGTTTCCGTATGTCACGGCGCCGCCTTTGGTTGCTCGTCAAATAACAGAGCGAGCACGGCATGGACCATCGCCGCGAGTGCGTTAATTATTCTCGTCATGGTTGCCCTCGTGGTTGTTGTCGCAGAGTGTGATCCCGCGTTGCACGTTGGCCGTGCGCTTAATCAGTCCGGCCTTTTCAAACTTGACGAGGTAGGTATGCGCGCTCGCTGACGATCTCAGATTAAACCGCGCGCAGATTTCCGCTATTGTCGGCGCCTCGCCTCGTGCCGTGATACAGGACCGCACGAAGTTAAAAACACGTTGCTGTTTGGCTGTAAGTGTAGAGGCAGCGGGATTGACCCCGCTGCCGTTGTTGTCTGCCATCGTTTTACGCCTCCCCCTCGCCGTACTTTGTGACGTACTCAACGAGATCCGCCCGTGCCTCTTTAATCCATTCCGCGGTTGTCACAACGCCGCAAGCGTGATCGTTGGCTTTGTAGAGGTTTTCTCTTGTTGCATCGATCGCCCTGTCGATCGCGCCGATATTTCCACGCGCCGCCAAAACCGCGAAGTGTTCAAGCAACAACTGAATGCGCGCCGATTGAACTGCGCCGCCCGCGTTGTGTGCGAGCATGGTTGTTAATGCGCTGATCTCAGTGTCGGATAGCAACTCGCCGCAAGTCTGAAAAATACTGTCAATCTCACGCGAGTTTTGAATAAAGGCAGAGACGCGCAACAGATCCTCGCGGTCCAAACGCTCGTCAGGCTGATAAAGCTCGTTGAGCATTTCCAACGTGCGAGGCTGATAGTCCTGATTGTTTCTCATTTCGTTGGCAGCTTTGAGCGTCCGCGCGGCTTGCTCCAAACGTGGCGGACTATCATCCGCGGGATAAAGATGCGCGGCGCCCACGCGCTCATTGATCCGTATTGCGAAACGCAAATACGCCCGCTCAGACTTCATGCCCTGCGCGAGATCAAGTAACAGATCGATCTTTGCGTCCTCGATCTCGCGGTCGATCGCCGCGGTGTCAATGGTTGCCGTCTCGCCCTTGTCGACCTCGAGCGCCGCCGGCGTTGCCGCTGGTCCACTGTCGCTTTCGTCAAGGTAGCGCGCAACGAACTCGCGGCAACTTTGCTCACAATGTCGCATCCGCTTATAAAGATGCCGCATTGCTCGCCACGCGATCTCGTGCTTGTACTTGTTCTCCGTGTAAGACGGCGCAATGGACGCCAGCAATGCGATCAAGGCATTGCGCTGATCCTCGTCGTCCGTGTCGTCAATTGTTTCGATCTGCGTTTCGGCCCACTCAGGCGTTGCTGTGAACGTGGCCCGTTCCGAGTGAATAGGCAACACGTCAGGATCGTTCATGCTGTTGCGCTCACGCTCAGGCGTGTTAGTCAGCAAGTTTGAAATAATATCTGTCAACCCGATCGCATGTTTGATCGAGGCGTCCCGCGCCACGCTAACAAGATCCTCTTGTGCGTTTGTGCCGCCCGCCTTATTCAAACTCGCCAGTAATTGCACGAGCGCAAGATGTCGATTGCGAGGCGTGTTGCCGTTCAACGCCTGATCCGTCAGACTTGCGATCTGATCTTCCGTGGTCCATGATCCGCCGTTCCCATTTGTGCCCGCTTGTGAGTTTATGTGTTGTTGAGTCTGCATTGTGCTGTTTCCTCTTTCGTTTGGTTAGTAGATCGTTGAGTGAGTGACGCGATCATTTCGTCATACTGTTGCGCGGCGTGGTTAATAGTATCGCGCTGACGCGCTTTGCCTTTAACAAAGACACGTGAGCACGAGCCTTGCGGCGTTACCTCATGCCACTGGTAAACTAACCATTCCTCGCGGCTGATCTGATCTAATGTTCGCATAGCAAGCATCCTGTAAGATAGAGTCCGGCGCGTTAAATCTGCGCCAGCGTTTCGAGTCTGCGGTAGAGCGTTTTACGGGAAATGCCAAGTAATGCCGCCGCCGCCTTTTTGTCGCCGTCTGTTTTAGTGATCGCCTGTTGTATCCGGTCCCGCTCGTTGGCGCCGTTGTATTGCGCCAGCAAGGCCGCTGCCGCCTCGTTTGCCGTCCGGCCCTCGCCGCTGTATGGCAAGCCTGACCAGGCGCTTTTTCCGACCTTTTGCGTTAGGTCACACTCCCACGTGCCGTCTAAACAGCGCGTGAGATTGACTTGTATGTTTCCGGGTAGAGTGTTGAGCGCGTCAACGGCGCTCTGTGTTGTTGTTTTGCGGGATTTGCCCCGCCGTGTTGCTGCCATAATTAACGCCCCTTTGTAAACGTGTGTCAAAACACAGGGACGCAAGTATACACGGCAGAGACACAGAGCGGATCTGTCAATGTGACTTGTAATAGGCGTGAGGCTGAGATTGTCCCGGCGAGGCTTAGTTGACGGCTGAGGTTGCCGCGGCAGTGCGCTCAGCGTCCGCCACGGGCAAGCCAACGCCCGGCATTTTTGGATCTTGCGGCGCCGGCGCTGGTACTGTTGGCGAGTCGTCGACCACGATCGTTATCGAGCCGCCGTCGCCGTTCTTATCCGCCTTGCCAATCATGCGAGCGTGAATGCCCAACAGTGACTCAATGCCGTCCTGTAGTGCGCGCGCCATCGTTCCGAGCTCTGATATGCGCTCGCCCTGGTCTAACAGTTTATCCGTGGCCGTGACGGCAACCTTGTCTTTCGGCGCGATGATAGACAGGCTCAGCGCCGATATGCGTTGCTCTATATCGATCAGGCTTTGACGCGCTGAGTCAACGCCCTTGCTGTCGTGTGACTCCCACTTTAGCTCGTCATTCTCGCCCGTGAGTTTGAAAACCACGTTAGGACCGATCTGCCTGGTCTCGTTGACGGGCGGATTATTGTCTTTCGGGACTCTGCCATTGTTCGGCGGATCAACTTCTTTATGGACCAGGATAGGCACTAAGGCTTTCTCTTGCGTGTCGAGATATGACCACTTTTTGTAATGCTCGAGATTCAAGTACGCGATCTCGATCAAGTATGGATCGCTGATTAGAAAGCCGCGCTTGTTTGTGTACACAACAACCACGGGCAGACGATCGAGTTTTGTGGTCCCTTTGTCGATCACTTGCTCTGTGTTGTCTTTGGGATTCTTCCGCTTTAACTCCCATTGCATAGGACCGTAGAGCGTGGGATACCCTTGCTCGTCCACTAACAGCACGGGCAACCACAACGTCCGATACTGGCAAGCAACCTTTTCGCCGTAGCGTCCTGCCTTGACTGGTGCGTGTTCTTCAAAAGTGATCTGTGTTAAGACTTCCTCGCCGTTGATCCGATCACTCAGCCAGTTAAAGGCGAGATCCTTTGTGTACATATTCCAATACGGCCGGCGTCCGCTTTTCTGTGCCTGGTATGCAGTCGAGCCCGGCGGCAAAGGCTTTTCCATATCGACAAACACAAACACGTGACCCTCGAGCGCCTTTTGCAGTAGCTCTTTCACAAACACGTCAATGTGAGTGCCGGCGAGATCGATGTTTTCAAGATGCGTTTTGATCTCCGGTGGTATGTCGTCGCCCAGGATCGGGTTTGTCTTACAGACCATGCCCACGATGCCGTTGCGGATCTTGCGATAGGCGTTAAAAAAACTCGAGTGCGCGAGGCGCTGGTTATAGCCGCTGGTCCGTTCGCCCGGCCACTTAGGCAGATACTTAGTGCGTCCGGCCCGGATCGCCGGTGTCCCGCGTTCAACGTCGCGGACCAGCTCTAAGTCCGGCATCATATCTTGACGTGCTTTGCACTTGAAGTCTGCGCGGTTTTCGTCGTTAATTTGAACGGTTGCCATAATCATTAACCTCGTGCTGTTAGCCTACCAGCCCACTTGCTGAACGCCGCCGCGGCGTGGCGCGCTGTCGGCAATCAATAACTCAGTGAATCCCCAAACCATCGCGTCTAATCTGTTCGGACTCTCTTTGCCTTTGATAGGTTCCCACGTGCAAAGCTCGTCCTCGAGATCGGGAAAGTCGCCCACGAGAAAGCCGCGGCGTGTTGGCTTGATCTCGTCAACCTCGAAAAACGCGGCCACGGGCTCAGCGCGCGCCGCTTTGCCGTGCGAGGCATAAACGATCTTAACCTTAATATCAGGATCGATCCCGTTAATTATCGTTGTGATCATTTCGCCGCCCTGGTTTCCCTCAGCCACGATCGCGTCAGCGTTGAGCCTGTAGTAAAGATTGACGGCGGCTGTGGCCCACGTGGTAGGACTTCCCTGTACACTCGCATCCTCTAAAACATAGCCGCCCCAGTTATGACGGCCCACGCCGATTATCCCGGCCTCGTCGCCGGCGCTGGTAGTTGACGGATCAACCGCGACCACGATGCGATCAAACTCGCGCTCAGCCGTCGCCAACACGCGCGAGGCTTCGCAGAGATCACGAGTCCACAAAGCGCCCGGCGCCTGGTCCACGTCCTCAACTAGGATCTCGATCCGGTAACTGAGCGCCGTCATATCTTGCGCGAGATCGCGTATCGCCGCGGCGCTTATGTGAGGATTATCAAAACTCGAAAACTTGAAAGTGACATAACGGCCCGTTTTGTCGGCCTTTGCTTTGTTGTAAAACTTGGCGGCGTGTTGTGGATCGTCTGCCTTGCTCGTGCCCTCGCTGTGAAGTGACGGCGGCGTGAATCCGAAACAGGCATCACCGTCACGGTCTGCGAGTAGAGGCGCGCCCGCTGAGTCCCACGTTGCCTCTGCCATTAGCTGAAACTCGTCAAGATAAAGATCGTCGCACCAGTCGCCGCGCAACTGTGACGGGTTCCAGGCTGTCATAGCTTGGATCGAAACGTCCGTGCCGGGAAACTCTATTATGTGCTCTGTCTCGTTTTTGTGTAGTACGCCTTGCTCGATCAGCGGCGCGAGTGCGCGACATACTACGGTCCAAAAGCGCCGTAACTGTTTCGCCGTAGGCGCTGCGTATATCTGACGTCGCCCTTTGAGGAAACGTTTACACGCACGGATCGCAAAGCCTTTAGTTTTGCCGCCGCGGCGCCCGGCCTTAACAACTATTCTCTTTGCGGTACAGTTTACAAACTGCGCTTGTTTAGGATGCGGCTGCGGGATCGTTACCTTGATCGTCCGCGACCTCGAACCCTGCGGAATAATCGGCAACGGTCTGCCGCTGGTGATAACTGTGATCGCATTCATTCGCTATCAGGCGCGTCCGGCGCCGTCTCTTGCACAAACTCAACCTCGATCCTGAGCGGCCCGCCGTCCACGCCGCCTAGCTCGATCTTGCTGTTGTCCCTGTAAATTGTTGGCCGGCGAGCTCTGAGTAGGAATTGCGCGTTAGAGTCTGAAAACTTTGTGACTGATCCGGTTTCCTCGCCCTGGTAAAAAACAGGCTCTTGCCATCCGTCCAACGCGCGCTCATAAACCTTAGACTCGAGCGCGTCCGTGTGCTTCTCTACCACGTCATCCCACTCAACGCGGAAACTTTCAACCTCTGATTTCCACTTGTACGCTGCCGTCCGGCCTATGCCGATCACTTCGCAAGCGTCAGAGACGTTGCCGCGCGATTTATCTAACGCCGCTATAAACGCCTCGCGGTTTTTCTTTGTCCTGATTGATCGGTTTGCCATAGATGCTCTGTCATTCTTCCAGGCTCAGAATCGTAAATGGTGGCCGGATCTCGCGGTTGAGCTCTGCCGCTGCCTCGAGCGCGCACGTAACAACGAGCTCGCCACTGATAGGCTTAGGTAGTCGCTGGTATGCGGTAAACATCGCGGCCCGTGCTTCCACAGCGCCGCTGCCCGCCGCCTGGTACGGCGTGGCGATCTCTGTCGCGGAATAACTGCCGTCGATGCAAAAGATCCTACCCTTGATCGCAACGAGACAACGGCCGTCCATTATCGTTTCTGGTCCGTCGCTGTCGCTGTTTTTACACTCGCCGCCGTGCTCTTTTAGGCACTCGCGCAAGGCAGCACAAAAGTCTTTCACAAAGTAAGCGGCGAGATCGCCTTTGATTTCAGGCGGCGCAAAGACGTGACGGATCAACTGTGACACGCGGCTTGTGCCGGACACGCCGATCAAAAACTTGCCATGCTGAAAGACTTTCGGCGTTGCTGTGACCAGTGAACTATCACCAGAATCTAGGCCCGCGTCCGCGCCCATCCACACGATCCCGTTTTCATCTTTTGCCGCTGCAATACAAGTCACTTGATCACACGATCTGGTCCACACGCCGGATCAACCGCGAGCACAATCCGGCAACTCTGCAATGGACCATGCTCGCGCTCTAATTCCTCGAGCGTTTTCGTTGTGTACCACACGCGATCACCGTCCCTGTGTAGCACGGGCATCAACTCGCGTTGACGCTGTTGGATCTCTTGCCATTGGTTTATTGCGTCCATGATTCGTCCTTAGTTTTTATTCGCGCTTGTGCGGTTGCAAGCCTGAGCCTGACGGTCCACGGTTGCGAGTCTTATCAAACTTATCCTCGAGCGCGTCAAGATAGTTGAACATCTCAACGGCGTGTAATTCGAGATCCGCCGGTGTAATGTCGCCCGCGTGGTCCATTAGATAATGCTGCAAGTCTGAGATCGGCTTTGTGTCCGCCTCTGACAGTCTGCCCGGTTGCGTGACTTCAATGTGATGCAAAAGAAACGCAGCGGCGTCTGACAGCGCCCGGATCTTCGCGCCTGTATCGGCGCCTGTGGCGTAGTCGATCCGGCCCTTGCAAATTATGACGTACTGACTGAGTGACATAGTTTTACTCCTTGTTATAGGTTAGGTTTGCTTTGTCTGCGTTTTTGATCGAGTAGATTTGCATAAACTGATCGATCTTTCCCTCGAGCCTGGTAACGTTCTTATCCGCGATCGTTGCAAAATTGCGCGCCGTCTCGATCCTTAGATCGCGCTCTGTGTTTGTCTTTTCTGAGATTTCCACAAGTGTCCTGAGTTTGATCAGCTCGTCGTGTTCGTCCTGTCGCTTCCAATAGTTTGTAACTCCGAAACTTAAAGACGTTCCAAGTATCGCGTAGATTATTCCGTCGCGGATCGAAAAACTCCCGCTCGCTTTGTTCGTTGCCGCTTTTTGTACCATGAGGATCAGCCCTCGCAGTTTTGTTAGAGGATTGCGTAACCATGCCGGCCTCTGTGCAAGACTGTCCGGCGTGACTGACGGCAAGTGGTCAAGCTGTGCCTCTATATCGTGAAACCGTAGCTTTGACGGATCTGTTACATGGCCGTTGTGTCCGTTGTGGCCGTTTGTTGTGGCCGCGCCCGTTCGCGTGGTTTTATCCGTCGAAGCATTCATTGATCACCAGCTTGCCGATCTCTCATGCGAGGCGCATTTAACTGCCCGATAATAGCAGTCAAAATGACTTACCCGCAACGCCTTTGTAACACTTTCGGACGGTCTAAGGCGTGGTTGTGTCGCCCGTGTGTTGCTCGAAAGTGCCGCCGCGGCTGACGATCTCGCCGTAGATTTCCGTCAGGACCGTATACATGCCCTTTGCCATTGCCTGTTGAGGTTTGCTTTGTGGCTCGTAAGGCTGATTAAGAATGTAAACGCTCGAGCCCTCTGGCAGCGGTTGACCAGGCTTGCCGCGCATCCATTTTCTGAGCGTCCGTGCCGTGGCGCATCCCTCAACTATGTAATCCTGATCGGCGTGCTCGTCCATCCAACGCGCCGCGGCCTCGCTTGCCTCTGACCATCCGAGCCCGATCAGCGCGTCTGTGTTGAGCACGTGCTTTATGCCGTGCTGATATGCCAGCTTTTCAGCAAGCGAGCTCTTGCCCGTCGATGGACCACCAGTGATAAAGATTCTCTTTGCCATAATTTTACCCGGCGATCCTCGCCTCTGTGATGCCCGCCCGATCTACTGCGTACATATCCGGGCGGCGTCGATCGTTGCGTTGAAAGATTGAACGGACCAGCGCCGGCGCGTCTTTGCGAAAGATGCCGAGCCGCGATTGCCCACGCAACGGCTTGCGCCCTACCTTGCGCCACTCGTAACCATATCGAGAATGCTGCGAGGCGTTGACCAGTGCCACACACAGCGCCTTGATCCTGTCGAGCGGTATAGTCGGCAGATCGTCCGCTATTTCTTCGGGCTCGCAATAACCATCCTCGATCAGCGCGAGGATCGCGATCTGCTCTTGCTCTGTGTCCTCTGTCAAACTGAGCTCTTGCCTTTTCCTGTAGCCCTTGCCCACAGCGAGGATCGAGAATCCACAACGGCCACAAGTCCAACGGCGCCGCCCTGGTGTGCCGCCCACGCCGCACTCAACCTTGCACTCGAGGCAGTACGGCCTAACGCCCACGTCAATATGCTTGTGAGGCGTTCGCGGCGTTTGCGTGACAGGCGCTTTCACTTCGCACGGATTACAGGACCAGCGAGGATTCTGACTCAACGCTTTATGGATCGTCATGCGCGCTTTACAGCGTCGACAATGCGGGCGCGCGTCGAGCGGCCACAGTGCGAGGATCTTTTGTGCTTTGATCTGCGCGGCGCTTGGCGGCTGTTCACAACGAAAGCATGACCACGGCGCGCCCTCGCCTCGCCGGTACATTGCCGATCGATGCTCAATGCAAAGCGGGATCTGCATTGACTTTTCAAACTCAACACGCCGGCGCTCTGCCGCTGTGGGAGTTTTAATCTGTCGGACTTTCCGGGCTCGCAGTTTAACGATCTTTGGTTTACGGCCACGTGCGGCCCTGGTCCCTGTCCTGGTCATAACGCACGAGTGCCGACACTCTTTGCAGCGCCATGACGGCCATTTACCACCCGAGCCCGTGACGCTCATGCGCTGGTGACACTTCACACAATGCGGCCGCGTCTCGTGCGGATACTTGCTCAGCCTGTGAGTAGAGCGCGCCGGGAAAAACGTTTGACAGTATCTACAATGCCAGTGCGGACGCCCGGCCTTTCGGCCTTTGAGGATCAGGCGCTTGTGACAAGTGACGGTGATACAGCATGGTCTAAGCTCTAACGGATATTCCTCGATCGCGGAAACTATCATCAGTTAAGCAGTGCCCGATTAAGCCGCTGTCACAGTGTTGGACCACGAGAAAAGATAGGATCTCGTCAGCCTGTGCGGATTGTAACAGACCTTTGCGAACGTGCGGCCGTAAATGTGATCTCACAGCATAGGCGTTGCGCTCAACCTGTTTGCGGCATACGGGACACGTGGCCTCGCCCACGGGGCACTCGCAGCTCGTAATGACGTCGATCAGTTTCGTGTCCGTCTTTGACGGCGCAATGTATCCGCCGCGCCAACGCCGGCGCTTCTTTGTCGGCAACGGCGAGGCGTAGCGGCCACGGCCGCGCCACAGCTTTTCACGTTCGCCAGCTTTCCAGCGCGCAAACTTTAGGCACTCGTGAGGCGTGTCAAACTCTGACTTGCTGCGTCTGTTCTGACCGCCACTCGCGCCGAGTACCAGGCACTCAGTCCGAAAGAAAAACAGCGGCTTGTCAGTGCCGCGAGTCTCGCCCTTTCGCCATATCTCAACTCGCCAGTTTAAGACGTTCTCAGTATGGACCAGCTTATCCCGGCGATTGATAACGGCGCGCGTGACTCGTGGCTGTTGCTTCGCATAGTTGATCTCGCATTGCTGTGCGAGGCTCAACCGCTGAAACGGCGGCAACGCCTTGACGTGCTCAGCCATAGGCAGCGCCCCGATCGGCTTTGCCTCTAACAGTCTCAACTCGTCAGTCTCGAGCACAGCGCGGACCACTCTGCGAGGTTGCGCCGTCCGTGGTCTACCTATCGCGCCGCCTTTTCGTTTGTTTAGCGCCTTGCCGTGCTCGATTAACTTTAGTTTGTTTCTTACTTCCAAGTCTGCCATTGCTCTGCCGCCTCTGTTTCCGTGTCCCTGGTCCGTAGTCTTTCAATGAGTGCGCCCACGCATCGAAAAGCGCCCACTCTGCCGCCGTCCACGTGCGCGGATCGCCGTGCGTCTTTGCCGATACAGGCGCCGGCGGGATCTCCGGTGTCGGCCAGTGCGCGCGATCGTCAACAACCTCGTCAGCCATACGCCGGGATCTCTTGCGGTTGCTTGCCATACACGAGGCTGTCATAGACGCTGATCAGCATTCCGTGACAGTGTTTCCGTTTTGACTTCTCACAGACGCCTTGACGCAAACGGATCACGCCCTTGCGCTGAGCTCGCAGAATGACGCCGCCCGCGGCCCTATTGTCAGACGTGTGCGGTATCCGCGGCAGCTTCGAGAGACGATCCCAAACGTGATCGGCCGTAAAACTTTCTTCACTGGTAGCCACGTGGACCAGGCAGTTATAAAACGTTTCTTTCCAGTCCGGCGCCGCGTGTTCGTCGCAACGCTCGATCGCCTCGCGCATTGCTTCTTTAGTCTCTTGCCAGTCGAGGATCACGGGCTCTGCGGTTGTTGGCCTATCCTGTCGCCCGTAAGGTTTTTGATTCATGCGATCCCGTTCCCGCGCGAGCTCGTTTAGCCTGTTGCCCCACAATGGATCGGGCTCAGGCTCGAGATCGTCAAACAGTGATCGCATGATTGAATCTGACTTGTTCATTTCCGCTTAATTCTCCCTCTGTTTTTTGGTCTGCAATGTCTGTCACACAATGCCCACGGGATCGGCACAGCGGACCAAAAGCCGCGCAACCATTCGCCACAGTGCGAGCAAAAGATTTTCTCCCAAGCGCGAGTTTTAATCTGCCGCGGCATCTTTGCTCCGCTTTCCCTGAAACGCTTTATAGACCTCGATCTGATCGAGATAGGTCCGGTCACTGTCATACAAAGCGCCCTCGATCTCTGTGCCTTCGTAAGGCAGCGGGATCGGATAGTCGTCAACGTCCGGCGTGTTCTCTTGCAGCGCGTTACGCAATGCGGCCCACGTCTTAGTCAGCCGCTTGTTGTAGTCGGCCATTTGCCGATCAATCTTTTTCTTTAGCTTCGCGTACTCAGAACGCAGCGCGGTTATATGCTGGTCATGCTCTGCCGCGGCTGAGTCCGCCCGCTCTTGTAAGTCGGACTCGAGCTCGCCGCGAGCCTCGCGCACTCGATCTTGTAAAGTCACGTCAAAGTAATTCTCGATCGCGTCTCTTAGGATCGCTTCCAACGAGCCCGGATAAAGCGCCTCGAGTGCGTCTAATTCCGTTGCGCCCTCGCCGTGCCGTGTTTCCCACTTTGCTTTTCCGCGCTCGCTTTCCTTAATCGGCGTCCGTGGTAACTGGTACTCGCGGCACTGGTCCACAGTGAGCGCGGCCGCAAACAGTTTGACGTCAAGATCGAGGTTTCTTGTTTGGTTGAAAAACTCC
>Ga0105239_10001352_pt1 | contig 33013 bp, 25 predicted proteins | sample KBSC44metaG_FD_92761 | JGI IMG/M metagenome (GOLD analysis project Ga0105239, IMG submission 92761) | Corn rhizosphere microbial communities from Kellogg Biological Station, Michigan, USA - KBS C4-4 metaG | ecosystem: Host-associated > Plants > Roots > Rhizosphere > Soil | place: Michigan, USA...
AAGGTCTAGGAAAGCTTGAGAGGCTCGAGAGTCGATGGGAACCTATTCACGAGACCCAATAAATAACAAATACTGAGCGGCGAGTCTGAGCACTCTAGGCGCAAAGCGCCAAGCGTTGATGATAATTTTTGTGGTACCTTGGGATCCTATATACAGAGAGCTCTATCACTTAGGAACGAGAATCTAAGCTAGCAAACTTACTTGTATTGTCGGTACGGGCACCCAACGGGTCTACCTGTAGGAGAATACTTAGGTAATAGTCGTAGTGGTGTAATAATACTGAGCCTCTCTGCACTAATGCTAATTGGTTGGTTAGATGCATGACTCGGTCAGATCAATTCTGGGGGTTGCTACCGCCGACGTCATTTCAGATTCAAAAGCTATCAGACTAGAGTCACCAATAAATTTCAAAGGCAAACAGCCTGTACTTGACTTTCGATCAAAAACCTCGGTATCGAGATTGACCCCATCCTCTGCCTATCTGATCCTTTGACTAGTGGTCAGCATGAAGCAGCGATTTTCGTCCCTGGATGTCAAGGTGAGAATTCCCCAACCCCGCCAATTTCATGCCCACGCTCGTACCCTACACAACATGCGACCAAGCGACATGTGCTGACAGACAGATAATCTTCCGATTCTTCCAGGTCATTGCCAACGAACTTGCAGCGGCACTCATCACCTTACGTGTTTCGAATATCTATGATCTCTCCAGTCGGATATTCCTCCTCAAATTTGCCAAACCAGGTCGGAGAGAGCAGCTGCTGGTCGACTCGGGCTTCCGTTGCCACTTAACCTCTTTCTCCCGCACCGCAGCCACTACTCCATCTGTCTTCGTCAGCCGACTGCGGAAATATCTTAAGAGCAGGCGAGTTACAGGCGTTTCGCAGATAGGTACCGATCGAGTCATTGAGATTAGTTTCAGTGATGGCCAATATCGTTTATTCCTCGAGTTCTTCGCCGCTGGGAATATAGTTCTTACTGATCCCGACCTGAATGTCTTGGTGCTGCTCCGTCAGGTCTCTGAGGGGGATGAGGACGTCGACGTCAAACTGGGTGGAAAGTACCTGCTTGAACCAAAGCAGAATTATTCAGGCGTGCCGCCCATCACAGCCGAGAGGGTAAAAGAGGCACTGGAGAAGGCGGCTGAAAGAGCAAAAGCGGCCAATGAGATAGGGGGGAAGAAGGCGAAGCGGGCGAAAGGTTCAGACGACCTGAAGAAGGCTTTGAGTATTGCATTCCCGGAGTTTCCTGCTCAACTTCTGGACCACGTCTTTCGGCAAGCGGGAATCGATATGGCTATTAAAGCAGATGCCGCAATTGGAAATAGTGAAACTCTGGACACTGTGTTAACAGCACTGGGACAAGCCGAAACCATTTTCAAATCCTTTGGCGGTACTCAATCCAATGGATACATCATTGCGAAAATCAAGTCTACGGCTGATGAAGGAACTGAGCTTTCAGAGTCACAAAACCTCGGCCGGGAAGCGCTCCTATATGATGACTATCATCCATTCAAGCCTGCCCAATTCGAAAATAAGCCGGGACTGCACATCCTCGAATTTGATGGGTTCAATCGAACCGTTGATGAATTTTATTCGTCGATTGAATCTCAAAAGCTAGAATCTAGACTTACTGAGCGTGAGGAAGCTGCTAGAAAGAAACTAGAATCCACAAGGGCTGATCACGAGAAGCGGCTTGGAGCCCTCCAACAAGTGCAAGAGTTACACATCCGAAAGGCTCAAACGATAGAAGCCAACACCCACCGAATTGAAGAGGCTTGTGCTGCCGTTAATGGGTTGATTGGCCAAGGCATGGATTGGGTGGACATTGGCAAGCTGATCGAGAATGAACAGAAGCGTGGGAATGTGGTCGCCCAAATGGTCAAGCTACCCCTCAAATTAGAAGAGAACACTGTAACTCTCCTCCTTGACGAACCTGGCGCTGAGGATGACGAAGAGAGTGACGAAGAAGATAGAACAGATGACGAAGTCGACTCAGACGAGGAGGTTAATACGACCGCCACCAAACCTGTGACGAAATCAATGGACAAGCGGCTTGCAATTGATATCGATTTAGCATTGTCGCCTTGGGCGAATTCTCGACAGTACTACGAACAGAAGAAGACTGCTGCTGTGAAGGAAAAGAAAACCGTTGAAGCGTCAACAAAGGCCCTCCAGTCAGCTGAGAAGAAAATCGAGGCTGATCTGAAGAAGGGCCTAAAACAGGAGAAACCAACCTTGAGACCTGCCAGGAAGCAATTCTGGTTCGAAAAGTTTCTATACTTCATTTCCAGTGACGGTTACCTGGTGATTGGTGGCAAAGATGCCCAGCAGAACGAATTACTTTATCGGCGATATTTAAAAAAGGGCGATATCTACGTTCACGCTGATCTTCAGGGCGCCGCCAGTGTCATTGTCAAAAATAATCCCAAAACGCCCGACGCGCCGGTACCTCCGTCTACACTATCACAGGCTGGCGCCTTGACGGTCTGCACAAGCAGTGCCTGGGACTCAAAAGCTGTCATGGGTGCGTGGTGGGTGAATGCAGAACAAGTGAGCAAAACAGCTCCCACCGGCGAGTATCTTACGACCGGGGGGTTCGTGATTAGAGGCCACAAGAATCTCCTACCACCTACCCAGCTCCTTTTAGGATTTGGCGTGCTGTGGTTGATCAGTGAAGAGAGCAGAGCAAATCATGGAAAGCACCGACTAGAGCGAACGGAAAGTATGTTGTCGGGAGAAGCCGCAGTCCTGGCAAAAGATGCACGAGATCTCTCGATAGATGATCAAGATATATCGCAAGAAGTGGAAGATACTTCATCTGTGCATGGCCAGGCAAATCCAGACAATGAGGATTCTGTAGAAGATGCAGAGAGAGATATACTTGATGATGACGACGCTGCCAGCGATGGTGAGGGTGTTCCCCTGAGTGAGAATGATAAGAATGATGAAGAGGACAGAGCATCAATAGCCGCTTCTGAGGCTGGTGATGATTGTCGCTCAAATCCGTTGCAGACATCCAGACATGGTAAGACAACTCCTGATTCAGACAAGGGCGAGGTCGATCTCGAAGCGGAATCAGGGCATGAGAGCGATGAAGAGGCTCCACTATCAGACATGATCTCATCAACTCCGGCCGAATCTTCCACCCGAACATCAACCCCAGTGTCTTCGATTACCAACGTCAAATCTGGCCCAAAACAGCAACCATTGGCCAGGGGCAAACGCACGAAGGCCAAGCGTGCTCAGAAGAAATACGCTGAGCAGGACGACGAAGACCGTGCGCTCGCCATGCAACTCCTCGGCTCAAACCGTGCACAAGAGCGCAAAGCAGAAGCCGAGGTCGACAAAGCAGCCCGTGAAGCGAAAGCGCAAGCCGATAAGGAGCGTCGCAAGGCCCAACATGCAAAGGCAGCAGAGAAGGAACGACTACGTCGTGAGAGGTTGGAGAAGGCAGCCGCCGAAGGGGCATCTGGAGTGCAAGGAGTTAATGGCGCTGCTTTGGACGAAGACGATGAGCTCAGCAAAGAGCAGCTTGAACAGGAACACAGAGAACTGCTTGACATCGACCGACTCGTGGCACAGCCCGAGCCCGGCGACGAGCTCATCGCTGCCATCCCCGTCGTCGCCCCTTGGACTGCCCTCGCTCGCCAGAAATACAAGATCAAGCTCCAGCCCGGCGCGGTGAAAAAGGGGAAAGTAGTCCGCGAGATTCTTGGGTTCTGGACGAGTCTGGCAACGAGAGGGCCCAAGGTTGTGGACGAAAGCAGTCGTGAGAAAGAAAAAGTATGGAGGCGTGAATTGGATTTGTTGAAGGATTGGCGGGTCGAAGAAGTCGTTGGGTATGTTCCTGTCAAGGGAGCAAGGGTTGTTCAGGGCGGTGGCATTGGCGGTGGTGTTGGTTCGGCCAGTGGGAATGCGAAGGGCAAAGGCGGCAGCGGAGGCGCAAAAGGCAAAGGGAAGAGTGGTGGTGGAGGAGGCAAGAAAGGGAGATAGAGGATAGAAGATACAGTATATATGTACATTTTAAGATGTACAAGCATGCTACTTAGTGCCCGTCAAACTCGGTCGGTGGTTAGGAGAGACAGGCCTCAAGAAGCCCGCACACAACCGCGGAGGCGAAGAACATTTACATCAACCATGCCTTCCATTCATATAATGCGTATCATCAAACAGTTATCTGACCTTTGTTTTAATTCACGGAGCCTTTTGCCTACGAAGAGTGTTCCATTCTGAAATTACAGTAGCCAAAGAAAAGGTTTTGGTTGATGTTCCAATCTGTAGGAATGGCTGTTGAGTCAAATGCACGTTCGCACTAGCCTTTCCCATAAATTGAGGCGTATTATTTACTTCATGATACTATCAGTAATTGAAATTCTCGAAAACAATACTCCTCCCAGGCAGCCAGTCTTGGACTGTCTTCCTCAAAGCTGGCGCAGTGCAGAGGTACCATTTGTCCACCGATTCATCTGCCTTCGTAAGGTCATCGCTTTGCAGCCGCCTTCTTTCAATATGCGATCCCAGATCGATCAATTTTTGGAGTTTCGGTTTTTCGTTCTGGTACTGCTCCAAAAGCGCGGCGTCGCCAGTGAGGAACAGTGTAACGGAGTCTTTGAGTGAAGGGTATTGTGTGAACAGATCCAACGCGAGGCCCACATCCATGATACCCAAACTCCATAATACCTGAAGTTTGGAGACATCAATGTCGCCCAGCTGGCCTAGAAGCGGTGTAATTCCAATGCCTGCGGCGATGAAGCCGACTTTCTTGTCCTGCCTAGGCTGTTGGTTGAATGAGAATTCTCCACCAAAGCCTCGAATGCCTACCTCCGCCATTCCCTCGCGCTGCCATTCCAGCCATTTTGTGACACTGCCGACTTTCCTCAACGTTATCTCAAACTCCTCACCATGCATGCCAAGCGCATTTGGTGCCGACGAGACGGTAAAGGTTCGTATATAGTCGTCATTCAGACTAGTCGGGTCGTCATCACGCATATGAGAGTAGCCCATATCCAGCTCTTTGGAGAAATCCATGGTCACGTACTGGCCTGGTTTCCATGGCCCTAAGACTGTCAGGTCCGCTAGCGCGTAGCGATACCTTGTTATGGTTGGAGTTAATTTGGTCTTTTTTAGTAATTGTGCAGTTACAGGAGCTTCTTCTCCAGGAGCTTTCCCGAAAGGATCACTCTGTTCGCTCGTCAGATGGCGAACGCGGGGGTTATATGGTGATCGACCTTTGGTAGCGTCATCGACTGGCGTGCCACGGAAAGGCAGGCCATTCTGAACAAGCCTGGCGGCTGTGACCTTGACGCTAACGGCAAGGTTGGACTTTGCGATTACCCTGCTGGCTTCAGCGCCGACCAGGGTTTTGGTATTTCCTGTTAGGTACAAGACATCTCCGGTTTCAAAGTCTGGTATTACAAGACCAGCCCTGGGCGTCGCTTCGAGATTTCCTAGCGTTTGATACAAATTGTTCCCGCTGTATTCTGGCCAGACGATAGTACTTGGTTCCTCGGGGTTTTCGGGTTGCTCGATACGAATGAAACCTTGCGGCCCTCCGCGATGGTTGGCATCCATATCTTCGTGCTCGTGCGCAGATGCAATGAAAAACATGTCCGCTATGTCAATCAAATTGAGAGCTTGCTGTGTCAAATGCGGAGAGTCGGATAGCAACACTGGTTTCGGTGTGGATGATGAGATGATTTTCTTGTTGAGATATTTTGGACAGTTTCCTAGGCTTTGGTCGATCTTTGCAACTAGTTGAATCGAGCCCGATTTTCCTGCGTTGCCTTGGTTTTTCGATCCTTCATCAGCCGTCAGGGCACCCGCAATGAGTCTACCGGCAAGCTTGACCCTTCCCCTTTCTTCCAGATTAATACTCAACCCACTGACAAGGCGGCCCTTGCCCTCTTCACGTACTATTTCACCATCATCTTTCCCTTTCCAGATCGCCTCAACGACGGGGTCGAAAGTTGCATCAACATTGCTTTTTATGGCAATTACATTTTGGGCCACGGGTTGTGATAGTGGGGGCTCACCTGTCCCCCAGACGGTACACCAAGGCCGATCATTCTCGTCGAGGGTTCCAATGGCCATTAGCGGCCATCGAGAAACTTGGTACGCTGCCCATGGAGTGAGAAAGGGTGATGTTGGGTTGTCCTCCCGAAAGTCGAGATGTGCACGTTTGTGAATAGCCTTCTCACCCTCGTGCCATTCGCTCGCTTCGAAGTAAGCCATGATTGTAGTGCTGGTTCGTCAGCGGTGACTTAATAGCAGCGACGAGTTCGTTATGCATAAGCCAACTTATTCCAGTTCGTATGAAATATCTCGTGAAGTTAAAGATATAGTTATTAGTTAAGAAGCAAAGATGTTCAGTGGCAATTGTGGTGGAGTGGATGAAGGGTCGACTCGACTTTATATTAAACAGCTCCGCGATATTGCCAGGATGCTATTGCTTGATAATCGAACGACGAAGACCCATCAACGAAGAGCTGTGTATACCCTATTTCCAAATACATGACAGCAGAAAGGTCTCACACGAGAAGCAGGAAGCGCGCACTTTATCAGCATCAACAGTCTTCCACTAGTCCGTAAGAGCGGCCGCAAGTGTTGTGGAATCAAGGTCGTGGCAGGTGCAAAAGTAGAAGTAAATCCGCGAGGGATGACTTGCCGGTTTAAGAAATGGTAAAGCGGCCAAGGACTTACAGCCAATCCGGGGTGGATTAGTAACAAAGTCGTCACCCTTGGTGAGTCCAAGCTTCGGTTTTTCGTGTTTCGGCGTCGGGCAAATCGCGTCCTGCTCTCTGACTACCCGAAGTGGGAACACAGAGGCGTGCACATTCTAATATCGATTGCTCGTCAACAAACATGAGGATTTCGTACCGAGGCTGGCTAAGCAGAATAGCGTTGTGTCCCAAGGCGATTATTTCACATTAAATTCTCAGCAAGGTCTCCTGTGTAACAATGTCGGTACAGAGCCTCCCAGCAATTCAGGACGCTGACAAAACCTGCGCCAAGTTTTAGAAGGCATATATCCGACCAGGCAAAAGGATCCATGAAATGAAAATTTGTGAGAGGAAATACTTCTCTCCTCCGTACACACGTTGGTTCGTATCTGGGCTGAGCGTGAGGTGAAAGATCCAACTTCACGTGATTCATGGCACGTGATTCTCGGGTGGCGCTAGGTCAAATTAGGGGATGTGAGCTTCAGGGGCTTTTCAGGCTGCAGCCTCGAGTCTGCCTTGATCACCGTGACTCCAGGCATTTGAAATGGACTGCACGGAAATGCTCAACTAAGAGGGACTCTCTCTGTACAAGCAGATGATGATGAGCCTAACGGCATTGCCCGATTTTGCCTGAAGTACCTGAGTCACTGCCGTGGTGATACTGCCTGCGCCTCACAAGAGAAGGCTTCCTCCAGGCAGAGCTCGCTAAAACGGCGGCCTGGCTGATTGGTGTCCACGTTTAGTTGTACCACCATGGATGATAGTCTTATCTTCGAATTATGACTCGATGCCCTGTTCATTCAATGCATGGATTCGCTGGGTAGCTGCCTATGGCTAGGCAGGAGGCCAGACCGGTCATTATTTCACCCCACTATCAATCCCCCAGCTACCCATGCCCCACACGCTTGACATCGAAAACATCGATACCGCAAGAAGTATAACTTCGACTCCCAAGAAATGAAATGTGAATTTTTCTTCCTCTATTCATCAATCTTCCTGATATTTCCTAGCTGGCCAATTGTTACTTCTTGCTTTCAATTCATTCTTCCTTTCGTTACCTCACACGATGGTATCTATGATTGAGAACAAAGCTAATGCTGAGAAGGCTGTTGTCGAGCAAGGTCCCGTCGTACTCAAAGCAGAAGAGATGGCTGGAGAGAAGGATCAGAAGGCCGAGCAGCAGGAAGAAAAGGAAAAGGAGCCAGACGTCCCCCAAGGTAGCATCACCGAAGCCAAAGCTCTCTTTCAGAAGAAAGATTCGGAGGGGAAATTCCAATGGGTTACAGAAGAACCACAAGACGTTGTCGAGGCAGCAGAAACCAAGGAAACTGCTCGTTTCGCCTTTCTTGTGCGCAAGAACAAAAGCTACGATAGCCGTAAGAAGTACGACATCGACTCGATCATCGTCCAAAGTCCTTGGCTCAAGAAGTCGTTGGGTGTCGTCCTCAAGGATTATCCTGGGGTCACTACAAACCTTGAACGCCTCGTCTTTAAAGCACCCTTCCACCCATTTGTTCATCGATGGGCCATACTCACGTCACTACTCGAAAATGACGACTTCGAGGAGCCAATTGCTAAGGAGCACCTCCAGTTGTTCCACGACGTCATATTTGAAGAACTTAAGAACGCCATCGCAGCGAAGATTGATCTTGTGAAGAACGGAGTTATCACCTTCGATTATCTGTGGACCATCTTTGAGCCTGAGACATTGGTATACAGTGTCTCCGATGGCAAAGAATGTGTATTCAAACTCAATTCCACGCACACCTGCACGGATTCGAGACGGGGACTGCAATTTCTTCGACTTGATGTTTGGTCCTGTGATTGGGATGGAACGAAATTTGGACGCAATCACAGCTCCTTGGACAATTATGAGTTCCAGGGGACCACCCCAATCACCAACCTCTCAGCATATCCTCTTGACTTCCATCCACAAAAGGAAGCTTTGGCCCAAAAGTTGGTGTTGAGAGGGAAGCTTTTCGAGCGATATGCCGGCTATCACTACATGGCATACCGCGGAGTATGCCTCGGATATGGAAGATGTGGAATGATCCGTCACAATGTTGAAACTCGGATCATAATCGACTGCGATGCTCACAACAGGTTTATGCCGAACTACGCGGTGTATTTCAGTGCGCTTGGCAGGTCCAAGGACAGTACTTTACTCCGCCTGGGTGAAGAGTCTCATGATAATGAGGATGAGGATGAAGAAGTTTCTGACTCCGAGGACTACTTCGACGATGCAGAGGATGTTTTCTCGACAGGGTCCAATTCCAACGATGCCTGCAAACCCAAGCATCGTCCACTGACAACCGAAGAGCTTCTTCTCTGTGTTCCCTATGTCCGGGGTTATGCGATCAAGACCAAGAAGTGGTTGTGGTTCTACGTCGACCAGATCGCTCCAATCAAGTTTGCTGACAATGCGTTTTCGTCCTTGGTGCTACCATCGGAGCAAAAGTCTCTCATTCGAGCCTTTGTGGAGTCTCAGGTCAAGTACAAGGATGACTTCGACGATGTTATCGCTGGAAAGGGACGCGGAATGTATGTTGATTACCCAACCCGTTTATTATTGTCAAACCCTCCAGCCTGTTCAGAGGTCACATGCCGTTGTTCACGGCATCCGCCTCCATCCTGTTGGAAGGGGTCTGTGAACATCTTTCAGCCTCGCGAAGTCTTAAAACCGATCACCTAAAGAGGTTTGGAAGTCCGTCTTGGATGAGACTGGATCTGCATTGGCCTTCAGGTCCGATTGTGAGACCGGATAATATTCTCATGTGCATTTTGAATGGCTGGAGCATTGAGCTAATTAATTGTGACTGTTCAACAGGATTATGCTGCTTGCTGGCCCACCTGGAGTGGGTAAGACACTCACAAGCGAGAGTGTTGCTGAGGACGTAAGTGATTCTTTCCCGGTTTTACATACGCGCCCTTCTTGATTACCACACAGCCAGTACCAAGTACTGGTCCGTCTGTATCATACCGTAAGGATATGGGCGAGGTGTTCGCTGACCACAAAACCCTTTAGATGCGTGTTCCATTGTATATGCTCTCGGCTGGTGACTTGGGTCTCGACCCCACTGGCATTGAGGAGTCCTTGAATCTAGTCCTTGACATGGTCAGCAAATGGAACGCCGTGTTGCTCCTTGATGAGGCAGATGTCTTCCTGGAGGCCCGAAGTTCTAACGATCTCGAGCGGAACAAAATGGTGTCCATTTTCTTGCGAGTATTGGTAAGTTCACGGTTTTTGCCCCACCTCAACCTTGAAGGCCCCCCTCAAGGCTAACCATTATGTTAAGGAGTATTACGAAGGCGTGCTTTTCCTAACGACGAATCGGATAAAGAACATCGATGAAGCGTTCCACTCCCGAATTCACGTTACCATCAACTACCCAAATCTGTCCGTCGAATCCCGGCGACACATTTGGCAGCAGTTCCTAGGACCGGATAGTGTAGTGACAGGAAAGGACCTCGACCGACTTGCTCGTGTCAACATCAATGGACGGCAAATCAAGAACATGCTTAAGACGGCACAGATGCTCGCCCGCAGTCAGGAAAAAGGCAAGGATGGGCAACGTGAAAAAGTGGGGATGCAGCATATTGAGACTATCCTTGCCATTGAAAGAGGCACATCATGGGAGTAAGGTTCCAGGGGAGGATCGATCACTAGCCATGGACCTGCCTCTGGAAGGTTGATGTGCATGGGAAAGCTGCCATTTTCAAATAGATTGCCACCATGTTTTTGTCTGCAGTTTCCCAATTTCTGGATCGGACTTGGGCTTTCCCCCAGCGGTGAGGATATTAGCTGAAATTCCGAGCACACAGACCTGTGCGTTGTCGTGTAAAGAACACAACAGCACTCGTTCCGTTGTCGCACCAAAACCGTCAAGCTGCCAAGAGACCATAGATACTGTTCTGGATGGAGGCGAAGCTATGAGCAACAACGCGAGCAAGTTGGTGGCGAGCTCGGACTTCATGGGCGTTCGGATATGTAGGTACACAGTCAATGAAAAGGCAAGATGTCTCTCATGGGGAGAAGGCGAGGCCCGCTTTGCGTGTATTTGGCCACTGTGAGTTCTTTTGGAGAGAGTGGAGACAAAATCGCGATTCGCCGTGTATTTCTGTGCCTTGGAATTGTCTTGTAAATCAGCAACCGAAATGGAATAAGTCATACTTGGTATTGGTTACAAGGTCACCGAGCGCCCAGTAGCAGGTAATAATCGACCCATGCCCACCTTGAGGCCCTGGTGACCACTGTGCTCCGCAAACCAAAAGCTGGTCAACCAAGCGTTATGCACAGCAGCGGGCAGGGCCAAATCCTCGGAGGGGACGCTCGACCAGGCAGTCTGGGCTGTCCAGAACCGGATTCTTTACCATGGCAAAGTGTGTTGGCCTGCATTCCAGGTGGCAGTCGGGCGTGGGCTACGGGCACGAAAAAGGTGAGCCCTAACCGAAACCTATCCATACAAAGGCGGCTGAGCAAACACAGGGAGGTCAGACCCAAGACATCGCCAAGACGGAGCTAATGCATATTATGACGAATGGCTCGTGCTCCTCGAAAGCTTCGAACTTCTCTAGTGCCCGTTGGGGTTACGCCAGAGCTATTATTGAGTCGTTGCCAAGGATTGGCCAAGCCCGGGAAGCTTAGCCCGACTCCAGAATTACCTTTGGGGATCGTGTTTGTCATGTTCCTTTTTCTCTTGCAGACGGCTGGACCTGCCAGCATGCCAGCCAGCTTATTCGGCGGAGCTCAAGTTCCTTGACCTGCATGCTGCAAACTTTCCATGCGACCTGAACGTCGCCAACGCTTGCCCAGTGGCTTGGTGATCACTGCCAGTGCCGTCCAATTCCTGCCGCACGGCTGTTCTGGCTGGACGGGACGTCAGCTGAGGGCCACAGGCCTCGAAGCAAAGTCCAGAAACGGCGAGTTTTGCTGGGCAAAGAGGGCTGGGAAGCACTTGTCCCACGATATCCGCCTCTCCAGTCAGGGCCCGAGATGGTCAACCAAAATCCGGAAGAGGTGAGTTTCGTTAGTCGAGGAGGGCTGTGGAGCTCCTTGCCATTTGGGTGTACTGCCCTTCGACCCGGACCTGAGAGGAGGGAAGCCTGCCCAGGTATATAGAGAGAGCATGGTAAGGTGTATCTCTGAGGACCTGCTTCATCAACCTCACGAACAATCCTATCATCGCTTCTCAGTCCAAGAAGTCTACCTTCGTTCAACCAGTCCCCTGCCGGTCCCTCGTTCATACTTGCCCTTGGACTTCATCACCCTTCACCCACCTCACTCTCAACCTCAATCATCAAGATGCAGATCCTCTCTCTCGTTCTGCTCGCTGCCTCGGCCAGTGCTGCCGCTCTCAAGGCTCGCACTGACGGCTGGAATGACTGGCAAGGCTCGACTGTCACTGTGACTTACACTCTGGCCCCCCAGGTTCAATACAGCACTGTGACGACGACCAATGTGGCTACTGTAACTGTCACTCCGGCACCCGTCGTTCAGTACAGCACTATTGTCAAAACTATTGCCACTACGCAGGTAGTACCAACTACGATTCAAGTACCTACTACGATTCAAGTACCTACTACGATTCAAGTACCTACTACGATCGTCAAGCCGATCCCAACCACCGTGACTTCTGTTATCACTTCTGTTTTGACCTCTATTCAAACAAGTGTGGCCACTGTGACCTTCACTCCTGCGCCTGTTGTTCAGTACAGCACGATCGTCAAAACTATTGCCACTACGCAGGTAGTACCAACTACGATTCAAGTACCTACTACGGTTCAAGTACCAACTACGATTCAAGTACCTACTACGATTCAAGTACCTACTACGATCGTCAAGCCGATCCCAACCACCGTGACTTCTGTTATCACTTCTGTTTTGACCTCTGTTTCAACAAGTACGGTAACCTCTCTGATCACTGCTGCTCCTCAGAAGGAATACGTTACAGTCACAGTTACAGTCTCTGCGGCCCAGACTTGGGGCGACTGGCACTAAATTGCTAACCACCATTACGCGAGACTGATCAAAATCGAAGCGAGGAACGAATTTCCTACCCAAATCATCAACCATTCAGAAGGGACGATAATCACGACCGCACATGATGAAAACATCTCATACTTGGCCTGCAGGCTTCCGTTATCTGCATCGAACTAATCATTACCAAAGGAGAGCTAAAAGCACATGGGGAAAATATCATTCACTGGGGGAATCATGTGCAACACGACCAAGCCGGATCGACGGCAGTATTTACACGGGGGATAATAATGGAGGATGCCAGAGTTACATACGGAGGGACTCGGAGGCACTAGCCGTAGGGAGGAACGGGCGGGTATTCGACATAGTTCATAATTTCATTTTACTCCAATACAACAAGCTCAGACATGACTTATTTGCTGTTCTAGTTGATAATCTGAGTCCTGACTACCCAAGAGTTTGCCAGGTAGAAATGAGACCCATCTACCAACCCAGATGACTGAAACCCCGGCCACTCGCTTGCTTGACTCACCTGAGACAAGAGCGACTCCTAAGGAAGACGGTGGGCCTCAAAAGACAGAAGGCTCTGGTTGGTAAAAGTGTGGATGTCGTTTCCACCACTAGCATTTGAACGTGGGTAAAGCATCATCATACGGAGCACTCGTAAGGGACGTTCAACCGAGCGATGGAGCCAAGGCTGGGGCACGCCAAATGTGGAAAAATACTGGTATTCTTGCTATTCTGCCATTATTCCTTTTGGCTTGCAGATGACGCGAGAATAGAGTTTCCCAGCAACACAGACCCCAGCCAAACCCGCATGTGGCGTTTTTGGCCTCCTTAGCCCAAACCCCGCTTCCACATTCCATCGCCCAACAGGCTGTCGTTTCTCCACTCGCAAGTCGTGGACTCGTGGGTCGTGGGCCACTGCAGGTGCAAGTGGCACCCATGCGGTATTTGTCGACGTGCCTTCCGGCTGTGCCTAAACTGCTGAGGAGTTGACCGGCACCAAGGCAGGTACGGATTACAGACACCTCAAGGTCCAGCCTTTCGATGTGGAAGAAGTGGTGTTGCAATTCTTGATCATCATTCTCCTGACCATTTGGATGCCGCACATTTGCCAGAGCTACGAGTGCACACTACCTAGGGTTCGCTGGCCGTTGCACTCCACTCAGCCAACCGTTTTTTCGTCAGCCTCTGGCCCAGGCCACCCCCCGAAAGACAACAACCTACCACTGCCAACCAGTTGGTTATTTGGTTGACGTTTGTATCTTGGTTGAGACACTGGAAGATCGTCCATGCATTGACAAATAGAAGGGAAAGAACACTCTTCTTCCAGGGATCGTCAGAGGAAACCATGCCAACCATCCCGCTTCTCCAACATCGCCACTCGAAATATGGACCCAGCCAATTCCTCAAGAATGCCTCCAGCATTGAGCATGACCTCAGGAAATGCAGCCCCCAGAGGTTAATGCAGAGCTGTCACAATACGTACAGAAAGCGTTCGGGGTACGAGGGGCCTAATACGCCGTCTGTGAAGTAGGATTGTCAATGGGTGGGCTAACCGCTGCTCCCCACATGCTTCACCCGAGGGCGAAGCGAGCCACGATCAACCGAGACGCTTTCCAGCCTTTTCCTCGTCCTCAAGCTTCGTACGAATACCAAACCAGTTCCGACCTTTTTATTGCGTTGACCATGAGTCACTCGTAACTTCGAAAGGGAGGTCGGAGACTGACAGCCATTGCCAGCTTCGGAAGGCTGGAAATCAAATTTCTGATACGTTACGAACACTACTAGTGTATCACACCGCACCTTTCGTTAGCAGCTGCAGCTCGCGGTCGGTGTGGCCATATTTGCCCGACAAGAGTTTCTCGTGTTTTACCACAGCTGCCTATGTCGCCTTTGTCTGGCCTAGTTGATGCTACGGACTTTTTACCCAATGCCAGGTACCTCTTTCTTGGGCTGGGGAATTTTGTCGTACTAGCCCTGTTTTGGAACCTGTTTGTCATTGTAATGCCTCAGAGCCCTCTGGTCGAGCTTGCCAACGAGTAGTTCAGCTGTGGAAGCCACAGATCATAGAGAGGCGTGCAACGAGACGAGCTGAAGGCCAAACGAACGGACTTCCAATCATTTCGTTGTCACGTGAAAAGACAAAATCCATTCATCGCGAAGGCTTACACCAAGGTGTGAATTTCGACCGATCAGATCAAAGCTGATCGATCGGTCTGGCGAACGCTTGCTTGTGCCTCCATTAGGTCTATCGAGTGTTCTCTTCTAAATAATGCTGATGAGTTTCTCGGTCATTTGAAGCGGACTGAGGCTGCCGATGCGAGAAACCAAATTCTGGAAGGCCCTTCGTATCCGAGCCTAGCCAGCTTCGCCTTCGGGCGCCATTCCCATCGCCGCTGCCGAGCACATGGGTTACAGTAGTGGATTCACTAAAGTTTGTGTTATTCATCGATTAGCTTCCGCTACAAGTACAAAGTACTCCGTGCCCTAGCTTGCCTTCTTGAAATATGTGGTGGCTCGGCGAGATGCTGCCAAAGTACAACGAGCTCTGTCAAGCTAGTGCGTTGTGGACGAGGTACGGAGTACCTCCGAGGGAATAGCTCAATGGTATAGGAAGTACAAGCTCCTCCCGTGAATGAGAAGGGGTTTCTCCTCCTGCTGCTTCATGTCGTCACCTTCTATCGAATATCAGGCGGGGTCCTTGCATTAGGGCAGTATTAGCCATGTACGTTCAGAGTTGTCATCACTATTCACAAGCTGGACCCAGAGAAGGCCGAAAATTTGCTCAACCTGATCAATTTGCCGGAGCTTCTGAGCGCCCTCTTGAGGAAGCTATCCTATCGACCAACCAACATGAGGAAGCACCAAGGTCAAAGCTTCCAAGGTTGCTAAGGTCAATGCATCCATCATATTGAACATGACACTTGATACATTGACCAATACTGCGAACTCAAAACTTCCTGCAGGACTGCTGGAGGTCGAAGCTCCTGACTATCAGCTATCTCGAAGGTTTTCTAGAGCCCTCGACAGTTCGGACGGCTACCGCCTCTCGCTCCGCATCACCGTTTATGTTTCTCTGTTTCTTCCAAGCTTACAGCCCGTGCCTGATAGCTTTGCCCTGGATCAACCTCGCATCCCGCATCCCGTCGATGCACGGCATCTGCTCCCCCCCTTCTCTCTCAAAACTACCCGCGAGCTCTTGCTCCAAAGTTGCAAACTAGGTCGGGAAGAGCTGTCCATGGAGGGCCGCACAGAAGCATCGAGGTCTCCCTCAGCTTGTAACAAGGGAGTCCACTCGCCGCATTGACAGCTATCCTTGACCTCAAGCTTGAGCATTGACCACTAATTAAATGGAATAAAAATATCCAACTTCTTGAGCCCCGTGCGTTCATGTATCATCGGAATTCTCCGATTGGAACTAATGAAAATCTTCGGCTATGATATTGAAATTTCTCAAGAGCGGTTAATAGTGCTGCGCACGTCCTCGGCATAAATCCTTTTTGGACTTGAAAGTCATAACTTGCTTCTCCCGGCGAAAATCGGTATGCGGCAGTTTGAACCTCGGGCGCCCGCCTTGGCCACGACAGAAGAGGAGGGAGATGGCATTGAAGGGTGCCTAGCAATCAAGGCTTTATCACGACTCTCGATGGGTCTTTTGTCTTGCCATATGCTCCTCCGTCTGCCCTCCTCCGCTCAATAGCTTCCTTGTAGGGGGGAGCTGTTGGCGGCTGAACCGGCGGCAGGCTCGTGTGACCAGCAGGCAATTTGTATGTCGCATCTGCATCCCAGGCTGATAGATCGCCGCAAGCGAGAAATGGCGCGACCCATCGCTTTGGATTCGTTTCTTCATCCTCGAAATGGATCTCTACCACACCGTCTTCGCGCAGATGTCTCGTCTGCTTATCTGACTCCTGTATCTGCCCCTGTATCTTCTCCATTGATGGCGACTGCGCCGGTTCAGGTATTTGTAACACAGATCCAATCTCTGGCGTCCAGTTCTCGATAGGCATGTAGCCCTCGCAGACGACAAAGGCCTCAATACTGCTGGCCCGACTCGAGCGCGGCTTCGCCACATGGACTCTCTCGAAGACCAGCCTGAGTTGCGCGTAGATAAGATCAACATCTCGGCCACGGAATATCTTCGCCACAAATTTCCCACCCGGTCGCAGTACCTTCATCGCCAGCACGAGGGCAGAGTAGAGGAGTTGTGACTGGACGTAGATGTCCAGGTCGTGCATCCCTGTCACATCAGGTGCCCCGTCGCTGATGACCAGATCTACCCGATGGGTTTCGTTTTGTTCGTCAAATTCCGGGTCGATAGCTTTTAGGAGAAGGGGAACCGTTGACGGATGCGTGATGTCTGCTTTCAGCTGGATAATTCCCTCTAGAGGCGACATCGGTTGTAGGTCGATTGCCACGATTTTCACGTTCTCCCGGGGCTTGCGAGTGTTTTTGGTGTCATCGATCTCCATAGAAGCAACGCCATCTGTCACATCGGGTTCTGTGAGAGTTGAATCCTGCAAGACCGGATTCTGCGACTTCAACATTTCCATTTTTTCCACCCACGCCCGCCGACCGAAGCTCTCACCTTTTATCAGCACCCGAGAAAGGACTTGGCTCCAACTTCCCGGCGCTGCGCATAGATCAACAACTCGGGTGCATTTTGACGGGTCACTGTAGGAAAACAGATCGAACTGTTCGTCGATCTGAATTAATTTGAAGGCAGATCGCGCTCGCCAATTTTGTTCCTTGGCGAGCCGGTAGTAAGCATCTCTCTTGTCCTTTGAAGATTTACCCATGGTGCGGAACCGTTCTCATTCTGGTTCAATTGACCTTCCGGATGATCTTCATGCTTAAATCTCAATGGCAATTTAGATACACGGCAGTGGGCGAGAGGATGAAAATATGGGATTGAAATAACGGCGAGGTTGTGTTCAGCCTTGCGCTGCCAAGCTTCTACGGCGGAACTGATGGACCACAATTTTGCCCCTCCGCATTTGGACACCGTGACTTTTGATGCGGACTGCAATTGCTTTCTCCAAGAGACAGGACATCCTTTGACACCCAAGTCCGAGAACATTTACACCTTGAGAGACCGCGCCGCAAGCATGGCCTCCTCCATGTCCCTCTATTCCGTCATAGGAATCTTGATCTTATCCACCGACGCAAGCGCGGACTCCAGCCGCCTGTTTGCGAAATACTACTCCGCCCCTCATCAGTCTGCAACACAACCCACCCCTGCGCAGCCATACGCGAGTCTAAAGGAGCAAAAGGCGTTCGAGAAGGGATTATTGGAGAAGACCTCAAAGCAGACATCTGATGTGATCCTCTACGACAACAAGGTGGTCGTGTTTAAGAACGAGAGCGATGTCATGTTGTATGTCATTGGAGGCCCAGAAGAGAATGAGATCCTGCTCTACAATGTCATTCTGGCTCTGAGAGATACGCTTAGCATATTGTTGAAGTATGGTTCATTCTCTCGAAGATTCTGGTCCTGCAGGAGTGAGCAAAGGCTAACATGTATCCCCCATCCCTCACAGAAATTCGACGGACAAGCGCACAATCATGGAAAACTACGATCTGGTGACTCTGGCGATTGACGAGATCGTAGATGATGGCATCGTGTTGGAGACAGACCCGGTTATGGTCGCTTCTAGGGTCTCGAAAGCACCTGCACAAGACGCACCCAACATGAAGAACCTCGATCTCAGTGAACAAGGTATACAGAACTTGTGGGAGTTCGGCAAGAAGCAGGGTATTGAGTTCGTGAGGAGGAATTTATGATCTTGCCTGCCACCGTAAAATGGTAGGCGAGTTCGGCCAGATACCGAATACTATACTTTGTGTTACCACACTCGCATGGATTGCGGAGTGTCTTCTGGCGTTACGACATAGAGGCCGATTATGAGAGTCATGAAACAATGCAGAAATATCATTCAGGTGGTCACCACGTTAAGCCAGTTTGGAAAGGTATATGTACTGATGTCATCAGATATGTAGGAATGTGTCGTGTGTCTCTATTGAACCTCCCCGTCAAGCAAACCCAGCGGTGTCGGGGATCCCAAGCGCGTTTATTCTTCAGTTCACTTTTGCCAGCTAAAGGAACGCTAGCGCAAAGAACTTGAAATTGATTAGACAGGGCAAAGCTGTCTGCTAATGTTAAATCGAAGCGCAAATTTCACCTAATAATTCCCGTATATCATGAAAGTTTTTGGCCGTTGGGAGTATGCCATTCTGAAATATGGAGTACGTCTAGTTTCTCGTCAAGAAAACCCCCTCCCAGATCTAACTAGCGTTCAGGGTAGGTCCTGTTAGAGTCTTGAAAGACTACCTGCCTATTAATGGGGGCTACCGCCTTGAAGTCGGTGGTGGGAGCTGTTGCGACTGTTGACGAGCCTTGTCGAACTCTCGAACTGTGATTTCGCATCTCACTTCACCACACAACCGTTTCCTTCTCTCCACTGGGAGTTTGTCCGCAAACAACAGACCACTGGCTCTCTCGACAGCTTCTATGGGGACCTCAAAGTCACTCAAGCTTTTTGCGTTTGGAATTTCAGCGTTCGGAAGAACAAATGCCCCTAGTGCAATCTTTCCGATGGGGCTGTTTTGTGCTTCTTCCGCATAGATGATTTTGTAGAAGTGGGTAGGGACAGCCACATTGGGGGGGTTCCCAATGACCTCATAAGACACACGCCACTTTCCATCTCTTTCGTCCCTTTTTGGTAGATATAACGGGCCAGTGACCACCCTGACGCTTGGGTATTTTTTGGCCAAATTCCGGCAGAAATCCTCGAAGTGTGCCCAGTAATCTCGATTGAAGCCCTCACCAACCTGAGGGCACATATTACTCAGGACAAAGGTCGAATCCATCGCTTCTTGTGACCACTTTGCGTCAGCTGCGGGGACCTGATGGCCACGATCGTAGCCGCTCCGTGCATAGTCGGACAGTTTGGCTCTGAAGATGGGAGGTACTGAGAGATCTTCGTAGAAGACACTATGCCTCCGGGAGGCGTTGTTCAAAAGCAAAGACTGCGGTGTGAAATGCTCAGCAACCCAGTGGGGATTACGCGTAGCTCGATTGAAAGAGGAGAGATGAGAGGGCGTGGATAATGTGTCGGTCACTGGACCTGGGAATCCATATCTTAAAATTCCAGCTGGATCAACAGGAGAAAAGACAGATGAGGCTGGGTGGGTGGCAGCGGAAACAGGAACCGGGACCGGTACAGGCGTCGGTGCGGGTGGAAGTGCTGGAGCAACAGGAAGAGGAGGCTCCTTCAAAGTAGGAGTAGCGATAGGTTGGGGGGCATTCTTAGCAGATTTCGAGAAGAGTAACGCGGTGAGGGATGCGCCTGTTGCTGCCGATGTGGCAGCTATAATGAGAAAAGTAGCCTTGGACATGATGAAGGTGCTAGTAAAAGAAGGAAAATGGGTCACAGAAGTCCGCCCTTGTGGTGGACGTGCTGAAAGTGGTGTTTCTTCAAGAAAGATTCGGAGAAAATCGAAGTCACAAGGCTACAAGTTTCTCGCGTTCCGTGACCGCGCCTCGGCAATACCCGTAGCGCGACATTGCTGGCTGCATCATCCAATCGGAGAATCTCCATTGTCAAGAGTTGGATTTAGTGTCATGCCGCCTTATGCGGCTCGCTAAAGATCTCAGCCTTGCAAACAATGCGGTATGATTGGATGCCTTGTGATGTTGGAGCTAGTCTCTCTTTGTTCTTCGAGTCGCCTTGACACTCTAAGGTCCTCATTCATCACTTGTGATTAATATCACGTACATTTTGCCACCACCACTTTAAGCCTGATCGTCTTTTTGGGGAAGATATGACTCTGTACCTTTGTTAATTCATTATCACGCTTCTTGAATGCAGGACTATACCTATTCCATCTCCCTAGAACCCTTGGAGCAACTTCCAGATCCTGTTCAAAATGCCCATCGACAACGATACTCGAGGATGGATCATGACCTGTATCAGTGGCGTGGGTATGTATGCTCAAAACTTACACATTCAGTGCCTGTTAAATGCCTAGTGGTCGACTGTGCTAACTTCCTCCAGCATGTGTCCTCGGCGCTGCAATCATCTGTATTGATATTCCGCTGCGCAGACTTCCATCCTACCGCGATTTCTCCATCACCGAGAGCGATGCATTTCTCTCTGCCTCGCTCAGCTTGAGCTTCGGTGTCATGGTTTGTCTAACCCCATCATCCAAGAAGGGCCAGACATAATGAACTGACGCTACTAGCTTTTCTCCTCTCTCTACTCGATGCTGCCTCAAGCCAAGGCGTACCTCAAGGATGCAGGCTATTCTCCCCGAGCAGCCTCATATCTGCTGATCGGTCTCTTCCTGACAGGAGTCGTTGGAATTCAGCTCGGCTCCCGCATTATTCATCACTATATCCCATCGCATGTGGTGGACTGCGATCACAACCACGATGATGAAGAGGTCGCTGCGAAGGATCATGAAGAGATGTCGGAGCATGCACACGATGACGAACATACGAATGGTTTGCCCATTACGAGACAACGCACTGAGCCTCCAGATGATGATGAGGATACTCCACTGCTAGCCAGGACAGCAAGCTTTAGCCCCAGGAAGGCCAATGGCACCAACCAGCCTATTGACGAAGAACGAGGCCCTAACTATGATCAAGCGTTTCACACAGCACCTACATCCAGACGACCTTCCATGATGCCCAGGAATCTGACCCGTACATTGTCGAGATATGTGAGTGGCACGAAAGAAAATTGTGATGCATCAGGTCCCTGCCTGGGATTCACCGACCCTTGTGGGCAGGATTGTTTCAAAGTTGTCCAAAGACGTGGTTCAGTCCTACCAGGGCATGGTAGCCCATTTGCACGTGCACCAACGTGGCGGACTCAAACTGAGGTAGTGAATGAAGCAGAGGAGGAGGCTCTGGGTAACGGCGCCCTGGGCCATGGAGCCCCTCCCGTTCGATCTCGATCTGCTACTCATCATTATCATCACGCTGAACATGAACACGTTGACCCTGTGCAATCTTGCAGGAGATTTTCGGAACACTCACAGTCCGTCGTGAAAGAGCATCACCATCATGTACCTACCAACGCTTTTATGTCCATTGGCCTCCAGACTTCCTTGGCGATCGCTCTTCATAAAGCCCCGGAGGGCTTCATCACCTACGCGACTAATCATGCCAATCCAACCCTAGGGTTCGCCGTGTTCATGGCATTATTTATTCACAATATAACCGAGGGGTTCGCAATGTCACTTCCGCTATATCTAGCACTTGGCTCGAGACTAAGAGCAGTAGCTTGGTCGTCATTTCTAGGTGGTGCCTCACAACCCATCGGTGCCGGCCTGGCAGCGCTCTGGTTCAGACTTGCGAAGAACAGCAACTTTGGTGCTCCCACAGAAGGCGTCTACGGGGGTCTTTTCAGTATTACAGCAGGTATCATGGCCTCGGTGGCTTTGAGTCTATTTGCCGAGAGCCTTCAGCTCAGTCACAACAAGAGTACGTGCATAGCATTCGCGTTCTTAGGGATGGGCATTCTGGGTTTCAGCTTTGCACTGACAGCGAAATAAAAGCTCGGGAAATTACCGAGGAGATACAGTTTCAATGGACGGATACCTGATGCTGGTACATTCTGTGTCCCTATTATTACGACCGACATGAATAGATGAGCCTATAGTGAGGACACAGCGTACAAGCAGTTGACCAATAAGATTATTTTGATGCCATTCCCAAATCTATTACAACCTGGGCTTTAATACCTGCGGCGTCCACATCTCCGAGATTCATCTAGTATCAATTGCACATTCAGGGGGGTTCCAAGCAATGCAAGTTTTTGAATATTTGCGGTTTTCAGTGAATATCACCGAATGCATTTTCAAAAATATCAACAAGAATGTAAACTCTTCGTAAAAACCAACACCTTCATCTCAGGGACGTGCTTGGTTGGGGTTCCTGATCTCTGCTGCATGGATACATAAAAGCGGTACACAAAAGCCCTTAAAGACCAACTAACTGGCAATGCACTGGAAGTAGTAGGGGTTCCAGTCCTTGCAGATGAGACCCGACTCGCATTGCGTAGGACCACTGTAATTGATTCCGCCGCATTGCTGCCAGATAGCTACTTTGCCGCTGGCTGGGGGGTAAGTGGTGGTTGGAGGAGCAGCAGTGCTTGTGGTCCTTACCACAGTCGATAAAGTGGTTGGGACGGTGGTACTTGCCGGAGCAGATGCTGTTGGTGAAGGCCCAGATGATGCATCATCCCAGACTGGAGGTCCTGGGATCGGATATGCCTTGGCACCGTTGTATAGGTCGAAAAGGATGCCAGGATCGTTGGCAGAGTATGTTCCTGGGATTGATACGCCAGCGGGAAGCGTCGTGGTGCCGGAAGAGGCGATCTTGATCTGAACACATTCCATATAGAATTGAGCTCCGTTGACCATGAAGCCTTCGTGAAGGGCAATGATTTCTGCACGAAGGAGATAGTCACCTGCTGCGATGTCTGGGATAACAATAGAATGCTTCCCCTCGTTTGCCCTGAGTCTTTCGACCGCCCATTTCCCATCAAATCCATCTTCCGCAAGTTTGACCCAGCCACTGCCGGATGTGCCCTTGTCAGTAGGTGCAATATATACCAGAACAGGGCCGTTGTGGGATGGGTCAATGATTTGGTCCCCTGGGCGGCGGGCCTCGTGATGCCATTCAAAGTCGATCTGTTTGGGGTTTTAGCCTTGCCCAACGAACTTCATCAGGTAGGCCAACATACCTTATCACCAGCCTTGACCGAAAGTGTCTTTGCGGTGGCAGCGTTGTTGACGTTACATGTCATATCCTTTGAGGTGACATCTACGAGAGGTGAGTTGTTTGGTGGTGAACGGATATACCCAGAAGGGCTGTTGCCTAAGCCTTGATCAACTCCGTTGATCCAAACAGCCTGGAGGGTAGCGTGAGCGGAGACAAGTTTTGCCGCCGCGGAAAGGGCGAGAATTGCAAAAGCCTTCATGTTGTACGGTGGAAGAGTGCCGTTTTCAAAAGAGCGACTGTAAAGCTAGCTGACTGTAACGAATGACTGTAAAGAATGGATGCCGACCTGCGACGAGAAGGTTTGAAAAGCAAAATCTCGGAATGAATGCCAGAACAATGGACAATACTTACATCCTAGGTAGTTAAGGGCACTCGGGAATCTTATATAGAACAACTCGCAATGCTCGATTTGTGTGTCCCTGGGCAGCTCGACAAGCCCCTCCTTCTCCTGAGCTTACCGTTGATGAGATTGGAGTTCCATTGCGCGTCAATGATGCCGAACTCGCTTAATATGCTAAGATGCAAAGAGCCTGATAGCAATATTTAGCAGTCACGCGAAAGGGACCATGAGGGCAGGAAACATCAGCTCATGCGAATGGGAACCAGCAAGAGGATGCATCAGGGCCTCCGCCTTGCTAAATATTTGGTTCGTCTTGGCTGTTCATTGGCTTGTTTCGAATTGCATTGCAAACGAAACTCTCGCCTGATTGAACCGAAGTTATCGTGTGCGGATCTTATCCTAGCGAGCCTGTGGGTGCCTGCATCTTCGCTAGATGTCGAGACTCGGCTGGCCTTAGTAATTGTCCGAAGCAGCCATGTCAGGAATCTTTACTGAAGATGCTCGAAGTACGGAGTACTCTGTACACACAATCGACTTCTGCCAAAGAGAAAGCGTCCACTGTTTTCAAAATAGGCAGGGATTATTAAATCATCTCGTGGAGCCTTTGAGGATGTATGTGCCCTCGCCGAGAACCGTTTTTCACAGTGTAATCGAGGCCCTAGAATTTTAGTCGTGTTTCAGATGGAATGAAGTCCCGATGGAGTACTCCGCCATCCCACCCATGAAGCAGGACTGAATCCAAGCCCCGGCCGTTAGTTAGTTCGTTGCAATGAATATAGATTGCCGAGGCCGCTAAATAGCCGTAAAGCCACTCGTAACGGCTAACGAAGAAATTCGAAGGTATTCTAAAGCGAGTGCGAGAATGGCAACATCAATCATTTTGTTTGCAATTGCATCGAGATGCCGATCGGTCAGAGCCGGCCCAAGCTGGGACGCTTGGGACAGGTGCCACCGTTAGAATCATTTGAGACCCATTTCTCCTAGTGTAGTAGTCCAGAAATAAGACGTTCCTGGGCACATACATAGATTTGATGATGAGGTCGGGGGCAAAGTGGAAGGAGAGAAGAGAGAAGACCACAAGTTATGATTGCCAAGGCATATCCGGTCTCCCCCGGCGTTAACCCCGATGGAGTACCCCTTTATCAATCGAACTTGAAGCCCCTGTAGGCGGGGGATGATAAGCCTTACCAAGGTAAGTAGCGGATATTTAATAGGAAGTTGATCCCTTTATCCATTTGAGATGGTGTGACTAGCACGGGTTCTAGATACATGGCAATCCATGTCAACGACCTCTGTTCAAGATGTTGGCTTTCATCGAGTAACATCGCCCAAATCTCGCCCTTCTCACAGCTTCGAAAGCTCTGAGCTCGGTTATGTGGAATACCATGCTGCAGGGGAGAATTATGTTGTAGTACGAGAAGCACGAGCACTCGTAAAGATGACAGCAGCGTCAGTTACAATTCTTTTCGTTAGACAGCATTTCTCTGTAGCGACGAGGGCATAGTTGAAGAGGCTGCTAGTATCATTGCCAAGATATTTATTACTCGTAGAGTCGTGGCTCACATCGACACTCTGGGCACCTTAATTACATCGCAATCTACCTAGGTTATTCCATCGCTGTCTTCTATTGACCACCTCACACTGGACCGAACTGACAGTGTGCATATGCAGGTCGGCCACCTTACACACCTATCGGGCTGCGGGGTTGGTGCGATTCACCATGGGGACCTGCGGGTGCCCACCAACACAACTCGTGGACCTTGGTGCCATCCACTCACTCGAATTCGCCAAACGATGGATCCTGGCTCAACATCGCGACTTCGCGACCAGGCAATCCTTCCGACCACTGCACAGGCACAATTCTTCGTGCCACGTATCTTTCTAACCCATCCCCAGAGGCGCTGTCTGTTACAATATCAGCCTTCACAATCAGAACCACAGGCACATTGATGACTCCAACCCCGGGGGTTGAATTAGCGATGCCGTCGAAGCGCAGACTGGCCAACGAAGTCGCGGCCGCACACTCGCGAGTTGTAGGTACCAATCGCGGTGATTCCAGACCTTAACCAGCCTACTCACCGGTTTCAGTAGCATCATATTCCCCTGACTTTCTACAATAGGATAACTACGGATATTCTGGAGGAAGAACACATAAGTAGGGGCGCCGCAGTCGATATCGCAGACATGTTCGAATCTTGTCCGTTGTTCTTTAAATCTCCTCCACCAAATATTAGAGCTCCCAGTCTCCACGGGGGAAGGTTTTTTGCGAAGTGTCTTTCAATTTGCGAGTTCCTCCTCTCCGTCACATTTCTCTTACCTGCACCCTCTCTTAACTAAGTTGGCTTTGAGGCTTCCTGCAAGCAATGGAGTCGGACCCAAATGCCCCAATTGCTGTCCCAAACAGCAAATTCAGTGACCCTCAAACCTTTGATGCTACTAAGGTTGATGCCAAAACTCATCCATACACAGTTCCACGCTACATTCCGGAAAGCACGTATGTGTTCTCGCCAGGTTCCATATGTTCGGATACCCTGTCCCAAACTGGAAATTACACACTGTCCTTTAGGAGCGAGAATAAGCCAGGACATAGGTACAGGAGATCCAGACCAGCCGACCTAGATTCTCTGGAAAAGGATTCCTCTCCACCCCTTGAACCCAGTAGGACTCTCCCAAAAATCCAGAATGCGGACGAAGATATCCAAGGGACCTGGAAAGCTCTTGTTTCCCTGCTTGAATGTTTCGAAATTGAATCAACATCTGCAGTGAATGCATCGTCTTTATTGGGCCAGTCAACTCCTTTGAATCAGCAGACGCCAGGGAATTCTGCGAAGCCAGGTCCTCGTAAATCGAGCAGAGCGAGCACTGCAACTCAGCGGAAATTTGCAAACGGGAGCCCAAAAGACAACAAATCCGGGAGAGGACTGTCTCCGGATGATAATAATGAAGATGACGACCTTCCCTTCAACGGGGGCGGAGGTAATGTTAATGACCTCCTGTCAACAACTGGACGAAGGGCATCTTCTCATAAACATTTTGCCTGCCCCTTCCACAAATCAGATCCTGTGCGATATGCCTCCTGTCAGGATGCTCACTTCAAGGATATCGACTCTGTGTCGAGAGTAAGTCTAAACTATCTTTCCTGTGATAGCTGTGTGGCTATTCGCCAGTTTGGTCCATGAAGGTCTAAAGGACAGCAGCATCATATTCGCGAGACGCACTATAAGAAAGGCCATCTTACACCGGATATGCGCGCAAGGCTCAGTGGACTCGGACGAAACGACCCAGAGTCTAAGTGGAAGGCCATTTATTCGGCGCTCTGTGGGCCAAACGCAGCTGAGGGAGTATCTCCCTGTAGGTCTGAAACCCCCTTGGGAATCCGTCTATTGATATGGTTGCAGATTGGACCCCCGCCAGACACAGCCGTGACATTGAGGAAAACATCGAAGACACTATCGAGGCGGTAATGAAGGGTTCAACGAGTCGCAGCCAATGCATAAACAGCTGGAGAATTTTGATACAACATCACTGGGAGGAAGAATGCAAGCAAGCAACAGCTCGTAAAGAGCTAATGTTAGCCGAGGGATTCCAGAAATTAAACCACAAACTTGAGCAAAGGTATTACCAGGAAAATCCAGACCACTGCACTCGGGCAGACCTTCCACCTCAGGATGCTTATTGGCCACATACTCCCTTGCTTGGACCAGATCATGTATTGATCGGAGTTGGTAATATTAACTATGGTGTTCTCCCTTCAGGATATGGCCAAACACCTAACTTTGACTCATCTATCTTTGCTGAGGTGCCTCCAGACACATCAGGATCTTCCATTGCACCTGTTCTGTCAAGTTGGAGCTGCCCCCCTCTCGTGAATCTTCAGGAGTTCACTGCACATGGACCACAATATCCGGAGCCTGGGATGGAAGGTACTGACCAACCTGGTCATTACTTTATGCCATCAAACCAATGGCCTAGGAGTTATGTTGTAGGGCATCATTCATCCGATTCTGGATCTTTCGGGAGCGAATTTTCTAACAATCAAGGAGGAACTTATCAATGATGAGCCACAGCGAGGGAGAAATTATCAATCCAAACTAGTACAATTGCCATCAACATGTACCTTCACATATGGATCTCGATAAGAAAACTTGGGCTGGATACCGTTCCATAGTTAGAATCTGTCGTGTTCATGTGGAGTCCCGGGACGACTCTGGAAAGGACCACTTTTGCCACGTTTACTTTTGTGCTCGGAATTTTGTGCTGTATCTGCTACTTTCTTCATGAATTCTTTCACAAGATGAAAAATACTGACTGACTATGCTCGGGATCTTTACCGCGACGCTCTCCTAAACGTACCTGTGGACCCTTTATATTTGCACTTGTTTGCGTGTTGAAACCTCCTTACCTCAATGTACCTATGGCACTCAGTGGTCCCAAACCCGTCATTGATTTTCTGTTCATTTCTACATGTACTCATCCAACAACCTTGCTGGAACGAACCTATGTATTCGTACAACTAGAAAACACACTTCTGGTAATCTCCAGGAACAACGTACCAGGGATTGCGGTCAGAGCCTCAAAGGTGGCGAGATGAGAGTACGGAGACTCAGAGGGCCACTCGAGGAAATTATCGGATGAATGATAATCCGGAACACATGAAATATTTTTTCCCTTTAGGAATGGCAACTCATTCATGCTCAGGGCGACCACCACGAGTCATCAAGAAAACATCCTGGCCACCATTAACGGGGAATATATTTGCGCACCTCGACTAATGATGAATTTGAGCTTGATGTTGCTCCTGTAAATCGAGACAACCTACATTACGAGGCTTCTGCCCTGTACAATATGCAGGTTCCTTCGGACCGCCATCCTCAGCACCTGTTCTGGAAGAGTTTCTTCACCAGCTCCTGGCGCCCAGGTTGACATACCATTCATGCTACCCGCACTCAGAATATACTCTCAGTGCGGAAAACTCTCCACTCTTAAACAAAATTTGTGTAAAAATCTCAGCAAGGTAGCCATGAGTTCGCTAACGACGGGCACTCGGCATTTGGCTGCCCTACCCTATACCAACTGCATCACGCGGATCGTCGACCTGAAAACGCTTGACATCCCTGAGGTGGCGTCTGACGAGGAGTACCGCCAAATTTATGCAAAATACGCCCAGGGATCAAAGGAAAACAAAAATGCCGGGCTCCTTCGCGATGCTATTGAGTCTATCAAATATGGCATCTCCCCGCCTGTGGCATTTCCTACCGAGACCGTGTATGGTCTCGGTGCAGACGCAACGAACGAGCCTTCCATCGCTGGAATATTCGCAGCCAAGGGCCGACCAAGTGACAACCCTCTCATTGTTCATGTGTCATCCATAGCCCAATTGGAAAGCCTTACTGGGTCAGCCTTGCCTGAGATTTATAAAAACTTGACCGCAAAATTCTGGCCTGGCCCCTTGACGATTCTGCTTCCCGTGGGGGAGAACTCAAAATTTGCTAAGAACGTGCATCCGGGCCAACAGACAATCGGTTTCCGCATTCCTTCGTCGAAATATGCTCGGTTCTTCATCGCCGCTACGAATAAGCCGATTGCCGGACCATCTGCAAATTCCTCCGGGAAGCCCTCACCCACGACGGCACGTCATGTCCTAGACGATCTTGACGGAAAAATAAATTTCGTTCTTGATGGTGGGCCCTGTGAGGTCGGTGTCGAAAGTTCTGTAGTCGACGGACTGCATGACCCTCCGTTGATCCTCCGACCAGGGGGTGTGTCGCAGGCAGATTTAATCGCCCACGGTCGGGAATTTGGCAACAGGTTTGCAGACACGGCTATTGGCTATAAGAGACACGATACAACGAATTCCTTGTCTACCTCTTCTGCGTCGTCTCCATCGCCTCTCCCGAATGGGTCCTCCGAATCTCTCACAAACAACGATATCTACGTGGAAGACATCAATGGCGCACCACGAGCCCCCGGCATGAAATATCGACACTACGCGCCAAAGGGCCACATGATTCTCTTTTCACCCACTTCCGTCAAGAACAATCGTGCCAAAGCGAAAGTCAGTGAGCTCTGTAACTCATTGATCTCATGCATCGCAGACAAGCCCACCATCAAAATCGGCATCATCTCATGCCATTGGGAGTCGTTTGCGGGCATTCCGCATCAATTGTCCTCAGAAGCTGTTCCTTCAGCAATCGCGCATTCAGCTTATGCACCCATCACGTCCATCTCTAGAACCACGATAGGTTCCACATCTGAAGATGCACCAACAGTCATTTTGTACGATGTACATCTCGGAAAGGACATTTCGGCGCTCGCACAATCGCTGTTTGGGATCCTGAGACTTTTCGACGATCTAAACTGTGACTATATCTTCGCGGAGACGGTCAGGCGAAGCGCCACCGTTGAAGAGCTTGATGCAGCAATATGTCACCAAAACCAAACAAAACGCGATCTCGAGGACGCGGTTATTGATCGCATCGAAAAAGCCGCCGGGGAGAGGATTGAGGATTGAGCTTTGGCTTTATGGGACGATACACAGAATGAAGTCTGGCCACATGGATGTTGGCGCTCTATGAATTGTCTTCTGCCCTTCTCTTAGCGGCGTCCTAAAGCGCTGATTTCTCGCATGTGCTCCTTCCTGAAGAGCTGACCTAGAGAGGTGCTCACACCCATCGATAGATAAAAGGCTGGCAGCTGGCCTGGCACTCACTACACATGCCAATTTTTCACCCATCTTGTAGTCCACATAGGTCACCATCACGTAATTCACCTGGGCAACAGGTCGGTGTACTCCGTCCTTACAAACAGAATTGTCGTAGTCAGAACATCGACTGGATCTGATCTGTCAATTAAATACCATCGAACCGTTTGCACAAGCCACAACAGGGAACGGAGAAAACCTTGCTGTGTGCTAACAGTTAAATATCAACTAGTTGAACCTTCGTCAATCCAATGCACGCCCTACGAGCAGCAAAAACCTCGAAAACTATTTATTCCCACCTCACGGCGCAAATCGCCCTACGAAGCATCCTCGCGCATAAGCTGCAGCATCGATATTTATTACCAAACGTCGCGCTCCGCCGCTACTACCGCCGCCGCCGCCGCCAAAATGACCACCATGACCACCGGCACTGGCAACGACGACTCCAAGACAATCTACCAACTCTCGTTCTACACGCCGCCAGAGCACACCCAGTCGATCCTGTCGGCGCTGCACAAGAACACGAGCGCGGGGACGTGGCCGAACCCGTCGTCTCACCCAGACGCCTCATCGCCGCCAAAGTACCGCGACGTGGCGTTCGTGACGCGTGGTACAGGCCAGTTCCGGCCCACCGAGCACGCGAGCCCGCATATTGGGAAGCCCGGCGCGCTGGAGGTCCTCGCCGAGGATAAAGTCGAGATCGTTGTGGCTGGCAAGGAGGCCGTTAGGTTGGCGGTGGAGCAGTTGAAGGCTGTGCATCCTTATGAGGTCGTGGCTTTCTTTGTGGTCAAGTGTGAGACGGAGTTTTACTAGTTGGTCACCCGAGTACGTGTGAGGATTCATCTTTTTATACGAGTTTGGTCACGGAAGGCAAGACATAGGATAAGTTTTTTAATGTCAATCAATTTTTGGTTTTGTGGTATCTAGTCAGGCACGTTCACGAGGCGCCAAAATAATGGAAAGAAAACGCCTGGTAGCGCACCTGACTTCCCCCTTGTTGTCAAGTGCTCTATATGCTGCAATGGAAGCTCAATCATAAACGTATCGTGTCAAACTTTTGTGAGATTCCAGCCCTCACAGTTCATCGTGTGTAGGCTCATCGTCATCACCATAGTCTGGCATGCCACCTGCACCTCCACCGTAGAGCTTGCTGCTGATGGGATATGCGACTTGAGACAACTTTTCATACTGCTCATCAAAATCGTCCTTGTCGGCAGTATCAGCGTTTTCTGAGAGCCAGTCCTGGGTTTCCTTGACAGCTTCGATCAATGTCTCCTTATCCTCTTCATCGATCTTGCCACCGAGGCCTTCCTCGTCGTTGGCTTGGTTCTTGAGAGAGACGGCGTAGTTTTCGAGCTTGTTCCGGGCTTCAATCTTGTCACGGACCAGCTTGTCTTCCTCAGCGAATTGTTCAGCTTCCTGAACCATTCGTTCGATTTCTTCTGGTGAGAGTCTGCCCTTGTCGTTCGTGATAGTGATGGACTCCGATTTACCAGTGCCCTTGTCACCAGCCGAAACTTTCAGGATGCCGTTTGCGTCTAGTTCGAAAGAGACTTCAATTTGAGGTACACCTCGAGGTGCAGGAGGAATTCCAGTGAGCTCGAATTTGCCAAGCAAGTTGTTGTCCTTGGTCAGAGATCGTTCGCCTTCAAAGACTTGGATCAAGACTACGGGCTGGTTGTCGGCGGCTGTTGAAAAGATTTGGGACTTCTTTGTTGGTACGATAGTGTTACGAGGGATCAACTTGGTCATGACACCTCCGGTTGTCTCAATACCAAGGGTCAGCGGGTTGACATCCATGAGGACGATATCGGCGGTGTTAGCCTGACCCGTGAGAATACCACCCTGAACAGCTGCACCAAATGCGACGGCCTCATCAGGATTGATACCCTTGCTAGCCTGCTTCCCACCAAAGTATTCTTCGATGAGAGATTGAACCTTCGGGATTCTGGTGGAACCTCCGATGAGGACGATATCGTCAATATCGCTCTTCTTAACTTTGGCGTCCTTGAGGACTTGCTCGACGGGTTTCAGAGTCTTCTTGAACAGGTCCATGTTGAGCTCTTCGAATTTGGCTCTGGTCAAAGTCTCTGAGAAGTCATTGCCCTGGTGGAAGGCTTCGATTTCGATCCGGGTTGACATTTGAGAGGACAGAGTTCGCTTGGCTCTCTCAACCTCTCTTTTGAGTTTACCCATAGTCTTGAGATCTTTTCGGATGTCCACATCATTCTTCTTGTTGTATAGTTTAACGAAGTAATCGATGATTCGCTGGTCAAAATCTTCACCACCGAGATGGGTATCACCAGCAGTTGCCAGAACCTCAAAGACACCGTCGTCAATGGACAATAGGGAGACATCGAAAGTACCACCGCCAAGATCGTAAACAATGATTTGGCTCTCCTTCTTGCCCTTCTGATCCAAACCGTATGCGATAGCAGCGGCGGTAGGTTCATTGACGACACGGAGAACGTTCA